>Ga0307414_10000419_pt1 | contig 22890 bp, 18 predicted proteins | sample DK1Ometagenome_FD_203804 | JGI IMG/M metagenome (GOLD analysis project Ga0307414, IMG submission 203804) | Maize rhizosphere microbial communities from greenhouse at UC Davis, California, United States - DK15-O-3 | ecosystem: Host-associated > Plants > Roots > Rhizosphere > Soil | place: USA... | reverse complement strand
AGGCCATGAGACATGGCCCGGAACTGATCGCGCGGGAGGCAGGAGGCCCTTGCGTGCCCGGGTCGTCTCCATGGGAAGTTGTCGAGCCGAAGACCAGGACTCGTATCACTCGTCGTCGCGCACTTCCCCACCCGCAAGGAATTGCCAGGTGCGGGTGACGTGGAGGATGTCGATGTTCTCGTCGGTCTTCGGCAGCGGCGGGAACGGCACCGACAGCTGCACGATGCGCAGCGCGGTGGAATCGAGCAGGGGGATGCCGCTGGACTGGATGATGCGGCTGCCTTCCACCGAACCGTCGCGGCGTACCGCCACGCTGATCACCAGCTGCCCGGCCAGGCGCTTGCGCCGCGCTTCGTCGGGGTAGTTGAGGTTGCCGACGCGCTCGGCGCGATCGACCCACGCACGCAGGTAGTTGGCGTAGGCGTATTCCCTGGTACTGGCGGAGACGAACTTGCGCTTCGGTCGCTTGGCGTAGAGCTCCGAACGCAGGTGGATCTCGGCGGCGAGCCGGGCCATTTCCGCGTCGCGCGAAATCTTGAGGTCGCCGCGCGGCAGTTCCGGCTGGTCGGGCTCGGGCCGGGTCTGCGCCGGCGGCACGGTGGTGTCGCTGTCCTTCGTCGTGACCACGCGGGTTTCCGGCGGCGGGGCCACATCGGGCGATTGCGCGCGCAGCGGTTGCGGCGCGACCCCGGTCTGGCTCTGCGGCACCCATCCGGCCTGGCTGTCGCGTGGTCGCCTGGACTTGTCGCTGTCGCCGCCGCCCTGCTGGTTGGCCGCGGCGAGGAAATCGGCCTGCTCGGGCGTGAGCGGGGTCGAAGTCTGGCTGAGGATCACGTCCAGCGTCGGCACCACCGGGGCCGCATCGTCCAGGGCGAAACCCAGGCCCAGCACCAGCATGCCGTGCACGATCAGAGACAGCGCCAGGGTGGCGGTGAGGCGTTCGTTGGAACCGATTCGGGGCGGGGCGATGACTGCGGACATGTCAACGGGAATTCAGAACCCCTCTCCCATCGGCGCCCCAAAGGGGTGTCCAAAGGTGAGAGGGGTCGGGGTGAGGGAAAAACGGAGCAGTAGTGCTGGAACTGCCCCGGCAATCGGGGGTTCGCTGTTCCAGCGTACCCTCATCCGCCCTTCGGGCACCTTCTCCCGGAGGGAGAAGGAAGAGGCCGCCCACTTCGAAATCACCCATTCGCAACCCGGCTCTCGATCGCATCGAACAACATCCCCGCGATGTTCAGCCCGAACTGCGCATCCAGTTCGCGCACGCAGGTGGGACTGGTGACGTTGACTTCGGTCAGGTAGTCGCCGATCACGTCCAGGCCGACGAACAGCATGCCGCGGCGTTTCATTTCCGGCGCCACCTGGGCGGCGATCCAGCGGTCGCGATCGGAGATCGGGCGGCCTTCGCCGCGTCCGCCCGCCGCCAGGTTGCCGCGGAACTCGTCCCCTTGCGGGATCCGCGCCAGCACATAGTCCACCGCCACCCCGTCGACCAGCAGGATGCGCTTGTCGCCGTCCTTGATGTCGGGGATGAAGCGCTGGGCCAGGGTCAGGTTGCCGTCGCCGACCAGGGTTTCCAGGATCACGTTGAGGTTGGAATCGCCGGCACGGGCACGGAAGATCGAGCGCCCGCCCATGCCGTCCAGTGGCTTGAGCACCGCTTCGCCGTGTTCGGCGACGAAGGCCTTGAGCTCCGTGGCGTCGCGGCTGACCAGGGTCGGCGGGCAGCATTGCGGGAACAGCAGCGCCGCCAGCTTCTCGTTGTAGTCGCGCAGGCCCTGCGGATCGTTGACTACCAGCGCGCCGGTCGCCTGGGCGATGCCGAGGATATGGGTGTCGTAGAGGAACTGGTCGTCGAACGGCGGATCCTTGCGCATCAGCACCACCTGGCCCGGGCCGAAGGCCAGTGGCGCCATTTCCCCCAGGGTGAACCAGCCGGATTTGTCGTCCTCTACCGCCAGTGGCGCCGCCTGGGCGACTGCCTTGCCGTCGCGCAGAGACAGGCCGCCGGGGCGCACGTAGTGCAGGCGATGGCCACGGCGCTGGGCCTCCAGCAGCATGGCGAAGGTGGTGTCCTTGGCGATCTTGATGGATCCGATGGGGTCCATCACCACGACGACGTCGAGGGGCATGGCGGGCTTTTTCCGGGGTTTCACGGGCCAAGGATGTTAGCAGGCGGAAAATGAGACGAGGTTCGCATCGCCGTGTTCAGCTTCGTCCGCACACTCATGCCGGCTTGACAGTGTGTGCGGGTGCTGGGATATAAGGTGCTTCGCAGCGGAGCCGATTAAGAAGCGCCGCGCCTGGGGAATGAACGGTAATGACAGAGCATGACAACCCGGCCGGGGGATTCAGCGGCCTCCGGGTGATGGTGATTGACGACTCGAAAACCATTCGTCGCACCGCTGAAACCCTGCTCAAGCGGGAAGGCTGCGAAGTGGTCACGGCCACGGACGGCTTCGAGGCGCTCGCCAAGATCGCCGACCAGCAGCCGCAGATCATCTTCGTCGACATCATGATGCCGCGCCTGGATGGCTACCAGACCTGCGCGCTGATCAAGAACAACCAGCTCTTCAAGAGCACGCCGGTGATCATGCTGTCCTCCAAGGACGGCCTGTTCGACAAGGCGCGCGGGCGCATCGTCGGCTCCGAGCAGTACCTGACCAAGCCATTCACCCGCGAAGAGCTGCTCGACGCGATCCGCACCCATGTGGGCTGACCGGGAGGGGACGACGCCATGAGCCGCACTCCATTCGATACCCTCGCCGAATACGAACGCCGCAGCCTGGCCCACGCCGTGGCCCTGCCGGCCCGCGAAGCCATCGCCGAGCAATGGCGCGGGGTCGGCTACCGGGTCGGCCAACGCCGGTTGGTATCCGGCTTCGAGGATGTGGTGGAAATCGTGCCGCTGCCGCCGACCACGCCCGTTCCCGGCGCACAGCCGTGGCTGCTGGGCATCGGCAACCTGCGCGGCAACCTGTTCCCGGTGATCGACCTGAAGCATTTCCTGGAAGGCGAACGCACCGTGATGCACGAAGGCCAGCGCGTGCTGGTGGTGCGCCAGGCCGGCGGCGACGTCGCCCTGACCATCGACGAGCTGTATGGCCAGCGCAGTTTCACCGACGGGCAGGCCATCGAGCCGGGCGCGCTGGCGGAAGGTCGTTATGCGCACTTCGTCGAACGCGCCTTCCACGGCGACGAGCATGACTGGGGAGTCTTCGCTTTGTCGTTGCTGGCGCGCACGCCGGAATTCCGCCAGGCCGCCCTCTAGGGCCGGACTGGCGGAAGGAACCAAAGGCCGCGGGAAGCGGCTTGCAATGCCGCCAGGGAGGCGATGGGATCCGGCGCATAGACGCGCGGTCCTCCGGGGGTAGGTCGGGCTTGGCCGGACCGGGTGTCTGGAGGGTGCGCACGGCGCGTCGGCCAGGCTTGATTTGAACTACTGCTGCACTTTTGTCTAATTCCAGGGGTTGAACGATGAGCACTGCACCGGATTCTCCCAAAGCCAGCAAGCTCGGCAGCTTGGGAAGCAACTTCTGGCTGATCCTGCTGGCATTGTCGGTGATCGTGTTCGGCGCCAATACCGGTGTCGCCACCTATACCGGCAGCCGTCTGTCCGGCGCCGCCACTGGTGCGGCCGACCTGCAGGTACTGTCGCAGCAGCTGGCCAACCAGGGACGCGAGGCGGTGGGGGGCAATGCCGAGGCGTTCAAGGCGTTCAAGGCGACCAAGTCGCAGATCGATTCCACCATCGCCACCACCACCGGCCGTTACGGTTCGGAAGGAACGGTATCGGGCCCGTTGAACAAGCTGGCGGCGACCTGGGCGCCGTTGGGCAAGAGCGCGGACCAGCTGATCAGCAGCGAGCCGGCGGTGCTGGCACTGGCCGGCAACGCCGATCGCTTCGGCAACCAGGTGCCGCAGCTGCAGGCGCAGTTGAACGAAGTGGTGCGCGCCATGTCCGCCACCGGCGCCCAGTCCTCGCAGATCTACAACGCCCTGCAGCAGGTCGTGGTCGCTGGCACCATGGCCCGTCGCGTCACCGAAATGCGCGCCGGCGGCAGCGGTGCGGCCAATGCCGGCGCCGCGCTGACGCGCGATGCGGTGGTATTCGGGCAGGTGCTGGAAGGCCTGCGCAACGGCAATGCGGACCTGGGCATCGCCCCGTTGCGCAGTGGCGACGCGTTGTCGGCACTGGTCCAGTCGCAGGCGCTGTGGGCGACGATGAAGAAGGACCTGGACGCGATCACCGGCAGTTCCAGGAACCTGTTCGCCGCGCAGTCCGCCGCCGCCGCCATCACCAGCGGCTCGACGCAGATGCTGGACGACAGCAAGAAGCTGTTCGACGCGTTCTCCTCGTTCGGCTCGGTGCGCGACACGCGCCCGTTCCCCAATTTCTGGCTCGGCATCGTTTCCGGCCTGCTCGCCCTGGTCTCCATCGTCGGCCTGCTCTGGAGCCTGTACCGCAGCCGCCAGCGCGAGCAGGAAACGCGCTACCAGACCCAGGTGGAATACAACAGCCGCAACCAGCAGGCGATTATGCGTTTGCTCGACGAAATCAGCTCGCTGGGTGAAGGCGACTTGACGGTGAAGGCCACGGTGACCGAGGACATGACCGGCGCGATCGCGGACGCCATCAACTACGCCGTCGACGAGCTGCGCCACCTGGTCACCACCATCAACGACACCACCGTGCAGGTGGCGGCGTCCACCCAGGAAACCCAGGCCACCGCGCTGCAACTGGCGGAAGCGGCCGGACACCAGTCCGACCAGATCAACACCGCCTCCGAGCGGATCAATGAAATCGCTGTCAGCATCGACCAGGTTTCGCGCAACTCCACCGAGTCGGCCGAGGTGGCGCAGCGCTCGGTGCAGATCGCCACCGAGGGCGCCGGCGTGGTGCGGGAAACGATCCGCGGCATGGACCAGATCCGCGACCAGATCCAGGAGACCTCCAAGCGCATCAAGCGCCTGGGCGAGTCCTCGCAGGAGATTGGTTCCGTGGTCGAACTGATCAACGACATTTCCGAGCAGACCAACATCCTGGCGCTCAACGCGGCCGTGCAGGCGGCTTCGGCCGGCGAGGCCGGTCGCGGTTTCGCGGTCGTGGCCGACGAAGTGCAGCGCCTCGCCGAACGCACCTCCGGTGCGACCCGGCGCATCGAATCGCTGGTCCAGACCATTCAGGCCGATACCAACGAGGCGGTCAGTTCGATGGAGCAGACGACTTCGGAAGTGGTTTCCGGCGCGCGCCTGGCCGAGGACGCGGGCACCGCGCTGGGCGAGATCGAGCGCGTCTCCAGCGACCTCAACGAACTCATCAAGAGCATCTCCGGGGCGGCCCAGAAGCAGTCCACGGCTGCGACCGACATCACCCAGACCATGGGCGTGATCCAGCAGATCACCTCGCAGACATCGCTGGGCGCCGGGCAGACGGCCGAATCGATCGGCCACCTGACCGAGCTGACGGCGGAGCTGCGCCGATCGGTCGCCGACTTCAAGTTGCCGGGCTGAGGGCGGGACGAACCAGAATGGAAGTCAGGAATTCCCCGGCAGCACGCGCAGGCAGCAAGCGGATCTTCGCGGCAGGAGCAGGCCGATGAGTGCGCTACGCGATGCGATGAGTCATGCAGTGCTGGGCTGGGTCAAGCCCGAGCTGGACGAAACCCTGCGCCTTGCGCGCGCCGAAGTGGAGTTCTTCGCCGAAGACACCGCCGACACTTCGCGCATGCATTTCTGCGCCGGCTACCTGCATCAGGTGCAGGGCACCTTGCGCATGGTCGAGCTGTACGCGCCGGCGATGGTGGCCGAGGAACTGGAACTGCTGGCGCGCGCGCTGCAGGAAAACACCACGAACGACCGCGACGAAGCCTGCGGCACGCTGATGCGCGGCACGGTGCTGTTGCCCGATTACCTGGAACGCCTGCAGAACGGCCATCGTGACATCCCGATCGTGCTGCTGCCGCTGCTCAACGACATCCGCGCCGCGCGCGGCGCACCGGGCCTGAGCGAAAGTGTGCTGTTCGCGCCCGACCTGGAGCAGCCACTGCCGCAGGCATTGCCGTTGCCGGAAGTGCTGCCATGGCAGGCGCGCCAGGCGCGCGTGGGCGATGCCCTCGAACAATTCGACCAGGCCTTGTCCGCATGGCCCGAGGACGGCGCGCCGGCCAATGCGGTGGTCCTGGCCGAAACGACCCGGCGCCTGCTGGAAAACGTCGACCACATCGCCACGCGGCGCATGCTGTGGGTCGCCTCTTCGGTCGCCGATGCGTTGCGCGATGGCGCGTTGCCGGCGACTCCGGTACTGCGCCAGGCCTATGCCGGCGTCAGCCGCGCGGTGCGCAGCAGCCAGCAGGAGGGTGGCATCGGCGTCGCTACGCCGAGCCAGGAGCCCACGCGCCAACTGCTTTACCTGGTCGCGCAATCAGCGCCCGGGCACGCCGCACTCGACGAACTGCGCGCGGCCTTCGCACTGGATGCGGAACTGCCCAGCGAAGCCGAACTCGATCACGCGCGCGGCAGCGTCAGCGGGCGCAATCGCGCCCTGCTGGACACCGTCGGCGCCGCGGTCAAGGAGGAACTGCTGCGGATCAAGGATGCGCTCGACCTGCACCTGCGCACCGGCGCGCAGGTCGGCGCATTGCAGACCCAGGTCGACGAGCTGGGCAATGTCGCCGACACCTTGGGCATGCTCGGCCTGGGCGTGGCGCGCGGCGTGGTCGTGCAACAGCGCGATTCGTTGCGCGGGATGGTCGATGGCGAACGCATCGCCGATGAAGGCGCGTTGCTGGATATCGCCGGCGCCCTGTTGTACGTGGACGCCTCGCTGGATGACCAGGTCGCCCGCCTGGGTGAATCGGGCGCCGCGGTCGAGGAAATGGCCAGTTCCGAATCGCAGCGCACGGTAGAGGTGCTGGCGCAGGAGGCGATCAACAATTTCGCCGCGGCGCGCGAAGGCTTCGTCGCCTTCATCGAAACCAACTGGAACCACGCGGAACTCGCCGAGGTGCCGCGCCTGTTGTCCGAAGTGGCCGGCGCGTTGCGGATGCTCGAACTGCCGCAGCCCGCCGATTACCTGCTCGGCGTCCGCCAGTACGTCGCGGTCGAACTGATCGGCAAGCGGCGGGTGCCCGGTGGACAGCAGCTGGACACGTTGGCCGATGCGATGGCCAGCCTCGAGTACTACCTCGAAGCCCTGCGCGAACGGCGGCCCAATCGCGAGGAGATCCTGGACATCACCCGCAGCAGCCTGGAGAGCCTGCGTTACTGGCCGTTGCCGGCGGACGAGACGGTGGCAATGGCGCCCTTCGCTGAAGCCGCAGGAATCGACATTCCCGCGGTGGCGTCCGAGGATGCGGACGACGCGTCGACGGCTTCGCCGGAAAGCTACGACGCTGCAACCGACGCCGATCATTCCGGCCTCGCCGCGGTGGCGCTGGACGACACCGGTCCAGGCCCGGCGGTACGGGACACCGACGCACTGGAGGCCCTGGAAGTGCAGGAAGCGATGCAGGCGCTGGAGGCCGAGGCCGCCGCCACTTCGCTTGCCGAAGAACAAGTTCCGGAGGAGCCTGCTGTCGAAGAGCGCGCTGTCGAAGCGCATGCCCTCGAAGCGGAAGTGCACGCTTCCAAAGGCCACGATTCCGAAGAGCACTCTTTCGAAGAGCATGCTTTCGAAGCGCATGCCGTTGAACAGCATGCCGTTGAGCAGCAGGCTGTAGAAGAGGCCGCTGTCGAAGCGCCTGCCGTCGAGGTGCATGCCGCCGAAGTCCCGGCTTCCGCGCCGTTGGCCGCCCACAGCGTCGCCCAGGGTGGTTTCGACCTGGCCGGAAACGACATCGACGACGATATCCGCGAAGTCTTCCTGGAGGAGTTCGACGAGGAAATCGTCAATCTTGGCCAACTGCTGCCGGCATGGAACGCGGCCCCGGACAACATGGAGCGCCTGCGTCCCATCCGCCGCGTTTTCCACACACTCAAGGGCAGCGGTCGCCTGGTCGGCGCCAAGCTGCTGGGCGAGTTCAGCTGGAAGATCGAGAACATGCTCAACCGCGTGCTCGACGGCTCGCGTCCGCCGTCCGACGCGGTCATCGCCCTGTTGGAGCAATCGACCGGGGTGTTGCCGCAACTCAACGCCGCGCTGCGCGGACAGGGCCAGGTCAGCGCCGACCTGGAAGGCCTGCAGGAACTCAGCGACCGCGTGGGTGCGGGCGAGGAAGCGTTCTACTCGGGCAAGCCGGTCGCCGCCGTCGATCCCGGCATCGTCGCGGAAGCAGCCGAAGCGCCCGGCGGGCAAGCATTCGAGCCCGAAACCGAAGGCACGCCCGCCTCGGTGGATGGCGTGTTGCGCGAGATCCTGGAAACCGAGGTCGCCGCGCACCTGGAAGCCGTCGACCAATGGCTGGCGCAGTCGCGAACTGCCGCGCACCCTGCGGATGAATCCCTGCTGCGCGCGTTCCACACCATGAATGGCGCGTTCGCCATGGCCGACGTGCCGGAGATCACCGAAGTCACCGGTGCGGCCGAACAGTACGTCAAGCGCCTCTGGTCGGCACAGGAACTCCCGACGGAAGAAGGCGTGACCGCATTGGCCGACAGCGCGCATGCGATCCGCCGCACCGTCGCCGCCCTGCAGGCCGCCTCGCCCCGCGTCCCGGTGTTCGCCACGCTCTCGACGCAACTCGCCGGCCTGCGCGACAGCCTGCCGGAAGCGCGCCCTGCAGCGGTGACCGTCGACGATTCCGCACAGGGCACCTACACCGAAGCCATGCCGGCCATCGAGGCGCCGGTGTCGCCCAACGACGTCGAACTGTCGGTCCACGACCTGTCCGCGTATGTCGGCCAGGCGCAATACGTCGCACCCGTGGCCGATGCGCCGGCGGAGGTGGAAATGGGGGCGGTGCAGACGATCGCCGGCACCGGCGCGACGGACTACGAACTGCCATTCGACGACCGGGAAGTCGCACTCGAAATCCAGGGCGCCGAAGGGCAGGGTGCCGAAGCCGAGGAGGCCAAGCCGGAACCGGCGGTCACTTTCTTCGATGTGGACATGACCTACAGCGCGGTCGTGCCTGCGGCGGAAGCGCCTGTCGACGGCCCCGCAAGCGAAGACGTCGCCAGCGACGCCGCCAAAGCGTTCCTGGCTGAAGGGTCGGCGGCCGACGCGGCCCCAACCGAAGGGGCCGCGATGGATACCGTCGCGGCCGAAGAACCAGCCGTCGACGGGATTGTGTCCGAAGAGGCGAGTGGCGAAGGGTCCGTCGTCGAAGAGCAGGCTGTCGAGGAGCAGGTTGCCGAAGACGTTGTCGAAGAGCCTCTCATCGAAGAGGCTGCGTCCGAGCAGCCCGCTTTCGCAGAAGAAAACCTCGAGGAGGTCCTCGAGCAGTCGACTATCGAAGCGCCGGCCGTCGACGGCCAGGCAAGCGAAGGCTCCGCGACCGAAGAACTGGTGCTCGAAGAACCGGCGATCGTGCAGCCTGAATTCGAGGCGCCGGTCGAAGAGGTCCAGGCAGACGAGACGGAGGCGCTGGAAGCCGCCTCGCTGGCGTCCGCCTCCGCAGGCATTGAAACAGCAATCGATACCGTCGAACCCCCGGGCGACGTCGTGCCGGAACCACCGGCAATGGAGGCAGGGGTGGAAGAACCGATGGATACCGAAGCGCTCGGCTCCGATGAAACGGTCGAGGCCGGCGGCGAACCGATCGCCACCGAAGGCAATGCGGGGATGGAGGAAACGATGGCCGTCGCGCCCGACGCGTCGCCTGCGCTCGCCGACGATGCGCTGGATCCGGCCGAACTGGACCTGGACCTGGTCGATATCTTCGCCGAGGAAGGCAACGACCTGCTCGACCATTCCGATGGCCTGCTGGCGAAATTGCGCGAGACCCCGGACGATCGTTCGCTGATCACCGGCCTGCAGCGCGACCTGCATACCATCAAGGGCGGCGCGCGCATGGCCGGGATCAATGCCATCGGCGACCTGGGCCACGCGATCGAATCGCTGCTGGAACAGGTGGCCGCGCAGCGCATCGACCTGGATGGCGATGGCGTGCGCTTGCTCGAGCGCGGCTTCGACGGGTTGCACGGCCTGGTGGCCAGGGTGGCCGCGCACCGCAAGGCGCCGATGCCGACCGAACTCATCGCCGAATTCGAATCGAGCGCGAACCCGCAGGCCGCGGCCATCGGCCACGGTGAACAGACGACTGGCGGCACGACCCCGACGCCGTCGCCGGCCATCGTCCTGGCGCCCCTTTCCGCGCCGATCGATACGGCTTTCGCCAGCGACGACGAGGCCATGCCCTATGCCGCGCAGGAACAGGTGCGCGTGCGCGCCGACCTGCTCGACCGCCTGGTCAACCACGCCGGCGAAGTGGCGATCTACCGTTCGCGCCTGGAGCAGCAACTGGGTGCCTTCCGCGGCGCCATGTCCGAGCTGGACCGCACCAATACCCGACTGCACGACCAGTTGCGTCGCCTCGACCTGGAAACCGAGGCGCAGATCGTGGCCCGTTACCAGCGCGAGCACGACAAGCGCGACCCGACCTTCGATCCGCTCGAACTCGACCGCTTCTCCACGCTGCAGCAGCTCAGCCGCGGCCTCGGCGAATCGGCGGCCGACTTGACCGGCCTGCAAAGCGTCCTCGACGACCTGGCGCGCCAGTACGACGGCTTGCTGCAACAGCAGTCGCGGGTCAGCTCCGAATTGCAGGAAGGGTTGATGCGCGCGCGCATGGTGCCGTTCGACGGACTGGTGCCGCGCTTGCGTCGCGTACTGCGCCAGGCCGCCAGCGACACCGGCAAGCAGGTGAAGCTGCAGCTCGACGGTGCGCACGGCGAACTCGACCGCAACGTGCTCGAGCGCATGACCGCGCCACTGGAACACCTGCTGCGCAATGCCGTGGCCCACGGCCTGGAAACGCCCAAGCAGCGCCGCAAGCGCCACAAGCCGGAAGAAGGCACGGTGCAGATCGCATTGCGCCGCGAAGGTGCGGAAATGGTCTTCCAGGTCTCCGACGACGGTGTCGGCATCGACCATGCCGCGATCCGCCGCCGTGCCGAGCAGCGTGGCCTGCTGCAAGCCGATACCCCGATGTCCGATGCGGACCTGGAGCGCCTGATCCTCGAGTCCGGGTTCAGCACTTCGGACAGCATCAGCCAGCTCGCCGGCCGCGGTGTCGGCATGGACGTGGTCTACAACGAGGTCCGCCAACTCGGCGGTTCGCTGGAAATCGCCTCGCAGTCAGGCAAGGGCACCACGTTCACCCTGCGCCTGCCGCAGACCCTGGCGGTCACCCAGGCGGTATTCGTGCAGATCGGCGAAACCCAGTTCGCGGTGCCGGTGGCGGCGGTGGGCGGCGTCGGACGCATCTCCCGCGACCGTTTCGAAACCGCGGGCGCGGTCTACGTCTACGGCGGCGAGGAATACGTGCTGCACGACCTGGGCGCCTTGATCGGGCAGCCGCCCGCGCGCGCCGAAGGCCAGCCGCAGGTGCCATTGCTGCTGGTGCGCGCCGGCGACCTGCGCGCGGCCGTGGCCGTGGACCAGGTGCTGGGCAACCGCGAGATCGTGGTCAAGCCGGTCGGTCCGCAGATCACCTCGGTGCCGGGCATCTATGGCGCCACCATCACCGGCGACGGCAGCATCGTGGTGATCCTGGACGTGGCCCCGCTGGTGCGCCGCCATATCCTGCAACCGCATCTGTTCGTTTCCGATACGCCGGCACCGGAAGAGCGGCGTGTGCCATTGGTGATGGTGGTCGACGATTCGCTGACCATGCGCAAGGTCACTGGCCGGGTGCTGGAGCGGCACAACCTCGAGGTGAGCGTCGCCCGCGACGGCATCGAGGCGCTGGAGCGGCTTGAGGAACGGGTGCCCGACCTGATGCTGCTGGACATCGAGATGCCGCGCATGGACGGCTACGAGCTGGCGACGGCGATGAAGGCCGACCCTCGCTTCAAGGACGTGCCGATCGTGATGATCACTTCGCGTACCGGCGACAAGCATCGCCAGCGCGCCATGGAACTCGGCGTGCAGCGCTACATGGGCAAGCCGTACCAGGAGCTCGACCTGATGCGCAACGTCTACGACCTGCTGGGGATCGCCCGTGTCCGCGAATGACGGTGGTTTGGCGATGGGCGCACAACCGGGCAAGCGCGTCGCGTTGCTGGGGCGTTCCGGCACCGCGCGCGCGCAGTTGCGCCTGGCCCTGCATGAGGCAGGGGCACAGATCGTGCTGGAGGACGATCCCAATACGCTGGATGGCGCGGCCTTGGGCGACGCTTCCCCGCAGGTCGTGCTGGTGGCGTTGGAATCGGCCATCGAGGACGGCCTGTCGCGTTTCGACCAGGTGCTGCACGACCCTTCGGTGGTGGTGATCTTCGACGAGGCCGAACTGGCCGCGCGTCGCGAAGGCTGGGAGGCCAAGCGCTGGGCGCGGCATCTGGCGGCCAAGTTGAATGGCCATGCCGACGTGCTGCCGCCGGGGGGCGAACTGGACGATACCCGTCCCGAACCCGGCCTGCCGCTTTCGCCCGCGCAGATCCACGCCGATGCGGGGATCGAACCGCACCTGGAGGAAGCGCAGGGATTGGCATTCGAACTCCCGCGCGGCGGGCTGGAACTGGTGGCTGAAGACGAAGCTTCCGGATCCAGCCAGGCCATCGATCCGGAAACCTGGAAACCGTCGATTGCCGCGGAACACGACGTGCCGCTGAATGACGGCTTCGGCTCGGCAGCGTCGCCATCACCTGTCGCCGCCGAGCCACCGCCGCTGCCCGTTGCGCCGCCGAAATCCAGTGGCCTGACATTGGAACTGGAATCGATCCACGCCACGGCGGCGGTCACGGGCCCGGGCGTGCGTGGCGCGGCATTGCTGTTCGCCGGCATCGGCGGCCCCGATGCGGTGCGCAAGGTGCTCGCGGAGCTGCCCGCCGATCTTCCGCGCCCGGTGCTGGTGCAGTTGCGCCTCGACGGCGGACGCTACGACAACCTGGTCAAGCAGATGGAGCGCGTATCGGCACTGCCGGTGCAACTGGCCAAGGCCGGCGAGGCCGCGCAGGCGGCGCATGTCTACGTGCTGCCTGGCGATGTGGCGGTGAATGTGGAAGAGGGTGTCGTCCATTTCGGCGAGGGCGAGCTCCAGGTCGCCAGCCTGATCGCCTCGCTTCCTCCCGCGGAAAGCGCGGTGTTGCTGCTCAGTGGCAGCGATCCGTCGCAGGTCGAGGCTGCGTTGGCGTTGGCGGCCAAGGGCGGGCTGGCCGCAGGGCAGTCGCCGCAAGGCTGTTACGACCCGGCCGCGGCAAAAGCGCTTGCGGCGCGTGGCGGCATGGTGGCGACCCCGGCCGAACTGGCGACCCATATCGCTTCGCACTGGTCCGACTGAAACAGGCAGTTCCCGAGGAAACACCGATGGCAAGCTCCAACGACGAAATCCGTGGCGTATTGATCCAGGTTGCGGAAGAGCGCCTGCTCCTGCCCAACGCTGCCGTCGCCGAAGTAATGGCCCGCGTGCCGGTGGAACCGATCGCCGATGCGCCCGCCTGGTTGCCGGGCCAGATTCCCTGGCATGGTTGGCAGGTGCCAGTGGTTTCGTTCGCGCAGTTGACCGGACTGGGCCAGGAAAGCGTGGTCGCCAGCAGCAAGATCGTGGTCCTCAAGGCGCTGGGTGGCAGCGAGGCCATGCCTTATTTCGCCTTGCTGACGCAATCATTCCCGCGCCTGATTTCGGTGCCGCGCGATGGCCTGCTGGCCGATGCGACCGAAGAACAACTGCCGGCCGGCGTGCGCATGCGCGTACTGCTGGGCGATGAAGCGGCGTTGCTGCCGGACCTGGAAGCCATCGAGGCCATGATCTCCGACGCGCTGCTGGCCGTGGCGTAACGCCAGCCTGTTGCGTGTTCCGTAGAGTCGGGCAAGCCCGGCTCTACAAATCCCCGAACCTCGACTGCAGTGCCGCGATAGCCGCCAAACCCGCGGTCTCGGTGCGCAGGATACGTGGACCCAGGCGCAAGCCGGCGAACCCCCCCGCGCGCAGGATTTCGCGGTCGCGAGGCGACCAGCCACCCTCCGGGCCGATCGCGATGGCGGCCGAACGCGTGGCCGGTGCCACCAACGAAGCCAGTGCGGAATCGCCGCCGGGATCCAGCGTGAGTCTCATGGCGCCATCCGCAATCTGCGTGGCGACGTGCGCCAGCGCGACCGGTTGCGTGAGTTCCGGTATGCGGGCACGGCCGGACTGTTCGCAGGCCGACACGATCACGCTGTGCCAGTGCGCCATGCGCTTTTCGGTGCGTCCGGCATCCAGCTTCACTTCAGTACGCTCGGCCAGCACCGGAATGAAGCCGGCGACGCCCAGTTCGGTCGCCTTCTGCAGGATCAGGTCCATCTTCTCGCCGCGGGCGATGCCCTGGACCAGGGTGATGCGCAATGGCGATTCGTTGTCCACCGCGCTGGACGACAGGACCTGGACCATGACTTCGCGCTTTCCCGCCGACGCGATGCGTGCGCCATAGTCGTTGCCGTCGCCATTGAACAGCACGCATTCGTCGCCTTCGCGCAGGCGCAACACGCGGACCAGGTGCACGGCGGCCGACTCGGGCAGGGTGACCGCCGCACCAACCGACAACGGCAGGTCCACATGGCAGCGGGTGAGCCTCATGCGACGGCCTCGTCGATGGCGAGGCGGGTGACCCCGGACATGAGTTGCAGTTGCGCATCGTCGACGCAGTAAGGCGGCATCCAGTACAGCGTATCGCCGAGCGGGCGCAGGACCACGCCGCGCTCCAGCGCCGCGCGATACGCCTTCAAGCCGACGCGCTGCTGCGTGGGGAACGGCGTGCGTTTGTCGCCGCCCTGGGTGAGTTCGAAGGCCACGACCATTCCCGCCTGGCGCACGTCGGCGATATGCGGATGACTGGCGAATGGCGCGGCCAGCGCGGCCATCTTCGCCGCAGTGACGTGGTTGCGTGCCAGCACGTCGTCCTGTTCGAACACATCCAGCGTCGCCAGCGCCGCCGCGCAGGCCAGCGGATTGCCGGTATAGCTGTGCGAGTGCAGGAACGCGCGTTCGCGCGAATCGTCGAGGAAAGCGTCGTAGATGTCCTGCGTGGCGAGCACCGCGGCCAGCGGCAGGAAGCCGCCGGTCAGTCCCTTCGACAGGCACATCAGGTCCGGCATCACTCCGCTTTCCTGGCTGGCGAACATCGGCCCGGTGCGACCGAAACCCACCGCGATCTCGTCGGCGACCAGGAACACGCCGTGGGCGTCGCAAAGCGCGCGCGCGCGGGCCAGGTAGCAAGGGTCGTGCATGCGCATGCCGCCCGCGCACTGCACGCGCGGCTCGACGATCAAGGCGCAGATCTCGCCAGGATGCTGCTCGAACAGATCGGCCAGCGCATCGGCCGCGCGCGCGGCGCATGCCGCCGCCGATTCGCCGGGCTCGGCCAGGTACGCGTCCGGCGATGGCGCAAACAGCGCTTCGGCCAGCAACGGCGCGTATACGCGCCGATACAGCGGGATGTCGCCGACGGCCAGCGCGCCTATGGTTTCGCCGTGGTAGCCGTTTTCCAGGGCCACGAATTTGCGGCGCCGGTGCTCGCCGCGGTTGTGGAAGTAGTGGAACGCCATCTTCAGCGCCACTTCCACGCCCGCCGATCCGTTGTCGGCGTAGAACACCTTGGACAGCGGCTTGCGGTCGGCCTGGCGCGGAGCCAGCGCCAGCAGGCGTTCGGCGAGCTGCACCGCGGGCGCGTGCGAGAAGCCGGCCAGCATCACCTGCTCCAGGGTCTGCGCCTGGCGGGCGATGGCCGCGCCGATCCGCGGTTCGCCGTGGCCGAACAGATTGGTCCACCAACTGCTGACCGCGTCCAGGTAGCGACGCCCGTCGTAGCCCACCAGCCACGCGCCTTCGCCACGCGCGATCGGCACCAGCGGCAAGGTGTCGGGGTGCTCGCGCATCTGCGTGCACGGGTGCCACAACACCTCCAGGTCGCGCGAACGCCAGTCGCCGGCCTCTGTTAGCATTTGTGCTTCATGATCGTTTCCGTGCATCCGCCCATCATATCGACCACCGCAGGCCCCCGCACCGGAGTTCGCGGATGAGCCGCCGCCTGCCCATCATCCACGGCATCACCGAGCGCAACGAGGGCCGTTCCGAACGCATCGTCGAGGAATTGGACCTGGAGTTCAGCAACGGCGAACGCCGGCGTTTCCACCGGCAGAAGCCGCACGGCCATGGCGCGGTGGTGGTGGTGCCGATGCTGGACGATGAGACGGTGTTGCTGGTGCGCGAATACGCAGCCGGGGTGCACCGTTACGAACTCGGCCTGGTCAAGGGCCGCATCGACGCCGGGGAGACCCCGTTGCAGGCCGCCGACCGCGAGTTGCAGGAAGAAGCCGGCTACGGCGCGCGCCGACTCGAAGTGCTGCGCGCCCTGAGCCTGGTGCCGACCTACATGAGCCACCAGTCGTGGCTGGTGCTGGCGCGGGATCTCTATCCGCAGCGACTGCCCGGCGACGAACCCGAGGAACTGGAAGTGGTGCCGTGGAAGCTCGATGCGCTGGACCAGCTGATGCTGCGCGAAGATTTTTCCGAAGGCCGTTCGCTGGCCGCGCTGTTCATCGCCCGCGAATGGTTGCGGGGCGCGCCATGAACCTGGTCACCGCGGACCTGCGCGAAGCGGTCATCGCCATCGCCCGCGAGGCTGCGACCGCGATCCTGGTCGTCTATGAAAACGCCTTCGAGGTCGAGAGCAAGTCGGATTCCAGCCCGCTGACCGCCGCCGACCTGGCCGCGCACCGGATCATCGTCGATGGCCTGCAACGGCTGACCCCGGATTGGCCGGTCCTTTCCGAGGAGGCTGCCGACATTCCCTGGGAAACACGCCGGCACTGGACCCGTTACTGGCTGGTGGATCCGCTGGACGGCACCCGCGAGTTCGTCAAGCGCAATGGCGAATTCACCGTCAACATCGCCCTGATCGATCAGGGCGTGGCCGTGTTCGGGGTCGTGCTGGCCCCGGTCGGCGGGACCGTGTGGCATGGCGTCCTTGGCGCCGAAGCCTGTCGGCGCGATGGCGGGACCGAAACGCTGCTGCGCACCCGCGCACCGGCCACGGGAACCTTGCGCGTGGCCGCCAGCCGTTCCCACCGCGATGCGCGCACCGAGGCTTTCCTGGCCCGGATCGGCGACGCGCAGACGCTGGGGCTGGGATCGTCGTTGAAGTTCTGCCGCATCGCCGACGGGACGTTGGATGTATACCCGCGCTTCGGCCCGACCTCCGAATGGGATACGGCCGCTGCACAATGCGTACTCGAGGCCGCCGGCGGCGCGGTCATCGCCCCGGACGGCCGCGCCTTCCGCTACAACCAGCGGCCGACGCTGTTGAACGGCGATTTCATCGCCCTCGGCGACCCGCGGTTGCCGTGGAGGGACTGGATTGGATAAGCAGGCCGATATCGCCGATCTGCTCGCGATCATGGCGCGGCTGCGCGATCGTGAAACCGGCTGCCCTTGGGATATAGAACAGGACTTCGCCAGCATCGCCGCTTACACCATCGAGGAAGCGTACGAGGTCGCCGATGCGATCGACCGCAACGACCTCGAGCATCTCAAGGACGAGTTGGGCGACCTGCTGCTGCAGGTGGTGTTCCATGCGCAGATGGCGCAGGAACAGGGTGCCTTCGGCTTCGGCGACGTGGTCGCGGCGATCTGCGACAAGATGAACCGGCGCCATCCGCATGTGTTTGCCGACGCCAGCGTCGAGGATGCCGAAGCCCAGACCCTTGAATGGGAAGCGCAAAAACGGCGCGAACGTCAGGCCGCAGGCGACGACGACGCTTCGGCACTGGCCGGCATTTCGCGCGGCATGCCCGAATGGCAGCGCGCGGTGAAGTTGCAGTCGCGCGCGGCGCGCGTCGGCTTCGACTGGCCCGGCACCGATCCGGTGATCGCCAAGCTGCATGAGGAAATCGAGGAAGTGCGGGTGGAATTCGCACGTGGCGACGTCGAAGCCAACCGCGAGCGCCTGCAGGACGAAATCGGCGACGTGCTGTTCGTCTGCGCCAACCTGGCACGCCACGCCAGGGTCGATGTCGGCGCGGCGCTGCGCCATGCCAACCTGAAATTCGAACGGCGCTTCCGCAGCATGGAATCTCTGGCCGCCGCCGATGGCAACCGCCTCGCGCAATTGCCACTGGAACAGCAGGATGCCTATTGGGATCGGGCCAAGCGGGTCGAGCGCGGGCAGGAATGAAGACCCTGCTGCTGTTCCTGGCCACCGCCATCGCCGAGATCGTCGGTTGCTACCTCCCGTACCTGTGGCTACGCAAAGGCGGCAGTGCGTGGCTTGTGTTGCCCGCCGCCGTCAGCCTGGCCCTGTTCGCCTGGCTGCTTATCCTGCATCCGACCGCTTCGGGCCGCGTGTATGCGGCCTACGGCGGGGTCTACGTGACCGTGGCCATCGGCTGGCTGTGGTGGGTCGATGCGGTGAAGCCGACGCGCTGGGACCTGCTGGGCGCGGCGTTGTGCCTGCTGGGCATGGCGGTCATCATGTTCGCGCCGCGTACCGCCTGAAGCACCGGGAGCAACCATGAGCCGCTTCGCCAGTTTCCGCGAGTTCTATCCGTTCTATCTCGAGGAACACAGCAACCGCATTTCGCGCCGGCTGCATTTCATCGGCAGTTGCGGCGTGCTTGCGCTGCTGGCCACGGCCGCGGCCAGCGGCAACGGGTGGTGGGTGCTGGGTGCGCTGTTCTGCGGTTACGGCTTCGCCTGGGTCGGGCATTTCTTCTTCGAGAAGAACCGCCCGGCGACGTTCAGGCATCCGCTTTATTCCTTCGCTGGCGACTGGGTGATGTTCAAGGACATCCTGACCGGCAAGGTAAAGCTCTAGGCAGCTTGCAGATGGTTTCCTGTGAGCCGGTCGCCGGCGAACGGTTATTGATTTTCGGCTGCCGGCTACCGGCTACCTGCTACCTGCCCCCGGTTCAAGGATCAGAATTTGCTCCTGAAGGCGAAATAGGCCGCACCCAGCAGGCATAGCCCGGCCCACAGGTAGTCCAGCTTCAACGGCTCCTTCAGGTAGAAGATCGCGAAGGGCACGAATACCCCCAGGGTGATGACCTCCTGCATGATCTTCAGTTGGCCGACGCTCATCACCGTATAGCCGATGCGGTTCGCCGGCACCTGCAGCAGGTACTCGAACAAGGCGATTCCCCAGCTGGCCAGCGCCGCCAGCAGCCATGGCTTCGCACTGAGTTCCTTGAGGTGCGCATACCAGGCGAAGGTCATGAACACATTGCTCAGGATGAGCAGGGAAATGCTGGCCAGGACAGGATGCATGCTTTGGATTCCAAGCGTGGGAGGTGGGGTTGGCGGGTCGATGATCGGCCAATCGTAATGCGATGGACGCCTGGAATGCCGCGGCCTGATTGCAGGCTGCGGTGCCACGGTCAGGCACCGGGGCAGGGCCCTCATGGAAACCAAATCGACCGGGTGCGGCGCGCCTTCACATGCCGTCAACTTGCGAGCAGGTAGCTTCACAAACCTGAAGAATCCGCGGAGGCTGCATGCGCCAAACCCAGGAAACTGCCGGACTCGTGCTGGTGGTCGAAGACAACCGCAATATTTCCGAAATGATCGGCGAATATCTGGAAGGACGTGGCTTCGAGGTCGATTACGCCACCGACGGACTGGACGGTTACCGGCTGGCGGTCGAGAACAGCTACGACGTGATGGTCCTTGATCTGATGCTGCCGCGCATGGACGGGATGGAGGTATGTCGGCGCCTGCGCACCGAGGCGCGCAAATCCACCCCGGTGCTGATGCTGACCGCCCGCGACACCCTGGACGACAAGCTGACCGGTCTGGGTTCCGGCGCGGACGATTACCTGACCAAGCCATTCGCCATCCAGGAACTCGAAGCGCGCCTGCGTGCACTGATCCGGCGCGAACGTCGCCAAGTGGGTGCGGAGGTGTTGAAGGTCGCCGATATGGCACTGGATCCGGTCAGCATGCGCGCCACCCGCGGCGGTTCGGAGCTGATGCTTTCGCCGATCGGATTGCGCCTGCTGACCATCCTGATGCGCGAATCGCCGCGGGTGGTCACCCGCCAGGAGATCGAGCGGGAAATCTGGGGCAATGGCCTGCCGGATTCGGATACCTTGCGCAGCCACCTCTACAATCTGCGCAAGGTCATCGACAAGCCCTTCGACAAACCGTTGCTGCACACCGTGCAGAGCGCTGGCTATCGCATCGCCGACATCGCCTGACCGCGGGTACGGGCATAATCCAGCTACCCCGGACGGTACACAAGATGCCGCAAGGCCTGCCCCGCAAGATCAGGATCGCGTTTATCATCCAGGTGGTTCTGGCCAGCCTTGCGATCGTGTTGGGCGTGTTCCTGGTATCGGCGGTGATCAAGCACAGCCTGATCAATGCCGCATTGCAGGAAGAGGCCACCCACTATTGGGACCTCTATGGCGCGTCCGAGACCCAGCCGCCGCCCAATACCTACAACATCCGCGGCTACCTGGTGCCGCGCGGTCGTTCCAACCTGCTGCTGCCCGAGAACCTGCGCACGCTGAAGCCGGGATTCTACGAACTGAGGGACGACGACCTGCTGGTGCTGGTCGACGAGAAACCGGCCGGACGCCTGTACCTGGTGTTCCTGCGTTCGCAGGCAGAGCGCATGGCCTTCTATTTCGGCACCTTGCCGATCATCCTCACCCTGATCGCGATCTATGCGGTTTCATGGCTGACCTACCGCGCCTCCAAGCGCCTGGTCTCACCGGTCAGCTGGCTGGCGGAACAGGTCGTGCGCTGGGATCCGCGTGACCCCGATATCAGCAACCTGGCGCCGGACAGGCTGCCGGCCGACGTGCAGGGCGAAGCGCGGCAGCTGGCGTCGGCGCTGCACGGCCTGGCCCACCGGGTATCGGTGCACGTCGAACGCGAACGCGACTTCACCCGCGATGCCAGCCATGAACTGCGCACTCCGCTCACCGTTATCCGCGTGGCCAGCGACATGGCCATGGCCGAGGATTCGACGCCGCGGGTGACCCGCGCCCTGCAACGCATCCAGCGCGCGGGCCGCGACATGGAAGCGGTGATCGATGCCTTCCTGATCCTCGCCCGCGAGGCCGACGTGGAGCCGCAAAGCGAGGATTTCGACCTTGCCGACATCGTCCTCGACGAAGCGGACAATGCACGGTCGCTGCTGATCGGCAAGCAGGTCGACCTGGAAGTCACCTGCAACGCCAAGCCGCGTTTGCACGCGCCGCCGCGGGTCATGCAGGTAGTGGTCAGCAACCTGTTGCGCAATGCCTGCAGCTATACCGACGCGGGCCGCATCGAGGTGATCCTGGAGCAGGACCGTATCGTCGTCCGCGATACCGGCATCGGCATGAGCCAGGATTCCATGTTCCGTGCGTTCGAGCCGTTCTACCGCGCCGATCCCTCGCGCCCGAACGGCACCGGCCTGGGCCTTTCCATCGTGCGCCGGCTGTGCGAACGCTTCGGCTGGAAGGTCGAACTGGAGAGCGTGCTCGGGCGTGGCACCACCGCGACCATCCGTTTCGTCGCTTAGCCTTCGCTAAACCGGAGCATAGAAGGGAACCGGCTCTCTTCGCGCACTGTCAACGGCGATCCGGGCCATGCGTTAATGCTCCCCGAATCCCACGTCCCCAGGTCCGCCCCCGCATGAACCAGCCGCGTCGAAATTCCCCGCGTTCCCGCAGCAGGCTGGTTTCCCGCATCGTTCCCGCGCTGGTCGTCGTCGCGGTGGTCATGGCCGGGCTCTGGTACTGGAACAATCGCAAGGACGTGGCGAGCGAAGGCACCTATCGCACCGTCGCGGTCGATCGCGGCGATATCCGCGTGGTCATTTCTTCCACGGGCACGCTCAGCGCCACTTCCACTGTCACCGTGGGCAGCCAGGTCTCGGGCCAGGTCACCGACGTGCTGGTCGACTTCAACGACCAGGTGAAGAAGGACCAGGTCATCGCGCGCATCGACCCGAGTACCTATGAAGCGCAGATCGCCCAGGGTTCGGCGCAGATCGGTGGCGCGCGCGCGTCCCTGGCGCAGGCGCAGGCCACCTTGCGCAATGCGCAGCTCGACTACGACCGCAAGTCCGACCTCGGGGCTCGCCAACTCGTCGCGCGCAGCGACGTCGACCTGGCCCGCGCTGCGCTGGACCAGGCGCGTGCGTCGGTCAATTCCGCGCAAGCGCAGATCCTGCAACAGACCGCCTCCACCCAGGCCACGCGCATCAACCTGGGCCGTACCGTGATCCGTTCGCCGGTCGATGGCGTGGTCCTGACCCGGACCATCGAGCCGGGCCAGACCGTCGCCGCCAGCCTGCAGGCGCCGGAGTTGTTCACCATCGCCGAAGACCTGGCCAAGATGAAGATCGAACTGGCCGTGGACGAGGCCGACATCGGCCAGGTCAGGGTCGGCCAGGGCGTGTCGTTCACCGTCGATGCCTTTCCCGATCGCCAGTTCCGCGGCACGGTGGAACAGGTACGCCTGTCCGCCACCACCACCAGCAACGTGGTCACCTATCCGGTGGTCGTCACCGTGGACAACAGCGACGGCACCCTGCTGCCGGGCCTGACCGTCAATGCCGAGATCGAGGTCAGCAAGCGCGAAGGCGTGCTCAAGGTTTCCAACGCCGCGCTGCGTTACAAGCCTGCGGACGCCGCCACCTCGCCACAGCAGGCCCCGGCGGCGGCCGGTGCGAGGCGTGGCGGAAGCGGGATCACCGACGACCTGGCGCGCACGGTCGCGCAACTGAAGGCCAATCCGGAACAGCAGGCGGCATTCGATGCAGCGGCCGCGACAATCCGCGAACGCCAGGCGGCGCGCCAGGCGGCGGCCAAGACCGGCGGCG
>Ga0307414_10000418_pt1 | contig 22916 bp, 19 predicted proteins | sample DK1Ometagenome_FD_203804 | JGI IMG/M metagenome (GOLD analysis project Ga0307414, IMG submission 203804) | Maize rhizosphere microbial communities from greenhouse at UC Davis, California, United States - DK15-O-3 | ecosystem: Host-associated > Plants > Roots > Rhizosphere > Soil | place: USA... | reverse complement strand
CTCTTCGTTAGTAACGAAGCCGGTCTCTTTCAAACCTTCTATGGCAGGAATCGCTGGGCGGGAGCCAGTTGAGATACACCAGCGTTTGGCACTGAATGTTCTCTTGTCGCCGCCTAGCGTTGTAAGTTCGACGGTATCTGGAGAGAGAAAACGCGGCGTGGCGAATATCACTTCAACGCCCCAGGCTTCGAAGCGTTCAGGTTTATCGTGCTCTCCGACATTAGCGATGACATGTGCAACACGTTCACTGATCGACCGAAACGAATCGTCCTTGAATTCAGGGGCTATATCAGCAAAACCAAAATCATTGGCGCGCCGAAGATCTTCTGCAAAACGAGCTGAACGAATAAACGTTTTAGAAGGCACACAACCCGTATAAAGACAGTCGCCGCCCAGCGCCTTCTTTTCAACCAGCACTACACGTGCGCCAAGCTTAGCCGCACCCCCAGCGACCACCAGGCCGGCAGAGCCACCGCCTATAACTGCGAGATCGTAGCCACTCACTTGAACAGACTCATCATTGAAGTATCTAACACGTCAAAGAGGCAGCCACTTTCGCGAAGAGTTCCTCGGGCGTTGGATTCCCCAGCGAGATAGTACGGCCATTGAAGACGTAGGTAGGCATGGAAAAAACGTTGTCATGATTTACACTGCCTTCAGCCTCCAGGTCGATCACTTCGACAGTCAACTCGGCGAATTTTGTGCGCAGGTCTTCAGCCAGCCGAAGAGACTCTCCACATGACCAGCAATGCTTGCCAATGTAAATTCTTAGAGTCGGTTTGTTTCCGTTTTTGTTCACCGTTAGAAGCTCCTGTTCCTTGATTCCACCTTACACGTGGTGGCATCGAACTCAAAAGAGCCTTGTGCCCGCTGGCTGTATCAACTCAGCCAGCGGCACGGGCTTGTTTAGTATTGACAATCAATTAATGCAGCGAGAAGACTGCAACGTCGTGGTGCAATGGGTCAAATTGATAAAGCTTAATCCTCTCTGGCCCATCATGATTGAGAACGATCTCGACCTTGCGCAGGGTCGGTGTGCCGTTCGTGGCCGCTGGCGGAATGTTTATTGGTCCAAAAGGTGCGGGACCGCCGGCATTAATCCACCAGTAATCGCGGCCGAAAGTGTGCGAGCCACCCGGCCCGCCCGCATCCTGAAATTGATTCTCCCAACCGCGAGAGCCACCGAAATCAACATTCATGTAACCATGAACAAAATGATCACCGTTTAGCACGGTGGCTTTGAAAACCGAGCCGCGGCCGTTCCAGTTATTAAACGTTCTTGCGTTGCCGTACAGCGTGTTATTGGCGTAGAAGAGCGTAACATCTGAGTTGGGATCAGCTTGTACTCCGCGTGGCAGATGAGTGCGGTCACTCCAGTCATTAAAGGACACCAAAGCATCAGTCATTAGAGATACGATCTGATTTGCTGAAGCAGTCCGCGCATCGCGTAACGCCTGCCACATACGCTTAGCTGGTGCGAGCTCTCCAATCTGGGCGATCGCAGCGAGCTTGGCGGCTTCGCTCGACCGTGGGGCCGAGCCAAAGGTTGCGATTTCCCATTGTGCCAGTGTGCGCGGCGTTCCATCAGGATTCTGTCCCGCGGTCTTGTTTGCATTCTCGGTAACCTGTACGCGAGGCGGATGGATTCGCCAGCCCCACGTGTAAGTTAAGTTGTAATACTTGCCTGGCGCGTGCTTGAGTTTAATCACGAATCGCTTCCCCTCGCTCATCGGATAGAAAGTCGCATCCATCGCCACTAGGGGCGGCAGCATTCCCTGAATCATCGGATTTGGCAGATCAAAATACATCACGAACGGAGAGAAATCATCGGCGCCACCGTTGAGAACGTCCAACGTGTAGGTGATCGTAAACGGCGCGTCTTTCACGGCGCTCACGTCCAGGAGGGCCGTGTCTGATTCGATGTGATTGTCGTACCAGATCTGGTGAATATTTACGTTGCGAGTGGTCGGATCGACTGTTTTTATCTTCTCCGGTCCGGTGTAGTGCAAAAGTGCAAAGCCGCTGTAAACGCGATTGGCGATGGGATTGCCCTCCAGAATGTCCAACGCGAATTGAATCTTCTGCTGGTCAACCACTCCGTTACGCGCCGCGTTCTGGATATCGGTTAACGCCTGATTGAGATCGTCTTTCGGTGACGCCTTGTCGATATTGCTGATTACAACCGGCCCATCATGCAGATTGAAGGGTATCCCGGGTCGCGATGGAAGCGTATTGACTACCTCGTTGCCGCCGCTATCGAAGACATTACTCTCAACATAAGGAAGTTGATTTTGTCCTACCGGCAAGGGGCTCGTGCTTGTGTCAACGTGGAAAGTAATGCCATCGGGCAACAGTACCGGCGGTGCAGGGAGCATGGGCATTGGCTGCGGATATGGATGGCCCATCTGAGTTTGACTGAAGCTGAGCGTTGAGCTGGAAAGAGTGATCGCTAACGCCAGAGAAAGTATCTGCGCAAGTCTAACGTGTCTCATGGTCGGTCTCCTTCTCAAAATTTAGTGACGTTGCGCCGATCATTTCTTCTGGCCTCCTTGAAGAGTTCTTCGAAACCAAAGGCGCGTGGTATTGCGCTCAAAGTCGCAATGTACGCGCAGAGAGTAGAAGCCAATGTGCAGTTCGTATGTAGTCGTCGTTACAAAAGATCAGTTTTTGACGAAATGACGGGATCCAAGACGAGAGTTCTTCTGTTTGTAACCATGCTTACTGAAATAGCCAGGCGCCGTGCATTAAGGTTTCAAGCTGAAACGAAACAGCTCGTCCTTCATCAACACAGGCCGAGTCTGGACAACTAACTACAGTAGGGAGAATGAATAAGATGAAAAAAGGAATGTTACGTCGCGCCGGATTAGTAACCAGCTTTCTGGCGTTGATTGCGATCGTCGCACTACCAGCGCTTGCAAAAACACCGAAATCAAAACGGCCAACGGTGGCCATCATCAGAGCTGAATGGTGTTCTGCCTGTCAAAAGCTTGAACCGACGATGATGGAACTGAAAAGCCAATACGGTGACCGCATCGACTTCGTCATACTTGATGTTAGTGATGAGGAGAAAGCTGCCGAATCGGCCGCTGTTGCCCGCAAGCTAGGGTTGAGCAAGTTCTTTGACGAGAACAAGCAAAAAACCTCGTCGGTGCTCGTGCTTAGCGCATCGCGCAAGATCGTTTTTCAGACAATGCAAAACTTCGATCGCGACGCGTATGTCAAAGCGTTCGACGAAGCCCTTGCAAAGGGTTGATTCTGGGGCTGCGAGAAGCGGGGACTCCAGTTCCAGCAGGGAACGCGACACGGCAGGGTATCTATCCGGGCAGGCCGGCGCGTTCCCTCTCCAAAGGTCATGATCAAAATGTTTCTTCTTATGAACGGACTAACGACAAATCTTCAGGACTATCTTTCGGCGAGTTCAGTACTTGCTTATCCGGCTGCATTCTTCGCCGGGATGCTGATTAGCTTCACTCCGTGTGTCTATCCAGTCATTCCAATTCAGCTCGGCTTCATCGGAGGTCAAACAGCGAAAGACGTGAACGCCACTGGTCGTCTCAGCACGAGAGGTTTCACTCTTTCGATACTCTTCGTAACTGGTATGGCGATCGTTTACGCGGCGTTGGGCGCCTTCGCCAGCTTAACGGGGACCTTGTTTGGTATCTGGGCCGCCAGCCCCTGGACTTATATCGTTCTGGCCAACGTAATCTTATTGTTTTCACTTTCGATGCTTGACGTTTTTCAACTTCCGGCGCCGCAGTTTCTAACGAAGTGGAATCCTGAGCGCAAAGGTAAAGGTTACGTTTCGGCGCTGCTAATCGGAGCGGCGTCAGGCCTTGTGGTTGGACCATGCACCGCGCCTGCATTGGGTGCCGCGCTGGCCTATGTCGCAACGAACGGCAATGTCCTGTTCGGCACCTCTGTGCTTTTTGTGTTTGCCTTCGGTATGGGTGCGCTGATGATTGCGTTGGGTACGTTTAGCGGAGCGCTGGCAGCGATGCCGCGATCGGGAGAGTGGATGGTCCGCGTAAAGAAGGCGTTCGGGATCATGATGATTGTCGTCTCTGAGTACTTATTGCTCCAAGCGGGACAAAGGTTTGTTTGATTTGAATTGTAAAGATTCGGAAGGTGAGTAACTCGAAAATGCGTAGATGGAAATTAATAAGTTTGTTCCTGGGTTTGTCATTGACGGGAATCGCTTTCAGCGGCTGCTCCGCGAAGCTTTCAAAAGCCGAGCCGTCGAAAGCCCCCAAGTCGTCGGCCAATGAAACCAGCGCGAACAGGATTGGCACCGCGGTTGGAGATATCGCGCCGGACTTTGAGCTGGCGACAATGGATGGTTCACGTTTGAAGCGCGCAGATCTTAATGGCCAGCCAGCCGTGCTGATTTTTTGGACAGCCTGGTGTCCTGTGTGCAAAGAGGAAGCGCCCGAGTTCAATAAACTTGCAGCTCAATTCGCAACGCGGGGAGTGCGCGTGATTGGTATCAATATTCAGGATAGCGTCGCGCGTACTGAAGCCGGTATCAAAGAGTTCAGAATTCAATACACGGTAGCGCGTGATCCTGATGCCGCCGTCACGCGCCGTTACAAAGTGAGTGGAACACCGACGATCGTTTTCATCGACCGCACCGGAGTCGTGCGCTATTTCGGCAACGAGCTGCCGGTGGATTATCCGTCACGTCTCGTTACGATGCTCGAACAAAAAGTTAAGGGTCAAAATGGCTGACCAAGATCAAATACCCGAGGTTCTCATCAACGGTTCCGGCCCGGCGGAATTGACCGCTGCTATCTATGCTGCGTTCACAGCTTATTCAGCTTCGGCAGCGCGCTCCAGCCGTTTGTGGTCCTTGATGACTACGGTCTTTCGTGCGAGGGTGATGATCCCATCTCTCTTAAGCTCGTTCAGCGCATTCGTTACAGTTTCCCGGTAACCGCCGAGATGGTCGGCAATGTCCTGATGCGTGAGACCTTTCACCTCATCACCTTCAGCTTCGCGTATCAACAAAGCGGCGAGGCGCGGTATCACACTCTTGAAGGCCATCTCCTCGAGCTGCTGTTCGGCCTCAATCATGCGCTTACCCATGACCTCCAGGATCCGCAGCGCGATCTTTGGTTTCGATAACAGTAGGCGCTCAACATCCGAGCGGCTCATCGTGCAGACAAGCGACTCCTCAACCGTTTCCGCAAAAGTGTTGTACATACCCTGTCCGATGCAGCCCATCTCTCCGAAGAAAGACATTGGCCCCACCTTCGTGATAACCAACTTGCGCCCTTCGGAGGACATTTTGTAGATCTGCACTGCGCCTTTCTTTAGCAGGAAGAGCACCTCTTTCGTTTCTCCCGGCGTATAGATGATCCGGCCTGGGGGCGATGTAAACATTACAGTGGCGCGATCAACCTCCTTCATCTCGTCCATGGTCAGATCGCGGAACAATTCCATCGCCGTTAGATAGCCGATCTTGGATTTGAGCTCGCCAACCTCGATCTTTGGGGCGGGCCCAATACTCATGATGCCGCGCATGACTTTCATCTTCATCATGTCGATAGCAGTGGACATAATCAGTTCTCCTTTCAATCGTGCCGCTTCGATTTGAAGAAATCTCCGATGGTGATCCGGTAAGACCGGTGTCAGGAGCAACTTCGGCGCGGCAAGACGTTAACAGCGGATGCGAGGCCTAAGAGCGAATTCCCACAGCTTCTCGGCGAAATTGCGCAAATTTTCGCCGTCTAGCTCCATTTCGCCCCTTTTGCAACTCCCACAACAAGCAAGCAGATGATACATAGCAAGAACCAGTCCGGCGCGGTGTTCAAAACCGTTCGTGGGATTGTGAATACAGGCAGGTTCGATTCCTATTCGCCTCCGCCACAATCGTTTGCAGTGTGAAGCAAGCTTCACAGGAAGCACAGGTCTGAACAACTCGTTCTTCTTCCGCGAACTCTGTGAGTATCTCTCGACTTAACGTAGGGTTCTATTGACTATCTGTGCTGCTACTGCGGCATCAAACGCGGTTTGTGGAGAGCTTACCGGAGGAATTTCTAAGACAACAACGCATCTCATGTAATTGCCGTCTCGACAGGACCAGGCATAAGCGCGCTTTGCTTGCGGGTTATCAGATATTTCAAAAACTGCTACTTCAACCTCCTCAACCGTGCTTTTTTGAAAAAACAGCAAAGTTCCAGAGACGGTAACGCTTTCGATATATTTCGACTCGCAATGATGTAATTGCCGAATCGCATTTTGCAGTCGGGCAATGTAATTATGATCCCGTGATGCCATATTAGTTTTGGGCATTCAGGAATTGCGTGACAACAGCGGTGAGAAACCATGCAATCGCACCCAGACAGAGTATGGTTATTGTCACTCCTGCTGCTGCGTAATTCGCGTGAGCAAATGAGCGTCTCTTCCGTCCTCCGAACATGATGATGAGTACCGCCAGGAAATATCCAGCCACCGGAAGGGCCAAGTTCACATCCTGAAGCTACTCAAGGCCGCACAGTGAGTACAATAGTGGGACCACTTACAACCTATAGGTGTTAATACTCATTTGGGTTGACGCCGCGTAGTTTGGGAAGAATCGGCGTAAAGCCGGTTGCTGCAAACCTCAACGCAACGTGGTGAGTCAATCGTTCCGCCTGATTATCCTAAATGCTTCAGCAAAGAGACGGGTCCTATCCGAATTATCTGCCAGAATTAGACTCAATATTGGAACGGGTTGCGTCGAATAGGCGGCGGCTAGCTGCTCCACCCTGGATCTGAGTGTTGCATTGACTGGATGGAACTTGTATTGGGACTCGTTAGTTGACTGAATAGCAAGTCCAATCGTCTCGAGTGCCGTCAATTGGTCCTGCGTGGCTTCAGTCTCGAAACCAAGCTCATTTGCGATTTGAGCCGCATTAAATGATCTGGATTGCTGATCGTGCAAGAGAAGAAGAATCTCCAATCTAAGAACTGTTTGGATCTTGTCTTTGATAAATCTCCTGAGCTCTTCGCAAATAAGCTGTTTAGCCATTGTCTTCTTATTGGTGAGCTCCTAAACGGATCCACACGTTGCCCTGAAGGATAACTTTATTGTGTGCCTTCTGTTATGAGTGAAATCACCTAGAAACGCTGGGTGCAAATGCTGTTGAAGACGTTGGACAGATTGCGTTAGGGTTGAAAAGTTGCGGCCACGTTATGCCGCGTTTTCACAGGAGGTCTTCCGATGCAAACGCTTAACGTTATAGATACCGCAATCCGAAGCGGGATCTTTCAAACCTTTACGCGGTTACTGGAGGGCTCTCCTTTGGAAGCGCGGCTTAGGAGTCAGGAATCGTTCACACTCTTCGCACCCGTTGACATTTCATTTGCTTACCTGCCAGCCGAAACGTTTGACGTATTGTTGAGAGCTGAAAGTCAAGGAATCCTGTCGGATGTGCTCGGATACCATGTGGTTCCGGGGAAGATTATGTTCCGTGAATTATGTAATCTTTGCAAAACGCCAACAGTTTGTGGTGTGGAACTTACTGTCGACAACACCGAAGAACTGAGAGTTGAAGGAGCGAAATTACTTCATGTTGATATCGTCGCGTGCAATGGCGTGATTCACGGGATCGATCGACTACTAATGCCAATCAAATCGGCAGCGACAGCTTCACATTGAGTGCTTCTTTATGCCGCGGCTTTACCGAGGATTCTGCGCAATTTGTTCCAGCATTTGATCTCCGCGCGGCATTTTCTCAAAGTACACATCGTAGAGCGCGCGAGCTGCCGGCGCTGCATGCCGGGACCCAAAACCGGAGTTTTCTATTAGAGCAAGCACGGCAATTTCTGGTTTAAATGCAGGGGCATAGGATACAAACCAAGAATGGTCTTTGTTTCTTCCGACGTCTTTCCCAAGCCCAACTACTTGCGCTGTGCCAGTCTTGCCGGCGATGTCGTAACCCGCCTTCTGGATTCCGGTCGCCGTTCCAGCTTCGTTCACCACTGACCACATCGCTTCAACTACCGCCTCTCGATATTCAGCTGCGACGGGAATCACGCTGGGCGAAGCATCAACATAATCCTTCGCTGGACGATGATGATCGTCGCCCGGTTCACCAACTGCCTGAACACTTTTCAAAAGGTGTGGCGTGTATAGCTTTCCTTCGACTCCGACGGCCGCGATTGCTCTAAGCAACGAAAGCGGGGTAACAAAGTCGTAGACCTGTCCGAAGGACGCATAAACAGTATCGATGTCTGTCCAGCGAGGTGCGCGTGGATTGAATCGCGCCTTAAACTCAGGCGATGGCGTCCAACTGGTCAACTCGTGTGGTAGATCGATACCCGTTCGTTTATTTAGTTTGAATTCATCAACCATCGCCATGATGCCAGTAAGACCCATTCTCAGGCCGAGCCGATAAAAATAACCATCGCAAGACTTCATGATGGCCGTATGCAGGTCTGGCCGGCCGTGATGACCCATACAGCGCGTAAATTTGTTTCCGATTTGAATGCCTCCACCACATGACAAATGCGAGTCGTCGAGGGTGATTACGCCTTGTTGTAAACCGGCAATCGCCATCGGTATTTTCCAGGTTGAGCCAGGTGGGTAGCGTCCACGAATCGCGCGGTTGTAAAGAGGAGTGTCCGGATCTCTCAGCAGGGCAGCATATTCAGCACGCCCCGTTTTCGTCGCGATTCGTTCAGTAAATAGATTCGGATCAAAGGTTGGATATGAAGCGAGGGCGAGTATTTCTCCGTTATTCGGATCGAGCGCGATAATTACGCCTCGTTGTGACGCTGAATTTCGCAACTGCTCTTCCGCTGCTAATTGCAAATCAAGATCGATGGTGGTGACGAGATCCTGTCCAGCAATTGGCTCGACAACGTCTACAACATCTCTGAGCCGGCCCAGGCTATCGACCATCACGGTGCGGCTACCATCTCGCCCGCGGAGAAAGTGATCGTAAGTCGCTTCTAATCCTTCTTTCCCAATTACGTCTCCGGGTTTGAAGCCCTTGTCCTTGTATTCCGGTAGCTCAAGCTGACGGGAGCTAATTTCGCCAACATAACCGAGAACATGCGCCAGCAAACCATTCTCCGGATAGTGTCGCTGGGGACGTTGTTCGATATGTAGCAGAGGAAACTCGAGCGAGCGAGCCTCGAGCCACGCAATATCATGAATGCTTGCGTTCTCCTTGATCAACACAAACTCGTACGCGGGATTTGAATCCATCTCGGCAAACCGCTCTTTCAGGTATTCCGGATCGAGATCCAACGGTTCGGGTAGCTCAGCCACAAGTTTTTGCTGATCAATTTGTTTGCCCTTCTCGCGTTGCAAAACGACGTCATAAACGGGACGTGAATCTACGAGGACCTTGCCATTACGATCGAGAATCGTGCCGCGGGGTGCTGGTATCGGCAGAGTGCGGAGCCGCTGGTTGATGGCTCGTTCGTGATAATAGTCACTATGGACGATCTGCAGGTTATAAAGGCGAACAACGCAGATACCCATAAACGCCAGTACAACGATTTGCACTGTGCGGATGCGAGCCGGAAGGTTTTGGGTGCGGTCAACAATCCTCACAAGAGTCTCCCAGGTCACCTATATGCTAGTGACTCTTGTGAGGAATTTAATCAGTGGGATTACGTGAACGAGTGAGTGATCATACCTAACGGCTAAACGATTTTGGCGGCTAACGCCTGGCCACCGCTGGTTAGAAAATTGGGAGTTTCAACTGTGGCGATGTCCTCGGGTTCAAGAAGTTGAGCAAGCAGCGCGACCATCTCGTCAGGATTCGATAGGTAATACTTCGCCCGTGATTCATTTCTGCCGACGTGAATGGTCCAGGCGCTTTCCGGGAGTCGTGCAAACAGATCCTCGTCGGTCACGTCATCACCCGCGGCCATAATGAAATCGGGCACTATGTCTGAAAGTAATAAACGGGAGTACACCTGTCCCTTGTTGGCCCAGAACGATTTTACTTCGACCGTCTTTTGACCCTTTACTGCTTTCACTGGTGACTCCGCCAGCATGTGATCCAGATTTGCGACCAAATCATTTGCCAACCAGTCCCCAAACTCCGGATCTGCCATACGATAGTGCCAGACCAGCGAAAACTCCTTTTCTTCAATGAAGCTACCTGGAGTTCGATCCACGAAATGTTCGAGGATCGGATATACGCACTTTTTCCACTCGTCTGATGCATCGTGATGCGGCTGTTCCCAAGTGCGTGAAGTCGGAGACCATAAGATCGCACCGTGCTCGGCAGCAATCCAGAGATTAGAAATTCCCGCGAACCATCGTTCAAGGTCAGCTCGCGATCTTCCCGAGATCAAGGCGACAGTGGAATGCTCATCCTCGACCAGTCGCTCCAGTAAGTTGATTAAGTTTTGACTGGGAACAGCAGTTTGCGGCAACGGTGCAAACGGCGCGAGTGTTCCGTCATAATCGAGCATAATTAGACGCGACTGCGCCTGATTAAACGCGCCGACCAGTCGTGATCTTTCGAGCGGAAGCGGCTCGTTCTGTGGTTGCTCAGATCGGGTTAGCACCGCCGAAGTTAAGTTTTTAATAAATCGATCGCCCCATGCAAAAACATTGTTCTTGTGAACACGCTTATACAAAGCCATCATGCGGTCGCGCTTCTCTGTCTCACCCAGCGATAGCGCTCGCGCGATTGTTAAGCTCAAACTTTCTTCGTCATAAGGATTAACCAGCAAAGCTTCGCCCATTTCTGCTGCCGCCCCGGCAAATTCACTGAGCACAAGCACGCCATCACCCGACGATTTGCACGCGACGTATTCTTTAGCGACAAGGTTCAGGCCGTCTCGTAATGGCGTCACCAAAGCAACGTCCGCACTGGCATACAGAGCAGCGAGTTCAGCTTGCGGCAGGTTACGGCGCAGATACGTAATGGGAGACCAGTTAGGGGTGCTCCAGTCGCCGTTGATCTCGCCAATGAGCTCGTCAACCTCGCGACGCAATCGAGTATATCTCGGCACTCGTTCGCGGGATGGAACGGCCACTTGGATTAGCACTACTTTGCCGCGCCATTCGGGATAATCCTGCAGGAATCTCCTGTAGGCGCGCAGGCGTTCCGGAATTCCTTTGGTGTAATCGAGTCGATCAACTCCCAGAAGTATCTTGCAGTAACCAAACCGTTGTCTCAGCTCAGCTAATTGCTTTCTCGTCCCCGCGCCTTTGGTCAGCAAGTCGGTAAATTGATGCGGCGCTATTCCAATGGGGAGTGCGTCCAGTCTTACGATCCGTTTACCTAACTCGAGATGGTCCATTTGGCTCGTAAGCCCCAGCAGCCTCAGAATCGAGGTGCGGAAGTGTTGCAAATAACGGTGCGTATGAAAACCCAAATAGTCAGCACCCAACATACCCCGCAGCAATTCCTCACGCTTCGGAATGATGCGAAACACAGACGATGAAGGAAAGGGAACGTGAAGAAAGAATCCAATTGATATGTCAGGCTTTACTTCTCGCAGCATTTGCGGCAGTAGTAAAAAGTGATAGTCATGAATCCAGATTAAATCATCGCCACGAACATGTTTTAAGATCTCGTCGCGAAAGATTTCATTGGCTTTAACGTAAGCCTGCCAATGCTCGGCATCGAATCGTAACAAAGACGGAAAATGATGAAACAGTGGCCACAGGGCCTGGTTGGCGATTCCTTCGTAAAACCCTTGAGCTGTTTGCTGATCTAAATCGACAGCGAAAAAACGATACTTGTCAGACCATTCTTTTAATATCGCATTACGGGTCTCATCCGTTGTTGCCGACGTGTCGCCGGACCAGCCAATCCAAATCCCGTCACTACCCCGCAGAATGGGATCCATCGCAGTGGCAAGTCCTCCGGCGGTGGCTTTGCTATGCCACAGCGTGCCGCCACGCTTCAGACTCACAGGCAGCCGGTTTGATACCACGATAACTCTTTGTCGGTTCCTGTTTATGTTCATAGAAAGCTAATTAGACGTTGAGGCGCCTCGCGGCGCCTCAACTGTCCGGGCTGATGTGACTTCCCCATTTGCGTTGACGCTTGCCCAGTTAACTCAAGCCATCAACAGGTCACATCGTAATGAGCATGTTGATCGTAATCAAACTGTAATTTGATCACATCAGTCTTAATACTTACTGCCGGTAAGTAATTTCACCTATGAATTTAACCCCTGGCCCAACCGTCTTTGAGCCTTCGCAACGTTTGCGGGAGAATAGCTGTAGAGTGAAGAGAAATGTTTAGCGACTGGTATAAAGATGCAATCTTCTACGAGGTCTACGTTCGCGGCTTCTACGACTCGACTGGCGACGGCGTAGGCGACTTTCGTGGCCTCACCGCAAAACTCGAGTATCTTCAATGGCTAGGTATTACCTGCATTTGGCTGTTGCCGTTTTACGAATCACCACTCCGCGATGGGGGCTACGACATCGCGGATTATTACGCAGTGTTGCCCGACTACGGCACGAGTGCAGATTTCAAACAGTTTCTTAGCGTCGCACACGAAAAAGGAATCCGAGTTATTGCTGATCTTGTAATCAACCACACATCAGATCAACATCCCTGGTTTCAAGACGCGCGACGTTCCGTGGATTCTGCCAAACGTAATTGGTACGTGTGGAGCGATTCAGACCAGAGATACTCGCAAGCACGGATCATCTTCACTGACACTGAACGTTCGAATTGGACCTGGGACGAGCAGGCGGGAGCGTTCTACTGGCATCGCTTCTTTAGTCATCAGCCGGATCTCAACTATGACAATCCTGAAGTGCGGCAAGCGATGCTCGACGTCGTTTCGTTTTGGCTTGACCTCGGTGTCGATGGTTTTCGCGTCGACGCTGTGCCCTACCTGTTCGAGCGGGAAGAAACCAACTGTGAAAACTTGCCGGAGACCCACGAGTTTCTTAAGACGCTACGAAGATTTATTGATGAGCATTATCCTGATACCTTGCTGCTTGCTGAAGCTAATCAGTGGCCCGAAGACGTGGTCCAATATTTCGGCGACGGCGACGAGTTTCACATGGGCTACAACTTTCCCATCATGCCGCGCTTATTCATGGCGCTGCGACAGGAGGACCGGCGGCCCATCGTTGAGATCCTGGAGCGAACACCAGAAATTCCGGCCAGTTGTCAGTGGGGAATGTTTCTTAGGAACCACGACGAGCTAACTCTGGAGATGGTTACTGACGACGAGCGAGATTATCTCTACGACGAGTATGCGAAAGACCGACGGATGAGGCTCAATATGGGTATCCGCCGGCGGCTCGCTCCGTTGATGGACAACGGACGTCGTCGCATAGAGCTGTTGCACGCACTCCTGTTTAGTCTTCCCGGCAGTCCTTTTCTTTATTACGGGGACGAAATCGGAATGGGTGACAATATTTATCTTGGTGACCGTGATGGCGTACGCACACCGATGCAGTGGACAGCCGATCGAAATGCAGGTTTCTCGCAAGCCGATTTTGCACGCCTATATTTTCCCGTGATCATGGATCCCGTATACGGGTATCAGGCTGTGAATGTTGAGGCTCAGCAGCGCTACAGCACGTCGCTCTTGAATTGGGTGAGAGAAATGATTCACCTGCGCAGGCGACATGCGGTTTTTGGACGCGGAGCAATCAAGTTAATTAAGCCGGACAATCGTAAAATATTTGCTTTCACTCGCAGTTATCTTGAAGAAACCGTGCTCTGCGTTTTTAACCTGGCCCAATCAGCGCAACCTGTTGAATTGGAGTTAAAAGATTATAAGGGTTGTACCCCAATCGAAATGATGGGAGAGGCGAGATTTCCCCGGGTGGGGACCTGCCCCTATCAACTAGCGCTCGCACCGCGAGGCTTCTACTGGTTTTTGCTTTCGGAAAACAATTGAGGCTGATTGGGTGATTGTCATGACCGGCAGATCACCGCAACTTAGTGACAACCGACCTTATTGCGTAGCGGCTGCTTGAGTTTGAGGCGTTAGCACCGTATGGATCCCATGTATCACACCGTTGGATGCTTCGACGTCCGGCGTAACAACCTCTGCCTCGTTTACCCATAGGCCTTCCCGAGATTCTATTCTCAATTGCTCACCGTTCATCGATCTCAGTTCGTCGCGTCGTTTCAACTCCCGGCTCGGGAGGTTTCCGGCGATGATGTGGTTGCTGAGCAAAGACCGTAACGAGTCTCTGTTTTCACTCTTGAACAGATCGTGAAGTTTGGTTTGGGGGAGTTTTATGAACGCGTCATCTACTGGAGCGAGGATTGTGTAGGGTCCTGTCTCTTTCAAGGTGTCTTTGAGACCGGCCGCTTCCACTGCTTGCAGGAAGATGCGGAAGTTGCCGGTGTGATTTGCTGTTTCGACAAGATCATACTTTTCCTTCATCAGTCCGTCCTTTCTTATAGACCAATTAGGAAATACTAAACTGGGATTCCACGTAAAGCATCAGCGCAATTACTCAGCGATGGTGGGTGTTAGCACGCATTCAGCAGCGGTTGAGTTAATTCTTTTGTTCGAAGACGTAACGCGCGATTTCAACGCGATTGCTAAAACCTTTTTTGTCGAGTATGTGACTAATGTGGTTTTCCACGGTTCGCACGCTAATCTCGAGTTGGGAAGCTATTTCTTTGTTACTCAACCCGCGCGAAACTGCGACCGCGACACGGTTCTCAGCATCAGTCAGCGCTTCGTCCTGAAAACTTATTGGAACTTCCTCAACACTTCCGGAAACGAGACGTGCGATTTGAGAGTGAGTGCGTTCGACCCGACTGAGAATGCCGTTCACTACCGCAATCAATTCATCAGGCTCGAAAGGTTTTGTCAGGTAAGCATCGATGCCGGCGCGAAAGCCTTCGATACGATCCGCGGTTTCGTCCTTCGCAGTGAGGAATACAATCGGCACCAGCGCTGTTCTTGGTGAACCGCGTAATTGCCGCGCCAGCTTGTAGCCATCCATGCCTGGCATTCTGATGTCGCTGATGATGAGGTCGGGCACCGCTTCAGCTAATTGCATCAAGGCCTCGTAGCCGCTACGAGCTGTGCTCACTTCATAATCTTCAGCCTTGAGACATGCAGCTACTGCGCGCAGAAGGTTCGGCTCATCGTCAACTACCAACAAGCGCTTTGACATGCGTCTCCTCCTGACTTCCTTTGGCAGCGACTTCATCGATCCAGAAAGGCAAGGTCACGATGAATGTAGTCCCCACACCTTGTTTGCTTTCCACGTCTATTTGGCCTTCCATTTGCGAGACAATGTGTTGCGCTAAGTAAAGACCCAGACCAACTCCTGGTGCGGCCGTACCCGATGAGTCTGACGCCCCCTCCTCTATGACACGATAAAACTTGGAGAAGATATGCGGTAAATCCGTTTCGGGAATCCCTTTACCCGTGTCGCTTACGCTGATCGCCATTCCGTTTTCGATCTCCCGAGCAGAAACTGTAATCCGGCCACCCTCGGGTGTGTACTTGATAGCATTATCAATCAGACCGCGAATCACTCTTCTCAATGCTTCAAAGTCACCACTGACAGCGGATAAATCTGCGGGAATATCGGTCGTCAATGTGAGACCGAGCGATTCTGCGCGGGGTCGCTCGACGTTTACGCAGGAACTTATCACCTCACGAACGTTTACGCTCGTTTTACGAAGCTTGTAAGCTCCTGATTCAATTCGTGAAAGATCAAGGAGGTTGCCAACGAAATCGATTTGCCTGTCACATTCGATAGCGATGGTTTTTGAGTAATCCAGTTTTTCCTCCTCAGCAACATCTCTTCGCTGTAGCACGTGGGCCAACAGCTTGATTGTTGTCAGAGGGGTCTTGAGTTCGTGCGAAACACTGCTCACAAATTCCGACTTCAATCGATCCAGTTCCGTCAAACGTTCTTCACGTTCTGCAATCTGAGTAGCCATCGTGTTGAAAGCGTCTCCCAGATCGCCAATCTCACCGCCTCCGAGCCGCGGCGCCCTTGCACTCAAATCACCACCACCAAGACGCTGCGCTGCCCCACGCAGACGTCGAACCGGCAACACAATACTGCGCTCAATCACGAGCGCTGCGCCAAACGCCAACAACAAAGCGATCAGACCCGTAATCGTATAACGAATCAAACGTTGTCGCGCAGGTTCGTACAGAGTCGAGCTGGGGATGCCGATCATCGCGACCAGCCCGGACTCCCTTACACTGGCGATTCCGTACACGCGATTGATTCCATCGATTGGACTGGTCAACTCGACAACATTAGTTTGTTCATTTGTGAGTACCGAGGAGCGCGGTGCCCAGCTTATATCGCCTTCGGAAGTTGGCGGGTAACGTGTGTCGGAACCGCGACGCCGATAGAGAACACGTCCTTCGGAATCGACGACAGAAATGACGACTTGTGATGAGAGTTGAATGCCATCGAAGAGCTGATTGATTGCCGCACCATCAATTCGTGCAATCACAGCGCCACCTTTTTGAATCGGCACGGCGATGATCACGAGGGGCCGGGCTTCGTCCACTGTGCGATCGGTAACGACCGCCCAGGAATTCCGTTCACGCATTTTCGAGACGACATAGTCTGTAAGTGCGTTGGGCAGGATCTCTTTGCGACTAGGTTGCGCCATCAATGTTGTGCCGGCAGCATTCGTGATGCGCAAGTCGAGCCAGAAGGGTCTCGTTCCCAGCACGTTTTCGAGATACTCCCGTATGATCGGAGTTCGAGTGTCTTTGTCACCAGCCAGCGCAGCAATGGCGTCCAACCCCCTCTTCTGGTCGATGAGCCAACGATCGAGAGCTACGGATGCGAGCTCGACCTGTTGCTTAACGGAGTCGTTCAATTGAGAGCGACTCAGTCGCCACATATTCCTGAGATCAAGCGCGCCAACGACAACCAGCGGCACAGCTATACCGACAGCGAGGAGAAACAATTTGCCGCGAATACCCAACTTTTATCTCCACACCTGACGTTCTGTTTACGAGAAGAATAAGTATAACAACAAGATAAGTGCTGGGGTATTAGAGCGCTTATGCGTTTGGTGGTCTATAACCTCTCTGCGCAACTCTTCGAATCTTTCTGTATGTGCGGCGTGGTCAACAGAATCACAGAATTATGAAGAGCGGCGCAGAGATAACCACAAGGTGAAGCGCGCACTACATTTTCCGGATCGTTATCGTGACTATCGTACTGGAGTTGATTTTTGGGTACATCAGTAACACCACTTAGACCACATAGGTGTTTTCACCCGTATCGCAGTCTACCGAACTAAGTACTAGAATTAACAAGCATGGATATAGATTGGACCAGGATCGTCACACACCTGATAAGTGTGACTGTAGCTTACGTACTTGCGCTCCCCCGTTGGTTGGGATCGCGAGAAAAAAGTCAGAAGCGCTGGACTGCGGACGTTTCCTCTGGTGGCTGTAGCGAGTTGCGGCTACATGCTGGTTGCGATGAGTATCCTGGGCAGTGGGGCGGACAGTGTTTCTCGAATAATTCAAGGCCTGATCACTGGTATCGGATTTATCGGCGGCGGCGCCATCCTCAAGATCGGGGAAGCGTGCACGGTACGGCGACGGCGGCCAGCATCTGGAACACGGGAGCTATCGGCGCGGCCGCTGCTTTCGGTCGTTACGAGATTGCGATTGTTTTGAGCGTGATCAACTTCGCGACGTTGCGTCTGTTAACGCCACTCAAGCAAAGTGTGAAGTAATTGAGTTGCACTCCAAACTGCAACCGTTTCTCCAAATAGATCTGCTCCTGTTGTGCCCTTTGTGGCGTAGAAAAAATTCATGAAAGCCCATATCAATCAAATGCCGGTGGTCCAACAAGGAAGCTGGCCGGAATCATCTCTCGGGGCGGCTTTGCACAAAAAGTCAAAAAAGATACCACGGGCTTGTCCCGTGGAATTTCATGTTTACTGCTATTTAGCGCTGAACGTGAATCTCCACGGGACGAGCCCGTGGCATCCAGTCTTTATCGCTGAGACCATCGGTGTAGCGACCAACGCGAGTCTCCACGGCACAAGGCCGTGGCATCTTCGACTTTTTGTGCAAAGCCTCTCGCGGCCACATTCTCCGTGTACCGCAAACTCGCTTTGGAGCTGGACGTTTGAGTAACCGTTATCTGAGCATGCCTAATTTGCTTAAGCGGAGGCGCTCAGGTTTTGCGTTGGTTGAATCGGATGAGCGATGAGCAACGGACACCGCGCCTCTCGCAGCACTTTGTCTACATTCGAACCAAATAAAGTGTGTATACCAAAACCGGCGCCGTGCGCGCCCATTGCGATGAGATCGATCTCGTTGTTTTGGGCGTAGGTCAAAATCTCGGAATAGGGCTGGCCATACTGAACCGCATGTTTCACGCTGGACCACAAATAAACTTCCGCAGGAATTGCTTCTTGAAGCCGGCGAGCCGCCTGATGATAGGGAGTGTCTGTGTGATTTACCCAGGCAATTTCCGGCTGATCGACAATTGGCGGAGGCAATACATGTAACATGTGCAAACCAGCCTGATATTGCTGAGCCAGCGTCAACGCATACTGGAGCGCAAGTTGTGAGTGCGGCGAGAAGTCGTAAGCGATAAGGACATTGCGTAAAGAAATCTCACCAGTTGCATTGTCGAGCCACTCGACCTCATCAGCGTGCATGACGAGCACGGGACATGGCGCGAGACGTGAGACAGCTTCTGCCGTCGATCCTAGCAACGCGGCGGCGTATGGACGACGCCGCGAGCGCATAAAGATCAGATCGGCGCGCCTCAACTCTGCTTCGCGCGTAATTATTGTCCCCAAGTCTGAACCTTCGAGCATGACACTTTCCCAATCGATGGTTGAAGGATCGTAAGTGAGTCCGGAAGGAAAGGTGAGACCCGCCGTGATGAGTGTTTGAACTTTGGCCAAAGCCGATTCCCGATCGGCAGGTGTCTTCGGACGATAACAAACAAACAGTTTAGCCCCTGAGGCGCGTGTTATCGCTACTGCGTAGCGAATCGTGCGTTCTGAATCATCAGTGAGATCGGTAGGACACACAATACGGTCGAGTTTGATCATCGAATAATATCCTTGCTCAAGTAGAATAATTCATCGTGTTCGATTTCTCGTTCGATGCAGCAACTGTAAAGGCCGTTGTGACGCTGCTCATTTTAGCGGCGGCAATGTATGGCTTCGTTAGTGAGCGACTCGCGCCCGATGTCACGGCGCTGCTCGCGCTGCTGGCGTTGCTTCTCACCGGCGTGTTGACACCATATGAAGCGTTCTCCGGATTTAGCCATCCTGCAACAATTTCCGTAGCGGCTGTTCTGGTTTTGTCTGCGGGTGTAGAGCGTACGGGTGCTCTTACGTATATTGCTCGCCGGTTGCTCACTCCTATCGGAAATTCCGAGCTGACGCTCACCGTTGTGATTATGGTGGTCATCGCTGCGATTTCTGCGTTCATCAACAATACTGCTGCTGTCGCTGTCTTTATTCCAGTCGTTATAGAAGTGTGCCGGCGTACGGGGGCGAGCCCGAGTCGCATACTGATGCCGATGTCCCATGCCGCAACATTTGGAGGTATGTGCACACTCATTGGTACTTCCACGAATCTGGTCGCACACGAGTTTGCCATTAGCAATGGTTTGCGCGGGTTCTCAATGTTCGAGTTGGGTAAAGTTGGATTACCGATGTTGCTCGCTGGCTTTGCCTACATGCTTCTTGTCGGACGAAAATTCCTGCCGCGCACGCAACCGGGAGATGTTTTGGCGATGCAACTTGGCGAACGTTACCTGGCGGAGCTGATCATTGAACCTGATAGCTCATGGACCGGTAAAGAAGTCAATGCTGAACATTTCGAACGCGATTTCGATGTGGATTTGATTGGCGTGCTGCGCGGTGGCCAAGCTCTTCCTGTCAGCGATCCGTATCTAGTCTTTGCACCCTATGATTCGCTGCTGGTTCGCGGGACATTGGAACACGTTTTGAAACTCACGTCGCAAAACGGCCTGCTGTTGCAGCGCCCCAAAATGTTTGCTCGTGAGGAGGAGCAAGGATCTGATGATGAAACAGAGGAAGCTTCGAAGTCGACGCGCAGCAAGGTAGACCACGAACACAAAAAATCAGAGACGCGGCCGCAACTGGCCGAAGTCGTGGTCTTAACCACATCAGGATTAGTCGGTCGTACGCTAAAGGCAGCACGCTTCGCCGACAAGTATGATGCGGTGGTGCTGGCACTGCGCCGGCGCGGCGAAGTAAGGGAGCGACCGTCGAGCACGCCACTGTTGGCAGGCGATATGTTGCTTGTGGAAGGTAAACCCGATGTGCTTCAGGCGCTGGCGGAAACCAAGGGCTTTCTCGTGGTGGGAACTCCAAATCGTCCGGAACAGCGGCCGGGAAAACTTGTGATTACGATCATCACGCTGATGGCCGTTGTGATCATCGTGTCTTTGGGCTTTTTGCCGATTGTTACTGCTGCCACAGCAGGATGCGCCGTTTTGATGCTTACAGGCTGTTTACGTCCCAACGAAGCTTACCGGGCGATCGATCTGAGTCTCGTGTTTATCCTGGCCGGGTCGCTGGCTCTGGGCGCGGCGCTCAATAAGACAGGTATAACCACAGTGCTGGCCAACTGGTTGGCCGGAGTTTCTGACACGACAGGACCCTACCTCGTATTGGCTGGCTTTTTCGTATTAGCCGTAGTGGTCTCGGAGCTGATGTCAAACAGTGGTACGGTGGCGCTGCTTGGACCAATCACGATTTCAGTAGCCGCAAAGATGGGAATCAATCCCATGTCGCTGCTGGCGGCCATAACGTTCGGATCGTCCGCAGCTTTCGCGATGCCGATTGGTTACCAAACGAGTTTGATGATCTATGGCCCAGGCGGTTATCGTTTCAGGGATTTTATCCTGATGGGTATTCCGCTGGATCTGATTCTCGCCGTACTCGCTTTGCTCCTGATTCCGTATTTCTGGCCTCTGTAAAGGGGTGTTATCTCTGCGCCCTGCGCCTCTGCGTCTTCCGCGTTTACATAATTACAGAGGACACAGAGGGCCGCAGAGCTCACAGAGAGGCACTCTCGGACTACCGAACCATAGTTTCACCTCTCACCATCAGCTCGTTAGTTACTGCAAAGAGCCCGGGCACTCCACGCGCGCGCACATAGACCTGTTCCTTATCAGCCTGAGTGTCAACCACTCCTTTGAGCGTAGCGCGTCCGCCATCGACAATGATGTGAATCGCCTGGCGCGATCCTATACCGTATCTGAACAGCGGCGAGTTGAAGCCATAGATCGCGTTGTAAAGCTCGCGACGCAGACGCTGGTCGTTCGGTGAAACCGGTAACACCCGGATTTCGTTGACCACTCGGCTTACGCCTTGCACGTCCCTGACCACCGCTTCCGCCCTCAATTTCGTGTCGGGCGGGGTAGTGACTTCTCCTCTAAGCAGAACTGTGTTGTCAGGCAACACTTCAAACTCAATCCAGTCGAACACCGTGTAATAAGGTAGCTCCGACAAAAGTTCATGCCTCACCTCGCGCGCAATTGCGTTCAGCGGTCGATTAGTCATTAACCCGACGCGTGCCCCCTGCGCTTGCGGAACGTTGCTGGCAACAGGTGCGATGTTAGATCTCATGCTCCAATTCCATGCGACCTGGTTAACAAAAGCAAGATCGTCGAGGTTCGCTTTCACGCGAGCCCAGTCGCGCCGCGTACGATCGGGAAGCGTATATCGCCGCAAGAAATCATCGATTGCAGCGGCATTGCTTAAAGCCAGTCGGATGTCGGTGGGATTGAGCTGCCTGGAGCTGTTGGCATCGTCTTCGAGCTTGTCCACTGAGCGTTCAAACTGAGCCATTACACTGTTCATGAAATCTTCATAGGCCGAGCCATCGATGCGACTACGATCGAGACCGGCATCGAAGCTGCTGCGAAACTGGTCAGTGGTCTCTTCCAGACGTTGGATGACTTGCCTGGTCCAAGCATTATTTAGCGCGGAACTCTGAATCGTTTGTGGCACCCACGTCCACGTCACACCGTAAAGACGGGCCAGCCGATCCAGATCGGAGCGTACCATGCGCCAGTCGCGTTCTGACGCGGGCGTAAAATCATGCCGCTGCATGAACATATCGAGATACATTCCGCGGCGGAGAACCTCATTAACGTCGAAGGTGTTGACGATGTTGTCGTCAGCCCGGTCTTTCAGCAGATCAGTTGCAAATTCGAGTTCATCCACCAGTGCATTGGCCTGGTCTTCGATGTCGGTATTGTTAAAGCGACTTCGGTCGAGGGCAACATCAATGCTCCTGCTGAAACGATCGGTGTTTGTTTCCAATCGCTTGAGCATGGTTTCTATTTTCACCGTTGTCCTCAACGCCTGACCGTGTACATTGCTTGTGCCTGCCAGGATGATCACAAGAGTGGGCATGAGTACCAGCCAACCTGATGACCTGATAATTTTAAGTATCTTCATAATTCCCCTTCCCGTTTTTCAACTAGCCTAGCAATCAGATAGAAGGGCGAAACCGTGTCATCTCCTACCTCGCATAAGTAATAACACTCAGCACAGCTCTTATCGGGAGACTTTGGTCAACTTTTACATAGGTCTTCAACCATTTCGCGACTTGTTGCGTACACAATGGCGGCACCTGTTCTAATCATGTTGTTAGGTTTTCAAGAGACATCAACTCCGTCGCGAACATTCGATCCCGACATTGTCTGGCAAGTGTTCAGTCAACTCTTCGCCAGACTGTTGGCCCATCTGCCATATCTAATACTCGGCGCCCTGGTATTTGTTCTCTTCCTTGTAGGTGCGCGCCTGATAAAACGTATTCTGATCGTGCGCGGTCCGTCATTCGCGAAGTGCTCCAAAAGACGGAGGGAGTGCTACACGAACCTGCCCCATCGGTGTTCGTCGCGGAGCTTGCGCCATCTTCAGTTAATATGAATGTTTTCTTCTGGACGAATTCTCGTCAGGCAAATGTTCTGAGCGTTACCGATAGTGCTATGACTGGGATCAAATTGGCGTTGG
>Ga0307414_10000417_pt1 | contig 22929 bp, 11 predicted proteins | sample DK1Ometagenome_FD_203804 | JGI IMG/M metagenome (GOLD analysis project Ga0307414, IMG submission 203804) | Maize rhizosphere microbial communities from greenhouse at UC Davis, California, United States - DK15-O-3 | ecosystem: Host-associated > Plants > Roots > Rhizosphere > Soil | place: USA... | reverse complement strand
CAACAGCGCAGGGCGGTAGTGTCACGATCAACGCCGACGGCAGTTACGTCTACACGCCCGCCCCCAATTTCAACGGCACCGACAGTTTCAACTATACGGTGAACGACGGGAAGGGCGGGAGCGACGTCGGCACCGTGACGCTGACCGTGGCCGCGGTCAATGATGCGCCAACTGCTGGGCCGGATGCCGCCACGACAGCCGAAGATACACCGGTGGTCATCGACGTGCTCGCCAATGACAGCGATGCCGAGGGTGCTGCGCTCACCGTAACCGCCGCGACCGCAGCCAATGGTACGGTGACGATCGATCCAGTGACGGGCGCGCTGACCTATACGCCGAATGCGAACTTCAGTGGCGGCGACACGATCACCTACACCGTCAGCGATGGGAGTGGCGGCACCAGCACCGGCACGGTCACGATTATAGTGACAGAGGTCAATGACGCGCCGACGGCCGGCGCCGACACCGCCACGACGGCGGAAGACACGCCGGTCGAGATTGATGTCCTTGCGAATGACAGCGATGCGGAAGGCGGCCCGTTGACCGTGACCGCCGCCACCGCTCTCAACGGGACGGTGACGATCGACCCGGTGACGGGCGCGCTGACCTACACGCCGAATGCGAACTTCAGCGGCGCCGACACGATCAGCTACACGGTGAGCGATGGCGGGGGTGGCACTGGCACGGGTAGCGTTGCCGTCACCGTCTCGCCGGTCCCCGATGCGCCCATAGCTATAGATGATGCCGTGACGGTGGTGGAGGACACGCCGTTTACATCCGTCGTCAGCCTGATCGCGAACGACACCGATGGCGATGGCGACACGCTGACGGCGGCCGCGGGCACTTTTGCGACCGTGCAGGGCGGCAGCGTGACAATCGCTGCCGATGGCAGTTACGTCTATACGCCCGCCGCGAACTTCAACGGCACCGACAGCTTCACTTATACCGTGACCGACGGCACCTTGACCGATACCGGCACCGTGACATTCACCGTGACGGCAGTGAATGACGCCCCAACCGCTGGGCCGGATACCGCCACGACGGCAGAAGATACGCCAGTTGTCATCGACGTGCTCGCCAATGACAGCGATGTTGATGGTAATCCGCTGACGGTGACGGCTGCAACCGCGACGAACGGAAGCGTGACGATCGACCCGGTGACGGGCGCGCTGACCTACACGCCGAATGCGAACTTCAGCGGCAGCGACACGCTCTCCTATACGGTCAGCGACGGTGCCGGAGGCACCAGCACCGGCACGGCCACGATCATAGTGACGGAGGTCAATGACGCTCCGACCGCCGGCGCCGACACCGCCACGACGGCGGAAGACACGCCTGTCGAGATTGATGTCCTTGCGAATGACAGCGATGCGGAAGGCAGCCCGTTGACCGTGACCGCCGCCACCGCTCTCAACGGAACGGTGACGATCGATCCGGTGACGGGCGCGCTGACCTACACGCCGAATGCGAACTTCAACGGCGGCGATACCATCACCTACACGGTCAGCGACGGCAATGGGGGGGTAAGCGACGGGACAGTTTCGGTCACTGTGTCCCCGGTTGAGGACGCGCCGGTCGCGGTCGACGATGCCGTGACGGTGATCGAGGATACGCCGTTCAGCTCGACCGTCAGCCTGATCGCCAACGACACCGATAGCGATGGCGACGTCTTGTCCGCGATCGCGGGCACCTTTGCAACGGCGCAGGGCGGCAGCGTCACGATCGCCGCCGACGGCAGTTACGTCTATACGCCCGCCGCGAACTTTAACGGCACCGACAGCTTCACTTATACCGTGACCGATGGGACCTTTACCGATACCGGCACGGTGACATTCGCCGTGACGGCCGTGAATGACGCTCCGATCGCGGGAGCCGACACGGCATCGACAGCCGAAGATACGCCGGTGGTTGTCGACGTGCTTGCAAATGACAGCGATGCCGAGGGTGCTGCGCTCACCGTAACGGCCGCGAGCGCAGCCAATGGTACGGTCACGATTGATCCGGTGACGGGCGCGCTGACCTACACCCCGAATGCAAATTTCAACGGCGCCGACACGATCAACTACACGGTGAGCGATGGCAGCGGGGGAGTAAGCACCGGAACGGTCGCAATGACGGTGTCACCCGTGCCGGACTCGCCGGTCGCGGTCGATGATACGGCGACGGTGATCGAGGACACGCCGTTCAGCTCGACCATCAGCCTGGTCGCGAACGACACCGATGGAGATGGCGACACGCTGACGGCGGTCGCGGGCACCTTTGCAACGGCGCAGGGCGGCAGCGTCACGATCGCCGCCGACGGCAGCTACGTTTATACGCCCGCTACGAACTTCAACGGTACCGACAGCTTCACTTATACCGTGACCGACGGCACCTTGACCGATACCGGCACGGTGACGTTCACCGTAACCGCGGCGAATGATACGCCGACTACGGGCGCCGACACGGCATCGACAGCTGAAGATACGCCGGTGGTCATCGACGTGCTGGCAAATGACGGCGATGTCGATGGTGATCCGCTGACGGTCACGGCCGCCACCGCTCTCAACGGGTCGGTGACGATCGATCCGGTGACCGGCGCGCTGACCTACACCCCGAATGCAAATTTCAACGGCGGCGACACGATCACCTACACCGTCAGCGATGGCGGGGGTGGCACGGGTACGGGCAGCGTTGCCGTCACCGTCTCGCCGGTCCTCGATGCGCCCGTGGCCATCGACGATGCGGTGACAGCGGCGGAGGACACGCCATTCACGTCGGTCGTCAGCCTGATCGCGAACGATACCGACGGTGACGGCGACGCCTTGTCGGCTGTCGCGGGCACTTTTGCGACGGCTCAGGGTGGCAGCGTGACGATCGCCGCCGATGGCAGCTATGTCTATACGCCCGCCACGAACTTCAACGGGACGGACAGCTTCATCTATACGGTGACCGATGGTACGCTGACCGACACCGGCCGGGTGACGCTGACCGTGAGTGCCGTCAATGACGTTCCGGTCGCCGGGGCCGACACAGCCGTGACGGCGGAAGATACGCCGGTGGTCATCGACGTCCTGGCCAATGACAGCGACGTCGACGGCGACCCGTTGACGGTCACGGCCGCCTCTGCGGCCAACGGAAGCGTCACGATCGACCCGGTCACGGGCGCGCTGACCTATACCCCGAATGCGGGTTTCAACGGCACCGACACGATCAATTACACGCTCGACGATGGCGCTGGCGGAACGGCCGGCGGAACGGCGATCGTCGTCGTCTCGTCGAGCGCGGTGGCGCCGGTCGCCGTCGACGAATCGGTCAGCGCCACCGAAGACGTACCGTTCACGTCGGTGGTCAGCCTGATTGCCAACGATAGCGATGCGAATGGCGACCCGTTGGCGGCGATCGCGGGCACTTTCGCGACGGCGCAGGGCGGCAGCGTCACGATCGCCATCGACGGCAGCTATGTCTATACGCCTGCCGCAAACTTCAACGGCACCGACAGCTTCATTTACACCGTGACCGACGGCGTCTTGACCGATACCGGAATGGTGACGGTGACCGTGAGCGCCGTCAATGATACACCGACTGCGGGCGCCGACACGGCATCGACAGCCGAAGATACGCCGGTTGTGATCGATGTGCTGGCGAATGACGGCGATGTCGATGGTGATCCGCTGACGGTCACTGTCGCCACAGCGGCCAACGGAAGCGTCACGATCGATCCGGTGACGGGCGCGTTGACTTATACGCCCAATGCCAATTTCAACGGCAGCGACACGATCAACTACAGCGTGAGCGACGGGGCGGGTGGCACCAGCGCAGGAACGGTCGCAGTCACCGTCTCGCCGGTCGCCGATGCGCCGGTCGCGGCCGACGATGCGGTGACGGTGAGCGAAGATACGCCGTTCACCTCTGTGGTGAGCTTGATCGCGAACGACACCGATGCCGACGGCGATGTGCTGACAGCTGTCGCAGGGACCTTTGCGACCGCGCAGGGCGGCAGCGTCACGATCGCCTCCAATGGCAGCTATATCTACACCCCGGCTGCGAACTTCAACGGCACCGATAGTTTCGCATATACGGTGACCGATGGCGCGCTGACCGACACCGGCGTGGTGACGTTCACCGTCACCGCGTCGAATGACGCTCCGGTGGCAGCTGCCGACACGGCGTCGACGGCGGAAGACGTCCCCGTGGTGATCGACGTTCTTGCCAATGACAGCGACGTCGATGGCGATCCGCTGACGGTTACCGGCGCCACGGCAACCAATGGCGTTGTAACGATCAACCCCGTTACAGGTGCGCTGACCTACACCCCCAATGCCAATTTCAATGGCAGCGATACGATCAGCTACACGATCAGCGACGGCAATGGCAGCACGGCGTCGGGGTCGGTGACAGTAACCGTTGCCCCGGTGAATGACGCGCCGGTCGTCGTCAATGCGACTGCGGGCGTGGCGGAGTCGGGCCTGCCCGAGGGATTGCTCGAGGGCGGGGGGCAACTGGCCCCGACAAGAGCGACCGGCACGATGTCGCTTTCGGATATCGACGGGACGGTGACAGGCGTCGCGGTAACCGGACCGACAGGGCTGACGTCCAATGGGGTGCCGGTCAGTTGGGCGGGCAGTTTCGCGGGCGGCGTCTATACGCTTACCGGAACCGCGGGAGGGGCGACCGTCGCGGTGCTTACGCTCGCCGCTTCGGGTGCTTACACCTTCGACCTCGCGCGCCCGCTCGACCATGCGGCAGCAGGTCAGGATCTGCTGGCGCTGGGCTTCACGGTCACGGCAACAGATAATGGCGGCGCGTCTTCGAACGGCTTGCTCACGGTCGAAGTCCGCGATGATGCCCCCGTGGCCCAGCCTGCTGCACATCATATCGTTGGCGTCCCCGGACAGGCCTCGGGCGATCTGGTCGTCGGCTATGGCGCCGACGGCGGGCATGTCCAGTCGATCACTGTGGGAAGCTATACGCTCACATATAATCCAGCCGCCGACGCCGTCACAGGGTCGGGGGCGCTCGGCACGGTCGCCAGCTGGAGTTTCAACGCCGTAAGTGACCAGCTGCTGATCAACACAACGGCCGGCGAAACGATCGCAGTCGATATGCTGACCGGCGAATATAGCTATGCAGCGCTCGCGACGGCCGCCTCGCAGGCCGCCGCGCCGGTGGTCAATGTCAACGCGTCGGCAAGCCTGCTCGGTCTGGTCAACGCCGACGCGCTGGGTCTGATCGGCATCGGCAGCGATCAGATGCTGACGGCCGTCGATGCCAATAACAATATTGCGCAGGTGCAAATTCGGGCGGAAGCGGTGCTTGGAGTGGGGCTCAGCCTTGGAAGCAATGCGGGCTACCACCTTGCATGGTCGGCCGCCATGGCCGCCGAATTCGGCCTTACGGTTGTCGAGACCAACAATATTTTCGCGATCACCATCGGCATTCCGCCCTTGGCGGTCAGCGTCAATACACAGTCTTTCTCAAACCTTTCGATCACATCGGCCAATGGTCAGCCGATCGACAATCTGCGGCTGAATGAATTTCTGGCGACGGTCTATGTTGAACAAGCCGGCGGGCTTAATCTCGCGGCGCTCAACCTGCTGCCCAATATTTCGATCACGGCGACCGACACGCTGGGCGCTGCGGGATCCGATTCCGACAGGGATTTGCTGGGAACGAGCTTGCTCGGGCCTGCCAATGACCCCTCGGGGATCACGGAGGGAACGGGTGCAGCTAACACGCTGGCGGGCACCGCGACCGACGATCGCCTCTATGGCTATGCCGGAATAGATAATCTCAGCGGTGGCGCCGGCAACGACCTGCTGCGCGGCGGCCTCGGCAACGATGTGCTCAATGGCAATACCGGCAATGACATCCTTGTCGGCGGCCGCGGGAACGACACGCTGACCGGCGGCACAGGTAACGATCGCTTCATATGGGAGGCGGGCGACCAGGGGACTGTTGGCGCGCCGGCGCTGGATGTGATCACCGACTTCAATGGTGCGCCTGTAAACGGGGGCGGAGATGTCATCAATCTTGCCGGAATACTGCAGGGTGAAGGCGCTGTCGGCCATCTGTCGGGCAATCTTGCCAACTATATCCATATCGCTGTTGTCGGCGGGAATACGGTCATCTCGCTGAGCGCCAGCGGCGGTTTCGCCGGAGGCTTCAACGCGGCGCTCGCTGACCAGCAAATCCAGCTGACCGGTGTCAATCTTGTCGGCGGGCTCGCGTCACAGCAGGAGATTATCGGGAAACTGCTCGCCGGTGGCAATCTTGTGGTCGATCAGGCGACGAGTGCGGCGCAGTCAAATGGCTTGACGATGCTCGGTGCCGTGATCGCGGACAAGGACGGCGACACGGCATCGACCTCTGTGTCGTTCGATGGCCGCACGCAAACGGTGACACCCGGAAATCGGACGCCAATCGCACAGGCCACCGACGTTGATCTCCTCGGGCTGGTCGGTCTCAGCGCGCTCAACATTATCGACCTCAGCCAACAGGCGATCGTTGCGTTCGACCCCGACAAGAATCTGCAACAGGTCGTCGTATCCTACGCCGCACTCGTCAGCCTCAACCTCGGCGAGGCGGAACTGGCCGTGTCGAGTGCGTTGGCCGCAGAACTGGGATTGAAGGTTTCGGTCGTCAACACCTCGGGCGTATTGGGGGTCGTCGGGCCGACCTCGACACTGACGATCACATCGTCCGATGGACGGTTGATCGACAATTTCGCGGTGAATCAACTGCTCGCAACGATACATCTGGAATCGGGCGTCAATCTGCTTTCGCTTCTGCCGCCGGCAAGTCTCGATGTCAGCGTGCTCGGAACCTTCCGGGTTACCGCGACCGATTCGGACGGTGCGGTCGATACCGACCTGATCTCGACGCTCGCCAATGCCGACGTGCTTCAGGGGCTGCTCGGCGCGAGCGGCAGTCCCGACATTGTTCAAGGGACGGCGGGCAACGACAATCTGACGGCGACGCCCGCGGGTTCGATATTCGAACGTCTTTACGGCTATGACGGCGACGACACGCTCGACGGGGGCAGCGGCAACGACCTTCTGGTGGGCGGTGCCGGGAATGACGTGCTCACCGGCGGGACGGGGAATGACATCCTGATCGACGGCAATGGCGCCGATATCTTCAATGGCGGCGCCGGCAATGACATCATCGTCCTTTCGGGCCTGAATTTCGCTTCGATCAATGGAAATGCCGATTTCGATACGCTGATACTCGATGGCATCGATCTGTCGCTAGGTGCCACCAGCAATATCAGCAATATCGAACGCATCGACCTCGGCTTCGACGATCAGAGCAACACACTCAATATCACCGATGCCGGCATTCTGGCGGCAACCGGCGGCGGCGTTCTGCAGGTGACGGGCGACGCGAACGATATCGTCAACCTGAACGGGGCATGGGTGGCCGGTGCGAGCCAGAATATCGGCGGCACCGTCTATGACCAATATATGCTGAACGGCACCACCGTCCTGATCGAACAGGGCGTCCACGTCATTGCGTAGCTCTTTTGCACATCCCCCTTCGGTCGGTTCCGGGCCCACCCCCTCCATCGGAACCGACCGGAACCGTAACAGCGTCAGAATATTTCTTCCCATCATGTAGCGAGCTACTGAAATATGACGAGCCAGGCGTCGGCGAAAGAAGGCGCAGTCGAGATATGCAGGTTCGCGCGAAGACGGCGCCGCGCGTCGCTCGCGCTTGCGGCACTTTGTTGCTCGTCCATCCTGCTGACGGAGGGGGCCTTTGGGCAGCCCGTTGCGGAGCCTGTCTATGGCCCGCCTCCATCAACGGAAAGCCGCGTCGAAGGCTTGCCGTGGTTCGATCCGCAACTCGAAGAATTGGCTGGTCGCGCCGCATCCGACCATCCCTCGATCGTCGCGGCCGAAGCGAATGCCCGCGCTGCCGGCGCCGATCTCCGGGCGTCGCGATGGCAACGTTTCCCCAGCCTTGGGGTCGAGGGCCTGATCCTCGGGCAACGTACCGACAGGGCGCAAGCGACGGTCACGGTCGAACAGCCACTATGGACCGGCGGCCGGATCAGGGGTTCGATCAGCCGGGCGAGGGCGGCCGAGCAGGCGGCGCTGGCGGGATATGAACAGGCGGTACTCGATATCACCTTGCAGGTGGCGGGCGCCTATTATGAATTTTTCCGTGCCACGCAACGTCGAACTATTCTCGACAATAGTCTGGAGCAGCACCAGCGTCTCCTTGAGTCGATGGAGCGGCGCGTGGCGCAGGAAGTCAGCCCGCGATCCGATCTCGAGCTGGTCCGCGCACGCACCGCGCAAGTGTCGCAGCAGATCAATCTGACGGTTGCGCAGCAGCAATCCGCCATGCAGCGCCTGCGCGAACTTGTGGGCGACCCATTCTACATCGTCACCTCACCCTACCGGGAGGCCGCCGACCTACCGCAACTCGATCGCGAAGCGATCGTCGCGGCGGGCCTGATCTTCGACCCTGGTCTCCGCCGCGTGCGGCTCGAGGCCGAGGTCGCCGATGCGGACGCGCGGATTGCCAAAGCGCAGACCTTGCCGCAGCTCAACGCCCAATATGGCTATGGCGAGTTCAACGGCCATCAGGTGGGCCTCGCGCTGCGGATGCAAATGGATGGCGGGCTTTCGCGCTTCGCCGCCGCCGATGCGGCGCGCCTGCGGCAAGCGTCGAGCGAGGCAAGGATCGGAACTGCCGAGCGCGAACTGCGCGATATTCTGGTGATCGACCATGTCGAATATGAGGCGGCTTCGGCGAGGGCCACGACGACACGCTTTTCGGCCGAAGCGTCGCAGCGCGTCACCGAATCCTATATGCGTCAGTTCACGAGCGGCAGGCGCACATGGCTCGACGTGATGAATGCGGTGCGCGAGAGCACGACCGCGCAGATCGACGCACTGGACGCGCAAGTGAATATGCTCGTCTATTTGAGCCGGCTCATGATGCGGACGGGGCAGTGGCAACCGGCCGAACGGGCGGATAGCCAATGAGCCAGCCGTTTCTGGAATTGATCGAGGCGCTCGCGCGCAGGCGCGGCGTCACCCTTGCGCCGGACTGGGCGTCGGGCGCCCCCGATGACCTGGACCTGGATGATCGGGACGCTGCGGACAGGCTGGCGGCGGCATTGGGCTGGCCGGGGCCGCAACCGGTGGGGGCAAGGCCGCGCGCCAATGCCTTCCCGATGCTGATCTTCACCTCGTCGGGCTGGGCGCTGGCCGAGCAATGGGAAACGCGGACGACGATCCGGGCGCTGGCGCTGGGCGGTGTCGAAGAGGTGGTGTGGGACCGGAACAGCCTTTTGGTCGAAATGCGCTTCCCCGCAATGGCCGAGCGCCAGAGCTTTGTGCGTGCGCGCAGCATATTCTGGTCGGCCATCATGCGCCGCAAGCATGTCTTGTTCGAGACGGTCGTTGCGACGGTCGTGGTTAACGCACTTGCGCTCGCGACCTCGCTCTATTCGATGCAGGTCTATGACCGCGTCATCCCGCGCGGGGGCTTCGCCACGCTCTGGGTGCTGACCGCGGGGATCGGCTTTGCGCTGCTCATCGACTTCATAATGCGCGTCATCCGCGCGTTGATGGTCGGGTGCGAAGCGATGGCGATCGATGCCGAGGTCTCCGAATATTTCTTCGATCGCATGCAGGCGGTCCGCCTCGACGCGCGGCCGCCGGGGATCGGGACGATGGCGGCGCAGTTGCGCGGGCTCGAGCAGGTGCGCCAGATTTTCTCGTCGGCTTCGGTCTTCGTTATGGCGGACTTGCCGTTCGCGCTGCTTTTCCTCGTCGTCATGGGGGTGATTGGCGGCGTGGTCGTGATCGTGCCGCTGGCAATATTCATGCTCTCGCTTTTGCTTGCCGTTCTGTTTTCGAAGGGAATTCGCGAGCATGCCGACCGAACGCAGGTGACCGGAAATCGCAAGAACGGCCTGTTGGTCGAGGCGCTCGATGCCTCGGAAACGATCAAGGCCAATCGCGGCGGGTGGCATATGCTCGCCGCGTGGAACAATCTGATCGATGCGGTGAACAGCCATGATGTGAAGGTCCAGCGCTGGTCGGTCTTCGCCAGTCAGACATTCTCCTTCCTTCAGCAACTCGCTTATGTCGGTATCGTCGTTTGGGGCGCTTACCGCGTTAATCAGGGCGATATGACGATGGGCGGGCTGATTGCCTGCACGATCATCAGCGGCCGGATAAACGGGCCGTTGGTCGCATCGCTCCCCGGTTTCGTCGTCCAATGGGGCTATGCCCGCGCGTCGCTTCGGGCACTCGATCAGTTGCTGGCGATGCCGAGCGATCAGCCGCTCGATCGGCAAAAAATCCGGCCGGACTCACTTGGATCGGCTTTGAAGGCGGAAAATATCGCGTTCGCGCATGGAGAATCGCGTTTCGGGCTCGCCATTCCCAAATTGGAAATCGGGCCGGGCGAACGCATCGGAATTATCGGATCGGTGGGCGCCGGAAAGTCGACTTTGCTGCGGCTGCTCGCCGGCCTCGTCCCGCCACAAAAGGGGCATGTGATGCTTGGCGGCGTTGCGCTCGACCAGATCGCCGAAGACAGTCTGCGGCGGGAGATTTGTTATTTCCCGCAGGATTACCGGCTCGTGTCGGGAACATTGCGCGACAATCTGACGATGGGCCTGCCGGCCGTTTCGGACGATCAACTGATGGAAGCCGCGTCGCGGACGGGGCTCGACGATCTGGTACGCATGCATCCGAAAGGCCTCGACCTTCCGATATTCGAAGGCGGCGGCGGATTGTCGGGGGGGCAGCGCACGATGGTGGGGCTGGCCCGTGTCTTCCTGCTGAGACCCCGTTTTCTGCTGCTCGACGAGCCGACGTCAAATCTCGATCAGGAAAATGAGGCGCGTGTGCTGGAATTCCTTACGAAGGCGAGCGAGCCGTCGACATCGATCATCATCGTCACCCACAAGCTGCAATTTCTCGGCGCCATGTCGCGCTTGCTCGTCATGCAGGGGGGGCGGCTCGTCCTCGACGGCGACACCGCATCGGTGATCGACAAATTGCGCCGCGGAGAGAAGGCAGCGTCCGCCATTCCGCAACCGCAGGCCGGGAGTTGAGGATGCCGTTTCCCAAAATTCTTCAGCGATCGAGCATGGTTATCAATATGACCGCGGCCGCGCTTGTCGGCCTCCTCATCTGGGCTGGCTGGGCGGAGATCGATCAGGTCAGCCGCGCGATGGGACAGGTCATTCCGGCGGGACGCGTGCAGGTGATCCAGAGCGCCGATGGCGGTGTGATCGGCGAAATCCTGGTGCGCGAGGGTGATCGCGTTCGTCGCGGGCAAAAGCTCGTCGTCCTCGATCCCGTCCGCATTCAGGCGGCGGTGGAAGAATCGCGAGCGAAGGTTGCAAGTTATCGCACCATAAAGAGCCGGATCGAGGCCGAGCTATTCAACCGCCCGCTCGTCTTCAGCGACGATGTTCAGGCGTTCCCCGAATTCGTGGCGAACCAGAGGCAACTCTTCAGTCGTCGGCGCACGGCCCAGGCCGAGGATATCGGCACATTGCGGAATATGCAGGGGATAGCGCGCCGCGAACTGGAAATGAACATGCCGCTGCTGGAATTTGGCGACGTCAGCCGCAGCGAAATCATGCGTCTTCAGCGGTCGGTTGCGGATATCGAGGGGCAAATTGCCAACCGGCAGAATAAATATCTTCAGGATCTTCAGGCCGAATATAGCCGAACCGAAGAAGAGCTTGTCGTCGCCGAACAGACGCTGAAGCAGCGGCTGGCCGCGCTGGATGCCTCCATCATGTTCGCGCCCACCGACGGAGTCGTCAAAAATGTGCGCTTCACGACGATCGGCGCCGTTCTGCGCCCGGGCGACGAGGTGTTGCAGATTGTGCCGACCGGCGACAAATTGATCATCGAAGCCAAAGTGTCCCCGACGGATATCGCCTATTTGCGGGTCGGTCAGAATGCGTCCGTGAAATTCGACGCCTATGATTCCTCAATCTATGGGTCGGCGCGCGGCCTTGTCACTTACATCAGCCCCGACACGCTTAGCGAACAAAAGCCGACCGGTGAGCAGGTGTTTTATCGCGTCAATGTCACCGCCGATGCGCGTTCGCTGCGCCCCCGGGTGGGCGAAGCGATCGAAATTCAGCCGGGTATGACCGCCACGGTCGAGATCAAGACGGGCAAGAACACGGTGCTTGGATATCTGATGAAACCCATATCGAAAACATTCGATGAATCGATGAACGAACGCTGAGAATTTGAATGGCGCGCGCGCAGCCGGCCAGCTTATTCGGTCCCCTTCTTCGTCAGGCTGTCCGGTGGCACGGGCGCCGCCTCTTCGCTTCGATCGCGATAGATGGCGGCCCGGGCCAGCAGCATCAGCGTGACCGGCGTCGTGAGCGTGACGAATATCCCGATCAGGATTTCGTGAATGACGGGACGCGACTGGAGCACGGTGAAACAGATCATCGATGCCGCGAGGATCAGCAACGCACCCACCGTGGAGCCAAGTGTGGGCGCATGAACGCGTTCGTAGAACGTCTTCAGCCGCAGCAGTCCCAATGTCCCGATCAGCGTGATGCCCGCGCCGCCCAGCAGCAGCAGGCCGACGAGAAGCGCCGCCCAGACCGGAAGGTTCGGTGCCTGGATCATTCGATCACCTCGCCGCGCATGAGGAATTTGCTGAGAGCGACGGTGCCCGCGAAGCCGAGCAGGCCGATGGCGAGCGCGGCTTCGAAATAGAGCGTTCGCCCCGTCTGGACACCATAGGTGACGAGAAGCAGCATCGCGCCGAGATAGAGCGCGTCGAGGCCCAGCACCCGATCCTGCGCGCGCGGGCCGCGGAGCATCCGATAGGTCGCGCACAGCATCGAGAGCCCCAGCAGAATTTGCGCGGCCGTGATGACGAGGGCCAGAAACAGCGTACTCATTCAAAAATCTCCATGAGCAAACGCTCGTAACGCTCCTTGATCAGCTGGATCCATTGCTCCTCGTCGACGAGGTCGAGGACGTGAATGAGGATGACGTGCCGGCCGGCATCATGCTGGACCCATAACGTACCCGGCGTAGCAGTGATGATGACCGCCAGCGCCGCGAGGGCGTGGGGGTTTCGCAGATCAACGGGCAGGTGAAGAAAGCCAGATTTGCGTTCGCCGCGCGGAAACAGCACGATCCTCGCCACGGCGATGTTCGATCGGACGATATCGACCGAAACCAGGCCGACGAGCCGGAGCACGGCAAGGCTTGGTTTGAACCCCGTGTCCTCGGGTTTAAGCGCCAGCATCGCACGCGAAACCAGCACTGCAACCAGCCCGCCGAGCAGGACATGGCCCGGAGAGAAACCGGTCAGCAAGATCCACATCACGAACAGGCAAAGGGTCAGAAACGGAAAAGGCACGAGACGTCTCATGGACGAGCGCCCACGGCTGCTGCCACGCTCTCGTCCACGACAGGAGCAGCGGGACCGGCGGCTTCGATATAGCCATCCGGATCGTGAAGCGCCGCGGCTGTCGCCTCCATGAAATCCATGACCGGCCCGGCAGCGAGCATCAGCGCGAGGCAGACGGCAAGGAGCAGCCCGATCGGCGTGACTTCGATCAGACTGAGGCGCGAAGGCGAATCCTCCCCCGGCGTCCAGAGCAGGTCGATCCCCGCGCGCGTCATCGAGATCATCGTTGCCAGCCCCGACAGGATGATGAGCGCGATCATGACCCAGTGTGACGGCGCGATCACGACATGGCTGAACAGCGCGTCGATCAGCGCAAACTTCGCAATGAACCCGGACAATGGCGGCAGCCCTGCAAGCAGCAGGGCGCAAAAGATGAAGCCGCCGCCCAGGATCGCGATCGTTCCGGGGATCACCACCCCGATCTCTGTATCCTTTTCCTCGATCGCCCCGACATATTCATCGTCGAACACCGGCTCTGCGATACCCTCGATCATATCGTCCTCGTCGGCGTTGCGCTCGGTGGGCTCGATGATGAGGTAGAAGGCGCTGACCGCCAGCGTCGAGCTCACGAGGTAGAAGAGGAGGGCCGCGGTCAGCGCTTCCCCTCCGATACCGATCGAGGCGAGCAGGATGCCCGATGACACCAGCACATAATGGCCTGCGATCCGGGACAGCTGGCGCGCGGCCATGATGCCCAGAATGCCGAACGCCATCGTTGCGAGGCCCGCGAAAAGCAGGGCGTCGTTGGCGAAGCCCGCCGCTCCGCCCGAATCCTTTCCGAACAGCAGAAAGGACAGCCGCAGGATGATATAGATGCCGACCTTCGTCATGATCGCGAACACCGCCGCGACGGGGGGCGAGGCGGCGGCATAGGTTCGCGGCAGCCAGAAGCTGAGCGGCCAGATGCCGGCCTTGACGAGGAACGCGACGCCAAGGATCGCCGCTCCCGATTCCAGAAGCGCCAAGTCCTCGCTGTCCACCGCGCTCACACGCACGGCGAGATCGGCCATGTTGAGTGTGCCCGTCACCGAATAGATGAGGGCCACGCCGGCAAGGAACAGCAGCGATGCCGCGATATTGATCGCGATATAGTGAAGGCTGGCGCTGGTGCGCTCGGTCCCCGACCCATGCAGGATGAGGCCGTAGGACGCGGCGAGCAAGACCTCGAAAAAGACGAAAAGGTTGAAGATGTCGCCGGTCAGGAAGGCGCCGTTGATCCCCATCAAGAGAAGCAGAAACAGCGCGTGGAAGCGCGGTCCCGAGCGATCCCAGCGGGCGGTTGCGTAAAAGAGCGACGTAAAGCCGAGGATGCTGGTCAAAAGCAGCATCATCGTGGACAGGCGGTCGGCGACGAGCGTGATCGCGAATGGCGAGGGCCAGTCGCCGAGCCGGTAGGCGACGGGGCCGCCCTCGCGGGCAAACCACAGGAGGATTGCTGCGACGAAGATCAGCAGCGCTGCGGCGCCAAGGCTGAGCACCCGTTTTGTCGCACGGCGCCGTTCATCCAGCGACAGCATCAGCGCGCTGGCGACCAGCGGCAGCAGGATCGGCAGGATGATCAGGTGCTGCAACCATCCCGTCATGGCTCACCGTCCTCGCCATCGACATGGTCGGTCCCGGTCAGACCGCGCGAGGTCATGAGCACGACGACCAGAAGCGCGGTCGTTGCGAACGAGATCACAATGGCCGTCAGAACCAGCGCCTGCGGAAGCGGGTCGGCATACATCGCCGGATCGGCGGGACCCTTGCCGACGACGGGAGGTGCATCGGTGCGAAGGCGCCCCGCCGCGATGATGAAGAGGTTGACCGCATAGGATAGCAGCGACAACCCCAGGATGACCTGAAAGGTTCGCGGCCGGAACAACAGCCAAAGCCCCGACGCGGTCAGGACACCGATGGCGAGCGAAAGGACGACTTCCATCAGGCGTTCCTTTCCGGCGGGGGCGCCGGTTGATCTTCGCCCGCCTTCTTTTTGAGCGGCGACCGGATCGACTGGTGTGCAAGCGCGATCAGGATCAGGACCGTGGTCCCAACGACGACGGCGAACACTCCGATATCGAACAGCAGCGCGCTGGCGATCGGCACATTGCCAATCAGCGGGACCGGCAAATAGCTGAAATAGCTCGTCAGGAAGGGATAACCCGCGATCCACGCCGCGAGCCCCGTCCCCACCGCGAGCAGAAGGCCGATGCTGATCCACCGCAGCGGCCGGATGTCGAGGCGCGCCTCGACCCAGCGCGTCCCGCCCGCCATGTAAAGCAGGAGGATGGCGATCGAGGCTGTCACGCCGCCGGCGAAACCGCCGCCCGGCAGATCGTGCCCGCGCATCAGGAGATAGATGGCGAAGGTCAGGATGACCGGAAACAGCCATTGCATGATGATCCGCGGCACGAAGAGATAATGCGCCAGCGTGTCGCCGTGCGAGCGTTCCTCCTCGGCATGGTCGAAATCGTTCTGGCGCTGTTGCTGATGCGGAAGTTCGATGCTTTCCGGCGCGGGGCGGAAGCGGCGAAGAAGCGTGAAAACGGTCAGTGCGACGATGGCCAGGACCGTAATCTCGCCGAGCGTGTCAAAGCCGCGGAAATCGACGAGGATGACATTGACGACGTTCGCACCGCCGCCTTCGGCATAGGCGTTTTCGACAAAATATCGCGATATGCTGTCGACGGGCGGGCGGGTCATCATTGCATAGGAGAGCGCGGCCATTCCCGCACCCCCGGCAATCGCCAGCACGAGGTCGCGACTGCGGCGTATCCGGACCATCAGCGGTGTTCGCGCTTCCGGCCAGATATCGGGCTTTCGCAGCGGCAGCCAGCGCAGCCCCAGCAGCAGAAGCACGAGCGTGACGATCTCGACCAGCAACTGGGTGAGGCCCAGATCGGGGGCCGAGAGCCAGACGAAGCTGATGCAGGTTGCCAGACCCGCGCCGCCGATCAGCGACAGGGCGACGAGGCGGTGGAATTTTGCGAGCCACGCCGCCCCGACCGCGCAAAGGCCGCCGATGATCCAGAGTAGGGCAAACACCGGATCGATCAGCGTGATCCGCTCGGACCCCGGGTGGTATCCCAGAAACAGGAAGGGCAGCGCGCCGAGAAGGATCGCGGACCCGATAAGAAGCCGTAGCTGGACCTGCAGTTTCTGCGTCCCCAATATCCGGTGCAGGTCGCGTGCCGCATCGACGATCGCGGCGAGCACCGCCTCGAACGTGCGCCGCGCCTTGAGGCGGCCGATCACCGGTGAGCGCTCGACCTTATTGAGGCGCGCGCCGAAACGCGCATAGGCCAACGCTCCGCCGACGAGCGCGGCAACGCTCATCAGCAGCGGCAGGTTGAAGCCGTGCCAGATCGCAAGGCTATAGGCCGGCGTTCGCTCGCCCAGCACCGCCTCGACGGCGATCACGAGCAGGGGGCCGATGGTGAGGGCGGGCAGGATGCCAACGAGCAGGCACGCGAGCACCAGTATTTCGATCGGCAGCCGTATCCAGTGGGGCGCCTCCTGCGGCGTGTGCGGCAGGTCCACGGGGGGAGGACCGAAGAAGGTCTGGTGGATGAAGCGGATCGAGTAAAAGACGCTGAAGCCGCTGGCGAGCGTTGCCAAATAGGGCAGGACAAGATCGATGATCGTGCCGCTATGCGCCTCGAGTGCCTCGGCAAGGAACATTTCCTTTGACAGAAATCCGTTGAGGAGCGGAACTCCTGCCATTGCTGCGGCCGCCACCATGGCGAGCGTCGCGGTGATCGGCATGAATTTCGCAAGGCCGCTTAGTCGTTTGAGGTCGCGGGTGCCGGTTTCGTGATCGATAATGCCGGCCGCCATGAAGAGCGACGCCTTGAAGGTCGCGTGGTTCACGGTGTGGAAAATCGCTGCGACCGCGGCCAGCGGACTGCCGAGGCCGAGGAGCAGCGTGATCAAGCCGAGGTGGCTGATCGTCGAATAGGCGAGCAGGCCCTTGAGGTCCTGCTGGAAAATGGCCGACCAGGCACCGACGAGCAGCGTTGCGAGTCCGGCGGTCGTCACGATCAGATACCAGCTCTCGGTCCCCGACAGCGCGGGCCACAGAAGGATGAGCAGGAATATGCCTGCCTTCACCATCGTGGCCGAATGAAGATATGCCGAGACGGGCGTCGGCGCCGCCATGGCGTGCGGGAGCCAGAAGTGAAACGGGAATTGCGCGCTCTTCGTGAAAGCTCCCAAAAGGATCAGGATCAATGCGGGGAGATAGGCATCGTGTGCACGAATGATGGGGCCCGCAGCCAGCACGGCGTCGATATCATAGCTTCCCGTTATTCTGCCGAGCAGCAGGAAGCCGATGAGCATGCATACGCCGCCGAAGCCGGTGACGATCAGGGCCATTCTCGCGCCGTCGCGTGCGCCCTGATTGTGATGCCAATAGCCGATGAGCAGAAAGGAGAAGAGGCTTGTCAGTTCCCAGAAGAAGGCGAGCTGGATCAGATTGCCCGAGAGGACGATGCCAAGCATCGCGCCCATGAAGGCCTGGAGAAATGCGAAGAAGCGCGGAACGGGATCCTCGGGGGACATGTAATAACGCGCATAGAGAATCACGAGCGAGCCGATCGCCAAGACCATGAGCGCGAAGAGCCATGTAAATCCGTCAAGCCGCAGCGTGAATTGAAGACCGAGCGACGGCAGCCAGGAGGCTTCATGGCGGAGTATGCCGCCCGCGGCCACGGCGGGGTAAAGCGCCGCGATCAGGACGAGTCCGGTCAGCGCGATCGAACCCGCTATCGCCGAGGCCCAGTTGCGCCCGGCCTGCGGCAGGGCCGCCACAATGACGCCACCGAGGAATGGAAGGCTCAGCACGGCCAACAGATATTGCGGGTCGTGCATCGGTGAGAAAGAACTCCTGCTGACGGTGAGATGTCCGATCCGTCTTAAAGACGGTCATTGTGTCGGGGCAAGGGTGTGGGCGGCATTTTTCTCGGATTAAATGCCGTGCAAGTGGTTTGGGCCAGCATCGAGCCCCATTGATCAAAGTCCGAAAATGACGGTTTTGGCGAGGGGCTCAGAGGAGAAGAAGGCGTTCGGGTGCCGATTTTGATTTGATCTCCTCGCCTCGCGATTGCTGCTTTGTGCCGTAGAGCGCAGTGCCTGCGGTCTATCTATGCAGACGTATGATCAATTCACGGCCGAGATAATGTGCTGGGTCAACAGCTTCTATCGATTGTCGCTTGCGGCCCGATTTATCCATGAAGGTCACTTCGAGATTCACCGGCGCGGACGACGCAAGACCGAAATGGAGCGGCTGTGTGCCTTGTGAATTATATCCTTCGCCGGTCGAAACCTGGCGAGTGGCGATGATCTTTCCGGCGGTGTCGGTCAGGCGGACTTCAGCGCCCATGCGCGTGAAGCGCCCGGCCCTGTCGAGGACGCGAACGGCGAGGCTGCGCCGGGCGATCGCCTTGTCGAGAGTGTTGCGGAAAAGAAAATGGCCGCCCACATCGGTGTATCCACGCGTGACTGAGAGATCGAGCGCCCCATCGCGGTCATAATCGATCCACTGAACGCCGTGGTCGGCTACGTCGAGTGCCGAACCGGCGGGCAAAATGTTGACGAACCCCTTTCCGCCGAGATTGCGGTAGAGCCGGTTCGCGGGCTGCTGAGCGCCCGATTTGCCGGTGTAGGCGGAGACGAAGAGGTCGAGCCAACCGTCATTATCGAAATCGCCCCAAGCTGCGCCGACGGCGTGATTGTCCTCGGTGAGACCGAGGCGCGACGCGACATCCTCGAAGCGGCCATCGCCCATGTTGCGATAGAGGATGTTGACGCCATAGCTCGCGACGAACAGGTCGAGCTCGCCGTCATTGTCATAATCGCCGACCGCGCAGCCGACGCTGCCTTCGGAACGCGGGCGGCCTGGACGGTCCATGCCGAGCGCAGGAGCGACGTCGGTGAAGCGGTCGCCATCGTTGCGCCACAGCGCGTCGGTTGCGCCCGACTGGTTGGCGAGGAAGAGATCGAGATCGCCATCCCGGTCGAAATCGAACCAGCAGGCGCCGACGGTCGGCCTCGCGTCGTCGCCGGCCTGCTCGGCAGGGACGCGCACGAAGCGGCCTGCATCCCGGCGATACAGCGCGTTCGGGCCGGAGCGGTTCGCGGCGAAGAGGTCGAGGTCTCCGTCATTGTCGAAATCGACCCAGCTCGATTGGCGAGCCGAGCGGCCCGCCGTGACGGGCTCCGCCGTCTGTGCGACGAAGCCGCGGCCGCCGTCGTTGCGAAAAAGAAGGTTGGCGGCGTTTTCGTTGGTGGCGCCCGCATACAGATCGGGCCAGCCGTCGCCGTCATAATCCCCCCACGCAAGGCCGCGCATCTCGGCGCCTGTGACGGGCAGCCCCATCGCGGCGCCGATGCTCGAGAAGCGACCGTGATCGTTGCGATAGAGACGAATCTCGCCGCTTTTGAGCGAGACGGCGAGGTCGAGGTCGCCGTCGCGGTCGAAATCGGCCCAACTGTTCGAAAGCGAGCCCGGCAGGCTGAAGTCCGCCGCCTGAACGGGCGTGAAGGCGGGGGCCGTCGTCTGGGCCGCCCCGCCGCCGGCGATGCCGGTCGACAGGACGGCCCACGACAGTGCCCGCATCAGTGTATCGCGCATGATGCGGGCTCCCGTGGACGGTGGGGGTCAGAAATCGAGCGAGATCCGTCCATAATAATATCCGCCATATTGGCCGAACGGTCCGGCGCCATAAGGAGCGAGCCCGATGGTGTTGGCGACGGTCGTCTTGTCGGGATAGACGTCGAAGATATTATAGGCGCCCGCGGCGACCCGCAATTTTTCGGTCACGCCGTAAGACACTTCAAGATCGGTGATCCATTTGGCGCCGAAGCTCTGGTCGTTGCTCGCGGCATTGTCGAGTGAGCGGAACTTGTCGTAACGTGTTTCCTTGACGTTGATGCCGAAAGGACCCGATTCGAAATTGACGCCAAGGATCAGCTTGGTCTTCGGACCTTCTGTGAACCAGCCCTGCGTGCGCCGGTCGAACAGGGTCAGACCAAGGCCCGCGAGTTCGGTCGGGTTTGCGGCGATCCTTTTGATATCGGTATCATTATAGTTGAAGCCGACGCTGGTGCGCAGGCGCCCGGCGCTTCCGACATCGAACGCATAGGTCCCTACCACGTCGATCCCGCGGGTGCGGGTGTCGACGGCGTTGGTGAAGAAGCGCACCGACTGGTCGCCGGAGAAGCCATTGGCGACCAGGATGTTGCGGATACCTGCGCCCGACAACAGGCCCGTGAGGGTGATGCGGTCGTCGAGATCGATCTGATAGGCATCGACCGACAGCGAAAGCCCCGCCGCCGGGGTCAGGGTGAAGCCGAGGCTGTAATTCTTCGACTTTTCGGGTTTCAGCGGCTGCGCCCCCAGCGCCTGCGCGACGGGAGAACCCGTCTTCACAATCTTGGTGAGCACGGGGATATAGACGCCGCCGACGAGGTTGATCGAGGTCGATGTCTGCGCAAAATCCTGTTGGGCAAGCGAGGGAGCGCGGAAGCCGTTGCTGAACGCCCCGCGGAACGCCAGCCAGTCGGTCAGCTCATAGCGCGCGCTGACCTTCCCGCTGAAGACGCTACCCGAGCTGTCGTCGAAATGTTCGAAACGGCCAGCTGCGGTGACGAGGAAACGAGGGCTGACGTCGAGTGCCAGATCGACATAACCCGCCCACACATTGCGGTTCACGTCGGCGGCATCGTCGGGCGTAACAACGATCGCGCCTTGCGCACCGACCTGTGCGGGGGTTCCAGCGAGCGGCCCGCTCGAATAGAAATATCCGCCGTTGCGGTAGCTGTCGACGTCGAGCGGCTTGGTCACATAGGATTCATAACGATATTCGGCGCCAAGCGAGACCTGCAGCGCCATCTCGCCGCCAAGCTCGACGCGGCGGGTGAGGTCGAGATTGTTCGTCCACTGGTCGAATGCCGAACTGAACGTCTTGAATTCGGTCGGGCTCGAGGGCCCGATGGACGCGTTGAGTGTATTGTCCGCGCCATTCTCCGCATAGTTGCGCCCATAGGTGCTGCTGAGATCGATGTTCCAGCCACCTGCTTCGCCACGCAGACCGCCGGTCAATTGAAAGTCTGTCTCTTTAAGCGTGTAGAAAGGCGAAAAGCCGTCGGGATAGATTTCGAGGATATTCTGATTGGTGTTTGGGCGCCGACCGGCCTGACCAACGCGCGCGTCGCGATAACCGAAGGTGCCGTCGGAATAGAATGTGACGTTGCCGATCGGCAGAACGAGCGTCTGTGCAACCTTGATGTCGGTCACTTCGGGCAGGCCGCCGAGATAGGTTCGGCGATTGACGGTCAGCTCGCGCGGATCGCGTGCGCCGCCGGGCAGGGGCGCATAGAAATTGATGTTATCGGGAATGGCCGTGTTGCGAATTGCGGTTTGTGCCTTCTTTCCCTCGACCGACAGAGTGAAAGAGCCATCATCGCCGAGCGCGAAGCCGTGCGAAACGCTGCCCGAAATAGTCTCGCCATCGCTGCCGCTGCCGTCGCGGCCATAACGCTGGCCGGCTTCGATCGTCGCGCGGCCGCCGCTATCGTTGGTCTTGAGGATGATATTGATGACCCCCGCGATCGCGTCCGAGCCATATTGCGCGGACGCGCCGTCGCGCAGCACTTCAATGCGCTCGATCGCGCTTGACGGGATGAGGTCGAGATCGACCGGGTTGCCGCCCTGCGAGGTGGCGCCCGAGTTGAAGTCGATGATCGAGCTGTTGTGGCGGCGCTTGCCATTGACGAGCACGAGGACGTGGACGCCCGACAGACCGCGAAGGCCGGCAGGCCGCGTCAGGCTGTTGAACGACGAGCTGCCGACCGTCGTCGACTGGAAAGACGGGACCAGCTGGGTAAGCGCGTCGCGCAGCTGCATGCCACCGCCCAGCTTTTCCAGCTCTTCGCCGCCGATCACGTCGATTGGGGTCGGGCTCGAAATGACAGTGCGACCCTGGCCGCGAGTGCCGGTCACGATGATTTCGGATTGGGATACCGATTCGCCGACATCGTCTGCGGCGACATCCTGCGCGAAGGCGGGCGCCGACATGGCGCCGGCGATGCATGACGCCCCCATCAGCAGTCTTGTATATGTTTTCATGACCTTGCTCCTGAACACGGAAAAATGTTCCCCCTGGTGAACCTGCTCGATTTTCGTTTTTGCCGTTTCCGGCGTTTATCCTGCTGCCCGCAATCTGGGCTGCGACGCGGCGGTGTCCTGCGAAAGGGTGTCGAGCCCTTGCCGCAAATCAGCGATAAGGTCATCCACCCTTTCGAGCCCGATGTGCAATCTTAGCAAGGGGCCGGGATAGTTAAGCTTGTGGGTCCGGGCCTTCAGCTGCGGATCGACGGGGATCGCGAGACTTTCGTAACCGCCCCAGCTGAACCCCAGTCCGAACAGTTCGAGCCGTTCGACCATCTCTGCGACCGCAGCGTCGGATATGGGTTCGAGAACTGCCCCGATAAGGCCGCAGATGCCGGTGAAGTCGCGCTTCAATATTGCATGAC
>Ga0307414_10000416_pt1 | contig 22934 bp, 18 predicted proteins | sample DK1Ometagenome_FD_203804 | JGI IMG/M metagenome (GOLD analysis project Ga0307414, IMG submission 203804) | Maize rhizosphere microbial communities from greenhouse at UC Davis, California, United States - DK15-O-3 | ecosystem: Host-associated > Plants > Roots > Rhizosphere > Soil | place: USA... | reverse complement strand
CGCGCTCGTCGGGCATGGGCAAGGCGATATCGTCGGGACCGGGATCGACCAGCTCGATCCGCACCGGGCGAACGCGCTTGCCGGTCCGGGCGCCGCAGCGAACGCACCAGAATTTCTGCCGCGCCTTAGCGAGATCATCGTCCCACATCTTGCACTGGAAGCGCCACCAGATTCCATAGGGGTTGAAGGTCGCGCTGTGTCCGCAGCGGCAGACGGGCTTGATCGCCCGAAACCAGGCGGCCGCCTCGAAGATGTGGGTTGCGCGAGGCTGCCCCTCTTTGGTCGAGCCGCCCACGTCACAGCGAAAGCCCGGGCTGGTCGGGGCTCGCCGGCTCCGCGCCCGCGCGAACGCTTTCGACGATCGCTCGGGCAAGCTCGAACGCTGCCTCGACGCGGATATGGCTCGTCGGCGCGGCAATCTCGACGCGCGCCCAGCCGGGGGCGGAAAGAATTGTCTCGGCGACTCGGGCGGTATCGATTCTGTCCATGCGCATAAGAGAACATAGAAAGAACATTTTCGCAAGACTGCGAGCGAGGCAGGGCCGGGAAGCGTCGGCGGGCGCCGACCGTGCGGCGGCGATGCCGCCGCACATGAGGCCGAGGAAAGTCCCGAATACCGGGACGGATTGGGCGCGGCGAGAGAGGCTCGCCGCCGGTCCGCCGCGGAGACCCAAGCCATGAAACTTTTGACCCCTGCGCTCGAAGCGCAGCTACGCGCCAATCTCACGGCCCGGTTGGAGGCGGCCGCGCAAGGTCGCCGCGAACCCGATCCGTCGCCCGTCGTTCGCTTGTTCAGCCCCGTCGGCGCTGCGACCTGGCTCGCGACCGAGATCGATGAGGACGGTATTTTCTTCGGTCTCGCCGACCTCGGCTTCGGTTGCCCCGAACTTGGGAGTTTCGCGCTCGCGGAACTGGAGGCGGTGCGGCTGCCGTTCGGCCTCACCATCGAGCGCGATCTCCATTTCCGGGCAAGCCATTCACTCTCGGCCTATGCCGATGCGGCGCGCCAGGCCGGGTCGATCCTGCTCGGCGAGCAAAGGCTGCGCAGCGCGGCCGCGCCGCGTTCGGGGCGCGACTGACGCATTTCGCCGCATGCCGGCGCCGCCGCAAAGCGGCCCCGGGAGGAAGAAGGGGGGCTGGCGCCTCGTGGCGGGTTCAGGAGCCGGGAGAGCGTCTCGCGGCGGCCCGTCATGGGGAAAGCCATGGCACAGTTCCAGATCCTGTGTCCGCACTCGGATAGCGAGTGGCGGCCGATCACTGTCGAATTCCGGTTTGCGCCTGCCGAAGACCAGCAATATCTCTGGCCATCCTTCGAGGAAGCCGAGGCTGCCCGGCAGCAATTGCTCCAGCGTGCTCCCGATGCCCGGCTGCGCGTCGCGCTCGCCGGCACCGATATCGGCGACGTCGAATGGGAAGTCCGCGAAAAGCTCCGTTTTGCCGACGGAAGTTACGAGGCCACGCCTTGGCATGACGAGCCTTGGTACCAAGCCAGGCACGGCGAGCATTTCTGCCATATTTCGACCGAACAGACCGGCAAGATCGCCTTCACCGAAAATTCGGCCAAGGGGCAGCTCGACCGGCAGCTTGTCATGTCGCCGGGGCGCTATCTCCGCCGCTATTTCTCGAGCCATCTCGACAACAATGCGATCGAAGGCTGGTGCGCCCGGCTCTCGGTACAGCTGCAGGAAGACGCACTCAGGATCACCCAGGACGCCGACGAAATCGAGGCGGTCTATGTCGGTGGTCCTGGCAGTTGCATGTCGCACGACGCGAGCGACTTCGACAGTTTCTGCCATCCGGCGCGGGTCTATGCGGGACCCGATACCGCGCTCGCCTACATCGGCGCCCGCGACGATGCGCGGGCTCGCAGCGTCGTGTGGCCGGAGCTCAAAATCTACACCAGCATCTATGGCGACGTATCACGCCTCAAACTGCTGCTCGAAAATGCAGGCTTCACGAAGGGGAGCCTGAACGGCGCGCGAATCCGGCGCCTCGTCGACGGCGGCAGCTACGTCGTTCCCTATATCGATGCAGGCGATGACCTTGCCGATGACGGCGAATATCTCATCATCGGCCACGGCAGCATTCCGTCCGAGAATACGAACGGCCTCGGGGATCGCTGCTGGTATTGTCCGCGGTGCGACCATGACACAAGTTCGCATGACATCGTCTTCTACCGCGACGGCTCGTCAGAGGAATGGTGCTATAATTGCTTCACCGATCACTCGGTGTTCTGCGCCCATAACGAGCGCAGCTACAGTGATTCCGAAACCTTCATCACCGTTCGCGCCGATCATGATGAGCATGACGTGCTCGAAGAGGATGTGGAAGCCTTCGGCGCGGTCTTTCTCGAGGATCGCGGCGAATGGTGGCAGCAAAGCAGCTGCCGCCAATGCGATGCGTCGGGCGAATGGTTTCATGCCGAGGATCTCACCGAATATCACGGCGAATGGCTTTGCCCCGATCTTCTGCCCGAGGCGTTCAACGATGACGACCCGTCGCTTCTCAACGCCCATGTCCTCGCCCGCGACTGGTTCCGCTACGAAATGGCCACGATCGAAATCGAGGTGGCCAAGTGGCAGGCGGCCGGAGAAGGCGCGCGCGCCGAACGTCTGAGGCGCGCGCAGGAAGCGGCTGACCTCCTTCGTCTCGAAGCTCCGCAGCCTTCACGCCTCGAGCCGTGCGGCTGCGCATGCGCCGGCGGCATTCCCTCCGACACGCTGCGGCCGACCGATGACCTCGTTCCGGCTTTTTCAACATCCCTCGCGGCGATCGCCGCTCCCTGCCAGACAGGAGTCTGACCGATGATCCATGACCTCACCGGCCGCGCCGGTCTTCTTGAAATCCTGTCCTGGGCAAGACCGCACGACAGCGCAACCGAACGCGCCTTCTGCCGCGAATATCTCGATCCGATCCCCGGCATGCGCGCTGACGGCTTCGGGAACCGGATGATCCTGATCGGCAACCGGCCGCGAACCTTGTGGAGCTGCCATATCGACACGGTCGCGGCGGTCGGCGGCCATCAGGCGGTGAGCGTCGACGAGGATGGCATCGCACATCTGTGCGAGGGAAAGGCGGGCATGTCGCTCGGCGCAGACGACGGCGCAGGACTGTGGATCATGCTCGGGATGATCGCTGCGGTGCGCCCCGGCCTCTATCTTTTTCATCGAGGCGAGGAACAGGGCTGCCTCGGCTCGCGCTGGATCGAGCGCCACACCCCTGAGTTGCTCAGCGATATCGATGCCGCGATCGCCTTCGATCGCGCCGGCCTTGGCGATGTCATCACCCACCAAAGCTACGGCCGGACCTGCTCCGATGCCTTCGCAGCAAGTCTCGCGGCGGCGCTCAATCAGCAGAATTCCGCCTTCCGTTATGCGCCGGACGACACGGGCGTCTATACCGATACCAATGAATATGCCGGGATAATCCCCGAATGCACCAACCTGTCGGTGGGTTATCAGCGCCAGCACGGGCCGCGCGAGACTCTCGACATCGTGCACTGCGAGCAACTGCTCGCCGCCATGCTCGAACTCGACGCGTCGCAGCTGGTGATCGAACGCGATCCTGCGGTCCGGGAGGAGCTTGACTGGTGGTCCGACCGGGGGCGCGGGCATGGCGATGCGTTCATCGAAGCCGTCGCTGATAACCCGGCGCTTGCAGCGTGGATGCTCGAGCAATGCGGTGTGACTTACGATGATTTCCAGATGGCGCTCTGGGCCGAGGAGATGGACGACGGCCGCGCTTATCGGCCCCTGATGACGACCTGAGGCAGCATCTCGCCCCGCGCACCGCCTCTCGCGGGACGCGTCACGCGGGCGATCATCGGGTCCGCCGGTGGCGGACCCGCGAGGAAGAGGAAGGCCGGGGCTTCGTGACGGGCTGGACAGCCGAGGGAGCGTTCCGCGGCGGCCCGTCATGGAGAATGGCCATGGCCAGTGCAAAACGAAAGATCACCCTCAGCCCGTCGCGCGACATTCCGTTCGACCGGCTGGTCCTCTCCCAATCCAACGTCCGGCGCGTGAAGGCGGGCGTGTCGATCGGAGAACTTGCCGACGACATCGCTCGGCGAACGCTGTTGCAGAGCCTCAATGTGCGTCCGCAGCGCGGCGAAGACGGCGAAGAGACCGGCCTCTTCGAAATCCCGGCGGGCGGCCGTCGCTACCGCGCCCTCGAACTGCTCGTGAAGCAGAAACGGCTCGCCAAGGATGCGCCGGTCCCCTGCATCGTCCAGCAGACCTCCGGCATTCTCGCCGAAGAGGACAGCTATGCCGAGAACGCCGTCCGCGAGGCGCTGCATCCGCTCGACCAGTTCCGCGCGATGCAGGCGATGGTGGACAAGGGCGCCGAAGTGGAAGCGATCGCGGCGCATTTCATGACGACGCCTGCCGTCGTGCGCCAGCGCCTCAAGCTCGCCTCGGTCGCGCCGGCGCTGCACGATCTCTATGCCGAGGACGAAATGACCCTGGATCAGCTCATGGCCTTCACCGTGTCGGACGACCATGAGCGGCAGGTCCAGACCTGGGAGCTGCTGGCGCACAGCTTCAACAAGTCGCCGGCCTTCATCCGCAGCAAGCTCACCGAGAACAGCGTGCGTGCGGCCGACAAGCGGGTGCGCTTCGTGTCCGTCGATGTCTATGTCGCCGCCGGCGGCGGCATCGTGCGCGACCTCTTCGAGGCCGACGACGGAGGCTGGCTGACCGATCCGGCCCTGCTCGACCGGCTCGTTTCCGAAAAGCTCGCGGCGATCGCCGAGCGCATCGGCGCCGAGGGCTGGAAGTGGGTCGAGGCCCTCGTCGACTTTCCCCATGGTGCGACCCGAGGCCTGCGCGCTCTGGACAGCAGCGAGGTGCCGATGACCGATCAGGAGGCGGCACAGGTCGCCGCGCTCGAAGCCGAGGCCGACGCGCTCTCGGACGAATGGTCCGACGCGCCCGATGTCCCCGACGAGGTGCACGCCCGGCTCGAGGCGATCGAGGCCGAAATCGGCACGCTCGCCGATCGGCCGCAGATCTTCGACGACGCCGAGGTGGCGATCGCGGGCGCGTTCGTTTCTATCGACTATGACGGGACGATCCGGGTCGACCGCGGTTTCGTGCGGGCCGAAGATGAGCCGGTTGCCGAGGAGGAAGCGGTCGCGGATGCCGGCGAGCCGGGCAATGACAATGACCCCGATCGCGAAAACGGTGCCGATGCCGGCGGCGAGGAGGCGGATGGCTCGGGCGCGGACGCGGAGGAAGACATGCTGAAGCCGCTTCCCGAGCGGATCGTGTCGGACTTGACCGCATGGCGGACACTCGCGCTGCAGGATGCTTTTGCAGCGAGCCCGCAGGCTGCCTTCGCGGCGGTGCTTCACGCGCTCGTCCTGTCGGTCTTCTACCGGACCAGCCACGAGACCTGTCTCCAGCTCGCGGTGTCGACGGTCTATTTCACCAACGAGCCCGCTGGGCTTCGCGACTGCGCCCCGGCGCGCTCGATCGAGGCGCGGCATACGGCCTGGCGCGAAAAGCTGCCGACCGAAGACGTAGACCTCTGGGACGCATTGCTTGCCCTCGACGCCAATGAGCAGGCGATGCTGTTCGCGCATTGCGCCTCGCTTGGGATCAACGCGCAGGCCGAGATCCTCCCCAAATATCCGAACGGGCGCATCTCGGCGCACAGCGTCGAGCGCCGGATCGTCCACAGCCATGTGCTTGCGCGCGCGGTGGACCTCGATGTCGTCGCGGCCGGATGGCGCCCCACCGCCGATGGCTATTTCCGCGGGGTGACCAAGGCGCGCCTCCTCGCCGATGTCGCCGACGCGCGGGGGCCGGAGTTCGCCGGCATGATCGACCATCTCAAAAAGCCGGACATGGCGCGCGAAGCCGAAAAGCTGCTCGAGGGATCGGGCTGGCTCGCCGAGCCGATGCGCACCCCCGCTCTCGACGCGGCCGACGCGGACGCGGATATGGGCGACGGCGATGCCGTACCCGAAATGGACGAGGAGGCGACTGCAGCCGAAGCGCCCGCTGGCGACGGCGACGGCGACGGCGACGGTGACGGTGACGGTGAATGGGATGAGATGCCCGTGGCCGCCGAATGAGGCTGGGCGGGGCGGCACATGCCGTCCCGTCCTTTTTTTCCGCGGCGATCGGTGCGTGCCGCGCCGCGGCATTTTGTTGAAACGGGCCGCCGCTCTGTGCCATCCTCCGCTCTGCCGGCAGGGGCTGTCGGCGCCGTTTGCGAGAATCGGTCGTTCCTGGCGACGGCCGTGCCGCGCTCGTCGCCGGAGAGCCCCATGGACAGCATTTCCGAAATCGTCGGCCGCCTTGCAGACAATGCCGAGGCCGTCTGCCGCCATTATCTTCCGGGCGGCCGCCGCGAAGGCCGCTACTGGCTCGTCGGCGATATTCGCGGCACGCCCGGGCGCAGCCTCTATGTGCTCCTGTCGGGCGCGGGCGAGGCACGCGGCCGGGCCGGCAAATGGACCGATGCCGCGAGCGGCGAGCATGGCGATCTTCTCGACATCATCGCCGCGAGCTGCGGCCATGCCGCGATGCGCGACACGCTCGTCGAGGCGCGGCGGTTCCTGAGCCTGCCCATGCCTCTGCCGGGCGCCGATCAGTCCGTGAGGGAGCGGAAGCCGCCAACAGGATCGCCCGAGGCAGCGCGGCGGCTCTGGGCGGCATCGAGGCCCGTGGAGGGCAGCGCCGTCGCCGCCTATCTCGCGTCGCGCGGCCTTGGCGTCGCGGGCGCCGCGGGGTCGCTGCGCTATCATCCGCGCTGCTATTATCGCGCGTCGCCGGACGATGCGCCTGATGTCCGGTCCGCCTGGCCGGCGATGATCGCCGCGGTGACCGACAATGGGGGAAGCCTTGTAGCGGTGCATCGCACCTGGCTCACGCCGTCGGGCAGCAAGGCCCCCGTCGCCAGTCCGCGCCGCGCCATGGGGCAACTTCTCGGGCATGGCGTCCGCTTCGGCAGGGCCGCGCCGGCAATGGCAGCCGGCGAGGGCATCGAAACCATCCTGACGCTTCGCGAACTTCTGCCGCACCTGCCGATGATCGCGGGATTGTCCGCCGCGCATCTGGCTGCCATCGAATTTCCGGACCCGCTACGCCGGCTCTATGTCGCCTTTGACAACGATCCCGCCGGAAAGGCGGCGCTCGCGGCGCTGTCGGAACGGGCGGTTGCGGCCGCGATCGAGATCGTGCCGATCGCGCCGGAACGTGGTGACTTCAATGACGATCTTCGCGAACTCGGTCCGGCGCGTTTTGCAGCGCGTCTCCGGTCGCTGCTCGGCGCGGGCGATGCAGAGCGCTTTCTCGTCTGCTGAGCGGCCGGGAGGGGAAGGGCCCAGAGGCCTCGGATCGAGGATTCGGGTGTCGCATCGTCCGGGGCCGCGCCTTCGGCCTTCGGTGGAGGGCGACTGCGGCACGCGGGGCGGGGCCGCAATGGCTTGCGGTGCGGCTATTTTCCGCCGGGGCTCGCGCCCCTTTGCATCGCGAAACAAAATAGCCGCGCCTCCGCCATCCTCCGCTGGCGCTTCGGCCGCGCGGGGGGCTTGCCCCCTTGCGATGCGGGCCCGCCCCGCGTGCCGCGAGGCGTCGCTGCGAAGGCCGCGAAAGGCGCGGCTGCAACCGGAGACTATGCCATGACCGATCATGCCGATCATCCCGACGCCGATATATCCTTCGAACCCGGCGCGAGCGCGCATCTTCTCGAGGAAATCCAGCTCTACGGCTATCGCCCCTTCGAGGACGAACCCGACGGCCGCCCGCTTCCTGACGACCGGCTCGCGAGCGGTGCCGTCGCCGACATCTTCGATGCGCTCGCGGGCTGTCTTGTCGATACGCGGATCGAACCCGACCTCGAGGACCTGCTCTGGGGCGTCGTGAATCTCTTTCACGGCGCGGGCACCCGCATCGAGCGCGAGCTCGACCGCAACGAGGCGGCGCAGCGCGATCTCCAGCGCGCCCAGGACGGTAGCGAAATCCGCTCGGTCGAACTCGAGCGCGCGATTGTCGAAGGCATCTCGATGATCGAGCGCCGCGACGCGATGGAATTTTTCCGCGAATGCGGCGCCGAGCAGTATCGCATCCATGCCCGCAAAGCCTGGGTTCCGCGCACCGGGTCGCGCATCCGTCACCAGACCATGACCGCGGCGATGATCGACAGCCGCGACTTCATGGACAAGAGGCTCCGCGAGAAGGCCAAGGCCTTGATCCCCGCGGGCACGCGCATCGCCTTTTCGGGCGGTCCGTCGTGCAACGATCATCAGCATATCTGGTCGGCGCTCGACCGCGTGCATGCCCGCCATGCCGACATGGTCCTCCTCCACGGCGCGACCCCGACCGGCGCCGAACGTGCCGCCGCCTGCTGGGCCGATGCCCGCAAGGTCCCTCAGGTCGCGTTCCGCCCCGACTGGAACCGCGACAAGAAAGCCGCGCCCTTCAAGCGCAACGAACGATTGATCGACGCAATGCCCGCCGGGCTCATCGTCTTCTCGGGCACCGGCATCCAGGACAATCTCGTCGACAAGGCGCGGGCGTTCGGTATCCCCGTCTGGGATTTTCGTATCCGCGAGGCGCCATGAGGTGCCGATCTGGACCTGACCGCGCTTGCCATCGGGCGAGCATGTGACCACAGAAGGAACGAGCGATGCGCAACGATCTCGATCATCTCCCGGCCAACAAACAGCGCGAGCTAGAACGCGTGAAGGCGATCATCTTCGAAGAATTCGAGGATGCCTTGGCGCTCGGGACGATGAGCTGGAAGAAGAAGGGCCGGATCGACAAGATCATCCTCTATGGCAGCTATGCGCGCGGCGGCTGGATCGACGAGCCGCACACCGCCAAGGGCTATCGCTCTGATTTCGATCTTCTCATCATCGTCAACGACAAGCGGCTGACCGACAAGGTCGACTTCTGGGCCAAGCTCGACGACCGGCTGACCCGCGAGCTCGCAATCGACAAGACGCTGCACACGCCTGTGAACTTTATCGTCCACACGCTGCAGGAGGTGAACGACGGGCTCGCGCACGGGCGCTATTTCTTCATGGACGTCGCGCGCGACGGGATCGCGCTTTACGAATATGACGACAAGGAATTGCACCAGCCGAAGCCGAAGACGCCCGAGCAGGCATTGGCGATGGCGCGGGAGTATTTTGAGGAGTGGATGCCTCAGGCGAACGCGTTCTTCAAAATGCACGAAGCGGGACGCGCGGAGGGCGCCTTCAAGCAGGCTTCGTTTGTTCTCCATCAGGCAACGGAAAGCCTGTATCACTGCGTATTGTTGGTCTGCACGTTTTACACGCCGCACGTTCACAACCTCGGCTTTCTCCGGACGCAGGCCGAGCGCATCGACATGCGTCTAGTAGATGTTTGGCCGCGCGACCTGAAGGCTGACCGGGCGCGGTTCGAAAAGCTGAAGGAAGCCTACGTGAAGGCGCGCTATTCGAAGCACTACCATATTAGCGAGGAAGACCTACTCTGGCTGGCGGGCCGGGTTGAGGAACTCGGTCAGGCTGTCCACGCCGTTTGCTCCGAACGTATCGGCGAACTTGAGGCCCGCGTTTCGATCTAGCGGGCGCGGGCTGTGGTGGGTCCGTCAGCCCGTTTAGCCGCGGACCGGGATCTGTTAATGTGTGCTGCGCTGCGGCGCTTGTTATTGATCGGTTCGCCTTCTCATCTTACACGGCCATCAATCGCACCCGCCCGGCCTCTGTCCGCAAGGATATGCACACTGGGCGGGTCTTTTATTTTTAGCACCGCTGACGCATGACGATGGTCGATGTCACGCCCTTATATCGGACCGACCTCAGCTACGCGCAGCAGATCGCTCACATGCGGGCAAATGGCGTGCGAGGCGTGGCAGAGGGGAGCTTCATGCGAATGACAGGGGCCGGCCGACATGCTGTTCAAGCCACTGCTCTGGCGAGCTTGCTGGTGGCCGGGGGCGCCCCCTCAATCACAGCGCAGGCACAAAATCAGCAAATCCAGCAGTGCATGTATGAGAAACGAGGCAATTCTGTGCACTCACGAGCTTCCGCGCGTTACGGTGGCGTCGCCTCGTACAATGCCACAGAATATATTATTGCGCCGCACAGTGACGTCGTCCGGTTGAGCCTCACCTTGACGGCTTCAGCCGAAGCAAACGAAAACCCAAAGTCCAGCATCAGTTTTTTAGCTGAAGACTCAGATGAAGCCTCGCTTCATGACCTGTATGAAGAGCTCGATCCTCCCGACCCGCTTCCCATCGAGCGCTTCCGCATCGTGGATGAAGTGAACACGGTCCTTTTGGACTGGCGACGCGATCAGCACCCAGCGATTAGGCAGCAACCCAGCCCACTCATTGTTGCCGAACCTGGTAGCCGGCTGGAACAAAGCATGTTGGGCGGGAAGCCGTTCTGGATCGAAGTCACGGTAAGAGGCGGTGTGTCTAAGCAGCGGGTGCGTAGCCTGAAACTAGCGCGCGCGTTTTTTGATGCCCGCGTGATGGCTAATGATCTGGTGGCGCGGGCGCATGATGGCCGGTGCACACTGGTTCCTTGATTTTCCTTGTGGAGCCGTCCGCACTGAATGTCGGTGACGCAGTAAGCGTGGACTGGCGGAAAGTCTTGGGCGACCGCATTGCGCCCCATTATGGTCGTTCGGTGACCTTTGACGTGCTCTCGAAACTTGCCATTCGCGCAATCACTGCAGCACGGCATCCAGAAAATTTCCATTCGCGATACAATCGCATTGAGCTTGAGCGCTGCGCATTCTGATCCGGCGTCGGGTCGCCTGTGTGCGAGTTTCGGCGGAATTCCGTTCGCCCGTCCGCAATATTAGTTGATCTCACCCTTTTACGCGGATGCTGCGGAACTACGGAGCTCGACGAAACAACCAAAACATCGCGGTCACCTATTTCAAAAAGAGGAAGTTTCCTTCATCATGAACCTAGCGAGGGAGACGAAGCAACGATGAGGATTCATTCGGTAACGATTAATAATTTCCGCGGCATTAGCGCGGCAACGATTAGCCTTCCCAAGCATGCGGTGCTCATCGGCGATAACAACACTGGCAAGTCTTCGGTACTTGAGGCGATCGACTTGGCCCTTGGGCCTGACAGGCTCTCGCGGCGCCCCCCTATCGACGAGCATGACTTCTTCGAAGGGCGCTATCTCGCTCCTGCACCGGCAGAGCACGGAGATGATGTCGAAGCCGTTGGTGCCGAAGAGATTGATGCGGTCGCGGAAGCTCAGGCGCCGCGGATCGAAATCGAGGTGACTATCACCGATCTCTCTGATGAGCAGCTTGCCCGCTTTGGTGGCAGAATTGAATGGCTCAACACCGAGGACGGTGCGTTTTTCATCGAAGCCAATCCTGCTGGCATAGATGCGGCGGCCATCATCGCTGCATTGCGCGTGACCTTCATCGGCCAATATGACGCGGACGAGGACGATTTCAGCGGTGCGACCTATTTTACTCGTAGCCTCACCGAAGACGACGCGCCAGAATACTTTAAGAAGTCCGACAAGCAGCACTGTGGCTTCCTCTTCCTGCGGTCGTTGCGGACCGGATCGAGGGCGCTCAGCCTCGAGCACGGTAGTCTGCTCGACATCATCCTTCGTTTGAAGGAAATTCGGCCAAAACTGTGGGAAGGCACGCTGGAGGCGCTATCCACACTTGATGTCGCTGGGGACCCCCAAATGGGCATCAGCGGAGTACTCGAAAGCCTGAATGCCTCGCTGAAAAAGTATGTCCCGCGCGAGTGGGGAGCGCAACCGCATTTGCGCGTTACCAATCTTACGCGCGAGCACCTGCGTAAGGTTATTACCGCTTTCATCGCTACCGGCAGCGGTAACCATTCTGCGCCCTTCTTTCGGCAAGGCACCGGCACGATCAACATGCTGGTCCTAGCGCTACTTTCGCAAATTGCCGAAGATAAGCAGAACGTGATTTTTGCAATGGAGGAGGTGGAAACCGCCATTCCTCCCTACGCGCAGAAGCGCATTGTCCATGAATTGCGCAATTTGTCCGCTCAGTCGATTCTCACTTCCCACTCACCCTATGTCTTGGAGGAGTTCGGCCTCGAGGAGACGGTGATCCTTTCAAGAACCGATCAAGGTGTATTGAGCCACTCAGCGATCACCCTGCCGGACAGCGTGAAACACAAGCGATACCGCCAGGATTTTCGTACCAAATTCTGTGAAGGCCTTCTCGCCAGACGTGTGCTGATCGCGGAAGGGGACACTGAGGCGGCGTCGCTTCCTGTTGTCGCGCGTCGCCTTGCCGATCTAAATCCGGCCACCTACCGCTCGATAGAAGCGCTGGGCATCACCGTTATCAACGCGAAGACCGAGACGCAGATCGCCGATCTAGGCAAGCTATACGCAGATCTCGGCAAGCGGGTTTTCGCTCTTTGCGACCTGCAGACCCCCGCTGCACAGCAGGCGATCGAGGCCGAAGTAGAGACGCTGTTCATGCATTCTGAGAAGGGAATCGAGGATTTGATCCTCAAGAATACAACTGTGGATGCGATGAATCGCTTCTCTCAATCGTTGACTTGGCCGCCGCATCTTTCGGCAAAATATGGCGGCAGTAACCCCAATATGATTGAAGCGCTGAGAGAGTATTTTCAGTGGTCCAAGGGCAATTGGGGCATTGCCGACTTTCTAGCCCAGTGCGCCGAGGATGAAATTCCTCTGTGGCTTCGTCAGACCTGCGCGCAATTACGGCTTCTGTGCGAACCGCTACCGGTGCCGCCGCCGCCGGTGCCGCCGCTCCCGCCAGTGCCGCCTGTCCCTGCGCCGCCGGCATCCCCGGTGCAGCCTGGAGGGCTACATGCTCAGCCGCTCGCGCCGCAGCCAGCGGTGCCGCCGATCCCGGTGCCGCCTGTCCCGGTGCTTCCGGTCAGCGCCCCGCCGGCGCCACCCGTGCCGCCACCTGTTGCGCCTCCGCATGCTCCGCAAGTTCCGGGGCAGGGCAGTGGGACCGATTTCGATGACCTTCTTGATTGAAGACGGCGGCACTCGTGGAACTGACGCAGAAGCAGAAGATCGTACTCGCGACTGAAGGCCACCAATTGGTCACAGGCGGCCCCGGTTCGGGCAAAACGACTGTGTCAATCCTCAGGGCTGCGAAGATTGCCCGGGATACCCTTAAGCCGGGCCAGCGCGTCCTTTTTCTCAGTTTCGCGCGCGCCACGGTGTCCCGCGTCCTCGAAGCCATAGACGAGGAAAAGGATCTTTCTTCGAGCGAGCGGGCCCGGATCGAGGTGGACACCTATCACAGCTTCTTCTGGCGGATACTCAAAACACACGGCTACTTGGTCGGATTGCCGCGACGTTTATCCATCCTCACGCCGCCGGCAGAAGCAATCGCGCTGGCGGCGATCCGACGCGAATTCGGATCCGACAAGAATCTTAACGATACTGATTTGGCGGAAAAGCGGGCGCAGGAGATGGCGGAGCGTGACCGGCTGGCGTTCACCGAAGGCAAGGTCTGCTTCGATCTGTTCGCTGATCTTGTGGCGCGCTTGCTCGAGGGGGCCGCCAAGCTGCGCGCCATCACGGCCATCGCTTATCCCTACATTATCTTCGACGAATTCCAGGATACGAGCGCAGCCCAATGGCGCGTGGTAAGGGCTCTCGGCGATCGGTGTACATTGATCGCCTTGGCTGATCCGGAGCAGCGTATATTCGAGTTTATCGGTGCGGACCCCGCACGGCTTGACCATTTCAAAGCGGCATTCGCACCGACCTTCACCGAGCTCGGTTCTGACAATCACCGTAGCAAAGGAACCGACATTCTGCTGTTCGGCAACGAGATTCTGACAGCCAAGTTCAGCAAGGAGGCATATGAGGGTATCGCCTTCATCGGCTTTCCTTCCAACAAGAACCAAGCTTATGCGGCGTTGGTAACACAGGTGCTGCAGGCGCGCGCGCGACTGATCGCTACCGGCAAACGTGACTGGGCGCTGGCGGTCCTCGTGCCGACCAAGCGAAAGATGCGGCTCGTCTCAGACATATTGCGCGATCCCTTCGGCAATGTGCCGGCAATTGCACATGCCGCGTCCATCGACATGGAAGGGCCGGTACTCGGCGCGGACGTCATTGCCTATTTGCTCCAGCAGGCTCGGGATGCAGATGGCCTTGACCGGCTGGTTAATCTCACATGCCAGTATTTTCGAGGACGCGGAGGCGCAAATCCTGGTAAGGGCGATCTGGGCGAAGCTGAAAGGCTCGAGAAAGCTCTCGCGACATGGAACCAGCGGATCACAGCTGGGCAAGCGCCGCATGCGAACAGCGTGCTCCATGCGATCGCAAACGTGCTTACCGTTAGCGAGCAGGTCGTCATGGTCGGCGACCCAGACAAGGATTGGATCGCGGTGCGCGGGGCGCTCGCAGGAGGGACTTGCCCAAGGCTGCAGGCTATCGCGAACGACGCACGCAACGTGCGCCTGCTCGAACGAGGCAACCTTCTTCGCAATGCGCTTGAGCAGAACTGGCGGGAGCGCGGCCGGTATGCGGATGCGTTGGATATTACCCGGCTGGCTTTCGTTCAGGATCATTTCTCCAGCGCCCAGCGTCCCGAGACGGGTGTCGTGGTCATGAATATGCACAAGGCCAAGGGGAAGCAATTCGACGAAGTCATCATCTTTGAAGGTTGGCCACTGCGAGCCGGCAAAGAAATCAAGGCAAACCCGGATCGGATCGTCCGAGAAAATAAGGCCGAAGGCGACATGACTCAGGCTAGGCAGAACTTCCGGGTAAGCGTGACTCGGGCCAAAACCCGCACCACAATCATGACGCCGGCCGATGACATTTGTGCCCTTCTGACCGTGACCTGAAGAGTGACCAGTTAACCTAGCCCTTGCACGTTGCTGTGTGAGCGCCTTTTCGAAACTTAGGCAACATGAACCGTCGTAAGGCGCTCGAAATGACCTCCTTGGAGTCCTTTAAACGAAGCGCCTGTGATGATGAGTTGTGCGCCGTCGAATTGTTCGGTGTTAAGGAGGTCGATGAACGGCTGGACGATGAAATTCTCCTTGTCGCCAATTGCCTCTCCCAAGAAATCTCCTGGGACATCAATGATTGAAAGGCCCGGGTAATGGCAGCCGGCGATGGGTGAGAGTTTTAGCAGGCCGAAATGATAGGCCATGAGGAAATACAGTGAATCTGTTCCTCCGAGCGCTTTCGCCCAAGGACGGCGCCCGACGAGAATGCGAAATTGTCGCCCTGACAATTCCACGCGAACAAGATTATGCCGCCAAGTATCTGGCTTTAGCTGATTCAGCGCCACCAGATAGGCATTCATCCCATCCTCCAGCAGGCCCGCAGCAGCATCGAAGTCCTGTGCGTCCGCCGCGTTTGCAACGCTCTCTTCGAGGGGTGTGATCGCCTTTTGAAGCGCTGCGATCTGGCGGGTGAGATCTGCGCCCACTGCTAGTGCTGCGTCGACACGATCGATCTGGCGATATCGCTCGTCGACCTGGCCCAGCGCTATGTCGAGGGCAGTTACGCCGTCTTGTACAAGTGCAGCCATGACAGTGCGTGTCGGTACCAACTCACGCTCAATAGCCTGAAGCTCCGATTCCGCCGTTGTTAGTAGTGCAGCCTGCTTCTCCTGCTCGCGGCCGACGACAATAATGAGCTGATCTGCTTCGGCGAGCTCGCCTGCGAGGCGCTCCCGCTCGAAGCGGAGGCGAGCCGCACCCAGTCCTGCAATATCGGGTTCCGTCGGCAATTGCTGATGGCACAGGAAGCAATCGTCGCTGTGACCTGCAGCGGGCTGTACGATCTGGTCGCATGCCGGGCAGTGGGTGATGCGAAGGTCTGCAAGGACTGCGCCGGCGTCGGCGGCACGGTCCATGCGCTCGATCTCCTCCAGAAGATCCGCCCGATAACGCCGAAGCTCGCTAATCCGATCTGCCGCGGCTTGGAACGCCTTAGCCGCCTGATCGAGCCGGGCCGCGACATCGGCGCGAAGATGTCCAAGCTCAGCGACGCGACTTCGCCTGTCCGCGGGAATTCCGGTCTGCGCTGCATTGAAAAGGAGCGCTTCACGCTCGGCGCGCAGGTGCGCCACTTGCTGGTCGAGCCGCTTGCGGGCTGCGGCGATCGTGGCGGTACTGACGCCGAGCTGGATGTCGCCGTCGTCGAGCAAGTCACGACTGAGTTCATTGAGCGTGCTGATGTAGTGCTCACGTCTGAAGGCAAGTCGGTCGGCTTGCAACTTCAATGCAATCAGCTGACCGTAATCGTCGCTAAACACATGCTCGGCCAACCCAAGCATTTGTAAAATACTCGCGAGTTGTTCGCTCTCGGGCTGTCGGTCGGCGATATCGGTCCACATGCTTTGACGGCGATAGATATGCCGGAGCATCATACGAAAGCTGAGCTCGGGCCACGTCTGCCCTGACATCGGATTGCCCTTCGGAAAGCTCAGTAGAGGCATCCCGAGTTTATCGAGCAGCCAGTGTTGGAAGTCCTTCGCTGACATGGACTCCTTGTCGACGAATACCTTCCCTTTGGCCCCTGCTTCCATCCAGCGGCGCGATATCCAGTATTCGTCTTCGCCAATTCGGATCTTTGCTGAGGCGGCGTCGTATTTGGTGAAAAGTCCTTCCCCATCGGCTTCCCCGAATGGATTTTGACCGAGGTCGCCAAAGAGGAAGTCGAGTGTCTCCAACCATTTCGTTTTACCGGTGTTCGGCCGGCCGACCAGCAGGTTGACACCGGGTATGAAGTTCAGGCTCTCCTTGCCGCCATTCGTGAATCGGCGATTGAGCGACAGTATCGATAGGAACGGAGTAGTCATCGGCGGATCACCTTGCCCATTTCGCGGCGGCCAACCTCGGTATCGAAGAGCCGGTAGATGAGATCCTTGAGGAAGGTGCCCGACCGCGAACCAAAGACGGCTTTGACCTGACGAAGACGTTGCACAAGCGGGCCGAAGGAATCTCGCTCGGAGATAAGCTTTGCGCGCTCGCGCCCCAAATCTGTCAGGCTGATCTGATACGACTTCTTCTGCTTCACCACGTCGATCAGCCGTTTTGCCTCCAAGTGCGCCAGGACATGGTAATAGCGCTTGTCCCACGGTCCATAATGGTGCCTCACCATGGAGGCCTCGACAGCGTTGTCGTCACCTCGTCGAACATCGCTTTCTCCGCTTTCAGGGGCCTTACCGACAGCGGACCGCGCGACCTCGAAAAAGTCGGGATATCGCGTGAAGAAATCCAGTTTCGCCATCTTAGTAAGGCCGTCGATGCGCCCTGCGACGCCACAGATGTGCATGAGCAGTAGCAGGCGCGCGGCGTGAAACTCTAGCACATCGTCCGCTGCGAGGGGCAGGCTGGCTGGCCTAGCGCCGAGGCGATTTAGAGATTTCATGCTTCGGGCGGTCCGAAGCGCAGAAGGCAACGATCAGCGATGTCGTAGAGGCAACCCTTAAGGAACGCGGCCTGATCTTCTAAACCTGCCGGCCTCGCCGCATTGATTGCGTCCATCTGGTCGATACAGAGGGTGTGAAATTCGGGTCCCGTTGCGTGTAGCGCGCCGGAGACCAGTCGCGTACGCAGACTAAGCGAGTCCGATTTGACCCGACGCTGCAGCTGCGCGACATCCTCGCTTTCCTGATACTTCGGAGTGCGTATGGCTGCTGAGTAATCAAGCCGCATCTCTAACGCCAATGCTATGATTTCCTCGGGCAACGACGCGACGGCTAGCTTTTCAGCGAGTTTTCCGCCTGCCGCGCGCTTTGCTCCCTCAATGAAATCTTCGAGCTTCTGGGCCCACCAGTTTGTGATGCGACCGCGCGTGATGATCTTTTTCGCCTTGTCCGGAATCCATTTCGCATCGCCGGCTATTTTTGCCAGCCATCGCAATTCTTCAAGGAGGGCATCGAGTTGGTCGAGCAACAGCGTGCAGCCTGCCTGCATCGCGAGTGCCATGAGTCGCCGCCGGTTGTCGTTGACCACATCCTTATAGTCGTAACGAACATCCCAATGACAATTCTCGAGCCAATACTCGACGTCATTGCCCTTTGGGGATTTTGCATCGGGAAAGCGGGATGCGAGCTCCTTATGTAACTCAACCATTGCCTCTGCATTTGCGGTGCGGGCTTCGCTACCGAGCGGGGAGGTCAGAGGCTTCAGCGTCTTTTCCGGCTGGCGGAGCGTTACGATCCTGAATTGTGCATGCTCGGCGTGCTTGTCGCGGCCGAGGGACGTCTCAAACAACGACAGGGTCTTCTTTTTTTTATCGGATAGCATTGATACCGTCCAAAGCTGGTCCGGTTCCTCGGCCTTTACTTGGGCATATTCGGCGATCAGCCCGTCGGAATTCTCCGGCTGACGGATTACAATAGCGTCTTCATGGGTATCGCAATGGACCTTGAGGACGGACGCGTCCTCAAGCATCTCCAACAGGAAGCCGACCACGATCTCGTCTTGATAGCTGAAGCCCGACCGCGCTATCGGGCCGCCTTGTTCAGCGGGCTGCGAGACATCGACTGACGGCCAGACTATTTCCGGCGTAGGGGAGCCCGCAGAATTAGGCATAAAGCGAGCATACCCAATGAAACTTGGAAGCACTCCAGTCGGTATACTCAATCTGTCGAGTAAGATCAGTTGTGATTGTAACCGCCCCCTAGTGATAGATTGGACACGCAAAAGCGGGAAAGTTCAAGCGCATTGCGGTGCGTTCCGGGGCAAAATCATCTCTTAATTGGACAGTGTTATTGGGGAGTGAGCATCTGCCTACCGCATCTCTCGGATGGTTGGTGATGCTGGTCAGTTCGGAAACTCGGCGGCACGGCCGATATTCTGGATTTCCGCCCATTACCTGACAGACCGCTACCGGCCGATGCTGTTGATAAAGTCCGCATTTGATAGAAGCAGACAGTGGCGCGGAGCGAGCACGATCGGCGTTGCGCCCCTTCAGGCCATTGCAGGCCGCGGCATGGGGATGATCTTGGCCATTTTGCGGAGGTTCTGAGCTGCGGCTGCGAGGTGGAACTCGTCGCGGGCGCCATTGGGGCCGCGTAATCGCAGCCGGTCGAGCCGAAGGATGCGTTTGAGGTGCGCGAACAGCATCTCGACCTTCTTTCGCTCACGCCGCGAGGTGATCCACTCGTCTTCCTGTGCGATCGCACGGGCAAGGTCGCGGGCGCCTTCATGGATGGAGCGCAGCACTTTGCGCGGCTCCGTCCCCGGGCAGCAGCGCGGCTTGAGCGTGCAGGCATCGCAGTCGAGCTTGCTGGCACGGTAGCGATAAAGACCATCAGCGTTCGGCCGGTTGTGATCGACATGGCCCGTCCGGCGGAAGCGCCGGAGCTGCTTGCCTGCCGGGCAGGTGTAATGATCCAGCTCATGATCGTACAGGAAGTCGGTGCGATCGAAGGCGCCATCGGTGCGAGCAGACTTGTCGAACACCGGGATATGCGGCTCAATGTCGCGTTCGTTGACCAGCCAGCCGAGCATGTCGGCCGAGCCATAACCCGTGTCGCCGATCAGCTTGCGCGGCCAGAGCCCGAGGTCGTCATGCACGCGCGCGATCATCCGCTTCGCCGCGGTGACCTCGGCCTGCCGCAACGCGGTGCTCGCCTCGACATCGACGATCACCGCATGGTCGATGTCGATCAGATAGTTGGTCGCATAGCAGAACTCGGCGCGGCCGCCGTGCGCCGAGGTGTAGCGCGACGCAGGATCCGATGGCGATATACGGGGCGGAACCGCCTGGCTCGCCGCCCCGAACGCCGCATCGTCGAGCACCGCCAGATACTCATCGACCGCGCGCGTCGACAGCTCCGCGGGCAAGCCCTCTTCACCACTGTGGAAGGTCTGGCGGTTGGCCTCTGCCCGGATCAGGCTCGCATCGACCGCAAAGCCTTCGCCGCCGACCAGACCCTCGGCCATGCAACGCGATACCGTCATCTCGAACAGCTTGCGGAGCAAATCGCTGTCCCGGAAGCGGCCATGCCGGTTCTTCGAGAAGGTCGAGTGATCGGGCACAGCGCCATCAAGCCCCAGCCGGCAGAACCAACGATAGGCGAGGTTCAGATGCACCTCCTCGCACAGCCGCCGCTCCGAACGGATCCCCATGCAATAGCCGATGATCAGCATCCGGATCATCAGCTCCGGATCGATCGATGGTCGACCCATCTCGCTATAATAGGGGCGAAGATGCTCGCGCAGATCGCCCAAATCCACGAACCGGTCGATCGACCGAAGCAGGTGATCTGCCGGCACATGATCCTCGAGGCTGAAGCTGTAGAACAGCGCCTCCTGCATCACCGTCCGCTCACCCATCATCTGAAAAATCTCCCGATCTTGGAGATTCTGAATCAGGACTGCGCCATCACTGCAAGAGAGAGTTTTTCAACAACATCGGCCAAGAGACGATCTGCCGAAAAAGAACGCCCGCCCGAAGAAAAAACCGGACGGGCGTAAGATGAAGGAGCCGAGTTCCTAAAAGGAAAAGCCCTCCTGGGTCGCATTGCGCGGTTAGCCTCGCCGCTAGACTCGATATCGTACCGCGACGCCAAAAAGAGCGGCGCTCACGCCTCAGGGCTTCGCCGCAACCGGAAGACGGAATGGTGCGCCAAGCCTGTTGAAGGCGTTCATCGCCGCAATCGCGATGGTCAGGTCCACGAGATCTTTCGGCTCGAATACTTCGGCTGCTGCTGCATAGGCCTCGTCGGATGCATGGGTTTCGCTGACGCGCGTGACTTCCTCCGCCCAGGCCAGAGCGGTGCGATATTGGTCGGGGAATAGATGCGGGACTTCGTCCCACACGGGGAGCAGTGCGACCTTCTCGATCGGCATGGTCTTGAGAAGGTCCCGCGTATGCAGATCGATGCAGTGAGCGCATCCGTTGATCTGCGAAACCCGGAGGAAGACGAGGTGAATCAGCTCTGCCGGGAGGGCCGTGTTATTGGTGATATAATGGTGCACACCGTACAGCGCCTTCGCTCCGGCGGGAGCTACTTCGGACCAATTCAACCGGTTCATCTGATCTTCCTTTCTTCCAGAGCCGAGATCGGCGTCACCATGCCTGACGAGCGGGGTTCCGCCGCTGTGACATCGCGCGTCAAAAAAGCGGGTGCGACCGGATGCTGTCGAAAGGGATCGGAAGAAAGGTCCGAGATTGACCTAGCGCAGTGTACCGACGATGCCGCGCTAAGAAACGAGGGGCCACGGCATTGTCGTACCGCCACGAAATGTCCGCTTAATTGGAATCGGAGTTGAAAGCCGCCTGGTTCCAGTCGGCCAGATCAGGCCGGCGAGGCGGCCTCGGTAGCCGGGCGGAGCGGTACCGCGCGCCAACCCCACCAGAGCGCCATCGCCGCGACGACGGCAGCGCCCGCCGCATGTATCGGGGGCGAGACACCGGCGAATGCCGCGAAAGCTGATTTCCACAGTGCCGAAAACCCGATCGTCTCGAACGCAAGGGATTGCAGCAGGATGACGGCGGCGACAATCAGCCATGGCTGTCCGTGACGGCGATGGCGCGACCACAGCCAGAGCCCGATGCCGACGCCAGTGAGCCCGCCGAGATGGACGCTCCAGCGGAAGAGAGGGAAGTCCTGCGGTCCGTTGATGATTAGGCCCGGAAGATGCGCGTTGTAGACGCGGGCCAGCGCGGGAGGGATCAGGAGCAACGGGGTCGCGAGCAGCCAGGCGGCGTGCCGGGCGACACTGCGTCGTTCCTTGAGAGCCATCGCCGTAAACAGAAGAAACGCTGCCGCACCGATCAGGTCGACGAAACCGAGTGCCGGCCCCCAGAGTTTGTAGAAGGGATCTCGTCCTGAAGCGGTCGCGATCGCCATGCTATGCTCGACGCCCGCCGCCCCGATCGTGAACAGCGGCACCAATAGGAAGATGGCAAGGCCAAGACTGCGGTGCCGCGCACGTTCGCCGCGGTCGATCGACCAGCTTTGGGCCGCAAGCAACAGCATCCAGGCGGTCGCGGTGACCGCGTGGACATGCCACGCGATTCTCGCCGTACCGAGCCGGGAGAAATATCCGGGCCAGAAAGCCAGGATGGTCATCGCGATCATCGCGAGACAGTAAACCCACGCATTGCGATACGGCATGCTCATGGCCCCCAAGATTTCGGCCATGGTTCAATGACCACCGCCTAGGTCCCCTTTTCAGGTCACCATAATAGCTTGATCGGGGCAAGTGGCAGTGATCCCATTGTCAGTTTTTTCGGTCTCGGCCTCCAAGCGGGCCTTCTTGTAGAGGCCTGACTCAGCTACCCCAACGTTAGCGGCTTCCCCAACGCCCGACATATCTTTACGGCCCGTGCATGGCCACGAGATCGTCCACCGCAGAACGCGTCGAAGCGCTTGTCCGCCGTATGGACGGGGCGCCGCTCTGCGACGAATGCATCGCGGACCGGCTCGATCTCTCATCCGCTGCGCAGGCGGGGGCTGCGATGCAGGCTGCCGGCGGTGTTCGCGGCTTCGAACTTCTGAAGGCATTGTGCGGGCTGTGCGGGCAGCCGCGGCACGTCATCCGCTACAAGGGCTGACCATTGTACATATGCCGCGGCCGGATCGAGCGCGGCTCGATTGAGCGTGCGCTGGCGCCGGCAGGCGGCGCCAGGGGCCGCGCGTTGTTCTGGCCGCGCAGCGCACTTGGCTCGCTATCCTTGCCGGGCGGCGGCTGGCCCCCACGCCCGCGCGCACGCCGCCCGGCTGCGGGCTCACCAAGAGCGCCTTTTCTGTTGGCGCTTCGCGCCGCGCGTTGGGGGCTCCGTCGCTTTGGACGTTTGAACTGATCGGCTGTCGGCGTTAGGGCCGGATGATGTTCGCTCTGCTTCTGCTGGCCTCTGTCGTCCCGTCCGGACAGTCCTTCACCTGCACGCCGGTCGCGGTCTGGGACGGCGATGGGCCGATCTGGTGCGCAGAGGGGCCGCACGTCCGTCTCTCCGGCGTCGCGGCGCGCGAGATGGATGGCAGCTGCAG
>Ga0307414_10000414_pt1 | contig 23018 bp, 22 predicted proteins | sample DK1Ometagenome_FD_203804 | JGI IMG/M metagenome (GOLD analysis project Ga0307414, IMG submission 203804) | Maize rhizosphere microbial communities from greenhouse at UC Davis, California, United States - DK15-O-3 | ecosystem: Host-associated > Plants > Roots > Rhizosphere > Soil | place: USA... | reverse complement strand
ACATTTTACGAAAACCTGAATGAACAGAAGGTTGACGAATTGATAGAAGACTTACGCAAAAGATAATGGCTCGTAAACTATTATTAGAACATATAAACGTACCGGGCATCAATACACTTGATGTTTACCGCCAGAAAGGCGGTTACCGTGCCGTTGAAAAAGCTTTAAAAACGCTAACACCTGATGAAGTAGTTGAGGAAGTCAAAAAATCAGGTCTGCGCGGTCGCGGGGGAGCAGGATTTCCAACTGGAATGAAGTGGAGCTTTCTGGCGAAACCTGAAGGTGTTGCACGTTATTTGGTGTGCAATGCGGATGAATCAGAACCAGGAACCTTTAAGGATCGTTATTTAATGACATATATTCCTCATGCATTGATAGAGGGGATGATCGTTTCCAGTTTTGCATTAGGTGCTAATACGTCTTATATCTATGTCAGGGGCGAAATGATGCCTCAAATCCGCATCCTGGAAAAAGCAATTGCTGAAGCAAAAAAAGCAGGCCTGCTGGGTAAAAATATTTTAGGATCAGGTTATGACCTTGAATTGTATGTCCAGCCGGGAGGTGGTGCATATATCTGCGGTGAAGAAACTGCACTGCTGGAGTCATTGGAAGGTAAACGTGGCAATCCAAGGATCAAACCTCCGTTTCCTGCAATAGCCGGATTATATGGTTGCCCGACTGTGGTAAACAATGTGGAATCTATCGCGGCTGTAGTCCCTATCATCAACGACGGTGGTGATGAATATGCCAAGATCGGAATTGGTCGCAGTACGGGTACGAAACTGATCTCTGCTTCAGGCAATTTAGTGAAGCCGGGTGTGTATGAAATAGAGCTTGGCCTGCCAGTTGAAGAATTTATCTATTCTGATGAATATTGCGGCGGGATAGCAAATGGAAAGAGGTTAAAGGCTACGGTAGCCGGAGGATCTTCAGTGCCTATTTTACCTGCGAATCTGACGTTGAAACTCGCTAACGGGGAACCAAGGTTAATGAGTTATGAATCACTTTCTGAAGGTGGTTTTGCTACAGGTACTATGCTTGGTTCGGGCGGCTTTATCGCCTTTGATGAAGATCAGTGTATTGTAAGAAATACATGGAACTTCTCACGGTTCTATCATCATGAAAGTTGCGGTCAGTGTTCCCCTTGCCGGGAAGGTACCGGCTGGATGGAAAAAGTGCTGCACAGATTAGAATATGGACATGGTAAGATGAGTGATATTGATCTTTTGGTAGATGTATCAAAAAAGATTGAAGGAAATACGATCTGTCCACTAGGTGATGCGGCAGCCTGGCCGGTTGCAAGTGCCATAAGACATTTTAGGGATGAGTTTGAGTGGCACGTGAAAGAGCCGGTTAAAAGTCTAGATACTAATTATGGTTTGGCAAATTATGCTGAGCCAATTGCGAAAGCAGAAGTTACGACAGGAGATTAACGATCATGAGTGATAAAGTTAAGGTAACCATAGACGGGATAACAGTAGAAGTTGCACCCGGTACAAGTATTCTAAATGCTGCGAGACAGATAGGCGGAGATATCGTGCCTCCGGCAATGTGCTATTATTCTAAGCTAGAAGGGAGTGGGGGAAAATGCCGTACCTGCATTGTGAAGGTTAGTAAAGGATCTGAAAAAGACCCGCGTCCGATGCCGAAACTTGTAGCGTCATGCCGTACAACAGTTATGGACGGGATGGAAGTTCAGAATATTACTTCTCCGGAGGTTATTGAAGCACGCAGTGGGGTTGTGGAAATGTTGCTGATCAATCATCCTCTGGACTGCCCGGTTTGCGATCAGGCAGGTGAGTGTGACCTTCAGAATCTTGGGTATGAACATGGTTTGCAAAAAACCAGGTATGAATTTGAACGCAGAACTTTTGAGCGTATAGATATTGGAGATAAGATACAGCTGCACATGAACAGGTGCATATTGTGTTATCGCTGTGTTTTCACTGCCGACCAGATCACAAATAAACGGGTCCATGGTATTTTGAACCGCGGTGACCACTCCGAGATATCTACCTATATCCAAACGGCGGTAGACAATGACTTTTCCGGAAACGTCATTGACGTATGTCCGGTTGGAGCCCTTACGGATAAAACCTTCCGGTTTAAAAACCGGGTTTGGTTTACTAAGCCTATCGATGCACACAGAGATTGCCCGACATGCAGCGGAAAAGTGACCTTATGGTATAAAGGGGAAGATGTTCTTAGGGTTACCGCCCGTAAAGATATCTATGGAGAGGTCGAGGAGTTCATTTGTAACACCTGCAGATTTGACAAAAAGAAAACAGCCGATTGGACCATCGAACACCCAACCCACATTAGTGATGCTTCGGTTATAGCTTCCAATCATTACGAAACATTAAAACCACTTCCAGTGATTCAGGACAATGCTAAATTGCAACTGGCTAACAAAGTTGAACTAGAAAAAACCACTAAATTCTAATGGATATAGCTTTTGTAATAGAAAAATTTATACTGGTTACGATCATATTTGCCATTAGTTTACTAATCGCTATGTATTCGACATATGCAGAGCGTAAAGTAGCCGCTTTTTTGCAGGACAGGCTTGGTCCCGACAGAGCCGGACCTTTTGGGATCCTTCAGCCGCTTGCTGATGGAGTGAAAATGTTCATGAAGGAGGAAATCATTCCCTCCAATGCCAGCAAATGGTTGTTTATGGTTGGGCCTGGCCTGGCGATGCTTACTGCTTGTATTGGAACAGCGGTCATACCCTGGGGCAGTGCAATCACTATTGGCGATAGGATTATTCCGTTGCAGGTCACAGATATAAATGTTGGGATTCTTTACATTTTTGGAGTAGTTTCATTAGGTGTTTACGGAGTGATGATTGGCGGCTGGGCATCAAATAATAAATATTCCTTATTGAGTGCCATACGTGCTGCTTCTCAAAACATCAGTTATGAAATTGCGATGGGACTCTCTATCATTGCTTTGCTGCTGGTAACCGGCACGATGAGTCTTAAGGAAATTGTTGAGCAGCAACATGGGTGGCATTGGAATATATTGTATCAGCCATTGGGTTTCCTGATCTTTATGGTCTGTGCCTTTGCTGAGACTAACAGAGCACCTTTTGATTTGCCGGAATGTGAAACTGAGCTTATTGGCGGGTATCATACGGAATATTCTTCTATGAAACTTGGGTTCTACCTGTTTGCAGAATACATCAATATGTTTGTATCCTCAGCGGTAATGGCGACATTATATTTTGGCGGGTACAATTACCCGGGCATGGATTGGGTACTACTGCATACCGGACCTATAATAGGCCCGTTGATTGGAACCTTAGTGTTCTTTATTAAAATATTTACATTTATATTTTTCTTCATGTGGGTGCGCTGGACAATTCCACGCTTCCGTTATGATCAGCTGATGCATCTGGGCTGGAAGGGGTTAATTCCCCTTGCTATTGCCAACATCATCATTACAGGCATTGTAATTGCAATAATTGAAAAGTTTTAACCCGCATTTGCGGATAATAATAAGGAGGTTTAATGGAACCATTAACCAGTAAAAAGAAAGTACTAGCACAAAAACCACTGTCATTTGCAGAGCGTATGTATCTGCCTGCGATACTAAAGGGTTTGACTGTTACCATAAGCCATCTTTTTAAGAAAGAAGCAACGATAAGATATCCTGAACAGGAACGGGAATTCTCGACCAATTTCAGGGGAATGCATTCCTTGAAAAGAGATGAAAGCGGGAGGGAGCGCTGTACCGCCTGCGGTCTTTGCGCATTGTCATGTCCTGCAGAAGCCATCACCATGATTGCCGCTGAACGTAAACCTGAAGAGAAAGATCTGTACAGGGAAGAGAAGTACGCTTCAGTATACGAGATCAACATGTTGCGCTGTATATTCTGCGGATTATGTGAAGAGGCTTGTCCGAAAGAAGCAATATATCTTGATGGTCCGATAGTACCCGCCGATTACCTGCGCAAAGATTTTATTTATGGCAAAGACAAACTGGTCGAACAGCCATTGAATAATAAATTATAGTAATAAAATAAAATGTCATTGCAAGGAACGAAGCAATCCTAAGCAACAGACTTAAAGATGAGATTGCTTCGTGCCTCCTAATGAGGTGGTGAAAAATAAACTAAACAAGAAAATTAATGGGTACATCAGTATTCTATTTTGTAGCAACATTAAGCGTGATTTTTTCACTGCTGGTGATCTTTTCAAAGAACCCGGTGCACAGCGTGCTTTACCTGATCCTCACATTCTTCACCTTTACTGTTCATTATGTGTTGCTAAACGCACAATTTCTGGCAGTTGTGAACTTCATTGTTTATATGGGAGCTATTATGGTACTTTTTCTTTTTGTGCTTATGCTCCTGAACCTCAATAAAGACAATGAACCGTTGAAGTCAAATATGGTGAAGATCGTTGGCGTAATAGCCGGATGCTGTTTGCTTGTAACACTTATCGGTTCTTTAAAAGCAACCGCTGTTTCGGACCCGGTACTTTTGCGAAACCCCGACCTTGGATTGTTAAAGAATTTAGGGAAGGAGCTTTTCGGTCCGTTTATGCTGCCATTTGAATTGTCGTCCATATTGCTGCTCTCGGCAATGGTAGGTGCTGTATTGTTAACTAAAAAAGAGAAAGTATAGTGGAAAACATGACTCATCAATTACAGGGAGTACCGCTCAACCATTACATATGGCTAAGTGCAATTATTTTCACCATTGGGGTTATTGGCGTACTGACACGCAGAAACGCAATCGTGATCTTTATGTCGGTTGAGCTGATGCTGAATGCAGTAAACCTGTTGCTTACAGCTTTTTCTGTACACAGCAATGATCCCTCAGGACAAGTATTTGTATTTTTCATCATGGCACTGGCCGCCGCAGAAGTTGCAGTCGGGCTAAGTATTATCGTCATGGTCTACCGAAATACACAATCCACAGATATTAATGTATTAAACCGCCTTAAGTGGTAAATAAGAATAAGTTATAAGATGATAATAGATTTAGTTTGGCTGGTTCCTTTAATTCCCCTTATTGGTTTTATACTTAATGGGCTGGGCAGAAACACCTTTTCAAAAGGGCTAACAGGTTTCATCGGAAGTGGAGTGATATTCATTTCTTTTGCAATAAGTGTCGGTATTTTTTTAGCACTGGGATCTGACTCTGTTAAATCTCATGAAATATTCCTTTTCGACTGGATAAGTGCGGGCAGCCTGCATATTCCGCTTTCTTTCCTGGTAGATCCGCTAAGTTCTATCATGTTGCTGATCATTACAGGAGTAGGCTTCCTGATCCATATTTATTCTATCGGATATATGCATGGCGACGAAGGATTCGGTAAATTCTTTAGTTACCTGAACCTGTTTATCTTTTTCATGCTGCTGCTGGTCTTAGGATCTAACTACATCGTAATGTTTATTGGCTGGGAGGGCGTGGGCTTATGCTCTTACCTGCTTATCGGATTTTGGTATACCAACAGCAATTACGCATCAGCAGCAAAAAAAGCCTTTGTGATGAACCGGATCGGTGACCTGGGATTTTTGTTGGGTGTATTCTTTATCTTCACGACCTTCGGAAGTGTAGAATTCTCAAAAATATTTCCTCAGGCTGCAAACATGCTGCCGGGTAACTCCACGGTTGCGCTTATCTCGCTGTTATTATTTATAGGTGCCTGCGGTAAATCAGCACAGTTGCCGCTGTTTACCTGGTTGCCTGATGCAATGGCTGGCCCAACGCCGGTATCTGCGCTGATACACGCTGCAACCATGGTAACTGCCGGTATTTACATGATTGCAAGATCAAATATTTTATTTGACCTGGCCCCGATGATCCAGCACATCATAGCGATTGTTGGTTTGGCGACTGCAATTGTAGCGGCCATTATAGCATTGACGCAAACCGATATTAAAAAAGTTCTGGCGTACTCCACAGTATCCCAGCTTGGGTATATGTTCTTAGGCCTCGGAGTTGGGGCATACGACGGAGCTTTTTTTCATGTAATCACCCACGCTTTTTTCAAAGCATTGCTATTTTTGTGTGCAGGGTCTGTTATCCACGCATTACACCATGAGCAGGACATGAGGCATATGGGCGGGCTTCGTAAGAAACTGCCGGTTACTTTCATCACGATGCTTATCGGAACGATTGCCATAGCAGGTCTGCCACCGTTTTCCGGCTTCTTTTCTAAAGATGAAATCCTGGCGCATGTTTATACGCACGACAAATTGATGTGGGGAATCGCCGTCTTCGGGGCCTTCCTGACAGCATTTTATATGTTCAGGATGTTGTTCCTTACATTCTATGGAAAATACCGCGGCACACACCATGCAGAAGAGAAAATTCATGAATCACCGGGCTCTATGACCATTCCGCTAATTGTACTGGCAGTATTGTCTGCTGCAGGAGGGATAATTGGTATACCAGAAATTTTTGGAGGAAGCCACTGGTTGTCACACTGGCTTGCCCCGGTAATACATCATACTGCTGAATCACCCGATCATGCCACAGAATATGCATTAATGGCTGTTTCAGTAATAGGTGTTTTGATTTCAATTGGAGTAGCTTATTCCAGGTATATAGGGAAAAATCACATCCCCGCACCTGATGAAGCCAAACGGTCCTTGCTTGCAAATTTGTCCTATAACAAATTTTATTTTGACGAGATCTATGATGCGCTGATTAGAAAACCACTGGACGTCCTCTCCGGGTTTTTCTACAGGATCTTTGACAATAAGATTGTAGACGGCATTGTAAACGGACTAGGCTGGGGGACATCTGAAGCCAGCAAAGGACTGCGATTGGTACAATCAGGAAATGTTGGCTTTTATATCTTTATGATGGTGGTAGGAATCATCTCATTGTTATTGTATACTTATTTATCGCTATAAAGAACGTTCAAGAAAAGATAATGGAACAACTTTTACTACTTCTTATATTTTTACCATTGGTTGGTGCCCTGGCTGCAGCCCTTTCCGGCAATGCCGCAAAACACGTTGCCCTGGCATCTTCTATTGTTTCCCTGGCACTTGCACTGATCACAATATGCAATTTTACACCAGATGCCAGCACACAATTTATGGTAGATCAACCCTGGATCCGGGAACTCGGCATAAATTTCCACGTTGGGATTGATGGAATAAGCATAATTACCGTATTGCTAACCAATGTTCTGGTGCCCCTGATCATTCTGGCAGGCTATCAGCACAATTATAAAAGTCCAAATGCATTTTTCGCACTTATTCTGTTTATGCAAAGTGGCTTGCTGCTGGTATTTACAGCATTGGATGCATTTTTATTCTACATCGGCTGGGAAGCCGCACTGATACCAATATATTTCATCTGTGCCGTTTGGGGCGGCAAAGACCGAATCAAGGTAAACATGAAGTTTTTCGTGTATACCATTGCAGGCTCTTTATTCATGCTGCTGGGTATCATTTATTTATACCTTCAGAATCCTGCAAAGAATTTTGACATACAAGCTTTTTATAACCTCAATCTTGATTCTACTCAGCAAGCCTGGATATTTTGGGCCTTTTTTGTTGCCTTTGCGATTAAAATGCCCATATTTCCTTTTCATACCTGGCAACCGAACACCTATACCGAAGCTCCTGCGGTTGGTACCATGCTCTTATCAGGCATCATGTTGAAAATGGGTATTTACGGAGTGATCAGGTGGTTACTTCCGGTAGTCCCGTTAGGCGTGCAGGAATGGGGGCATACAGCCATTATTCTTTCTGTTATTGGCATTGTTTACGCATCATTAATCGCTTTCACTCAGAAGAATGCAAAAAAGCTGGTGGCCTATTCTTCAATAGCCCACGTTGGCCTGATCAGTGCCGGTATTTTTGCCCTGAACCAACAGGGGATGCAGGGGGCAATGGTCCAGATGTTGAGTCACGGAATCAATGTGGTAGGCTTGTTTTTTGTACTGGATATCATTTCCAGTCGTCTAAAAACAAATAAGGTAAGCGAACTTGGAGGAATTGCAAAACAGGCCCCTCAGCTTGCTATAGTGGCGCTTATTATAGTTTTGGGAACAGTAGCGCTACCAGGAACAAATGGATTTATCGGAGAATTTCTTTTATTGGTAGGCGTATATCAATACAACGTATGGATCGCTGTATTTGCCGGCCTTACGATCATTTTTGGTGCTGTATACATGCTGAGGATGTACCAAAATATCATGCTGGGTAAAACGAATGACCTTACCCTAAGCTTTACAGATATCAAAGGATCTGAAAAAGTAGTTTTATATACAGTTTGTGCACTGGTCATCTTACTCGGCGTATACCCTAAACCCGTCCTTCAATTATCAGAAGCGTCGGTGCAACATTTAATAGAACAAGTAACACAAAAATTAACATTGGTAAATTAAGCAAATGAATATCATTATAACAATTACTGTTACAGCTTTAGTAGTGCTTTATGCAGGTTTGTTTAAAGCCAAAAAGGCGCTATTACCCATTACGCTGATTGGTTTGCTTACCGCACTTGCCTTTGTTGCGACTTCCTGGAATACCAGTCAGACCTATTATGGAATGATGCAAATGGATAATTTTGCATTGGCATTTTCCGGTATTATCATACTTGGCACATTGTTTATATTTCTGCTTACTCAAAATTACTTTGCGGCCGACAGTGAAAATACTGCCGAATATTTTACACTGATCCTTTTTGCATTGGCCGGGATCATCATTATGCTCTCCTATCAGAACATGTCTATGCTGTTCATTGGAGTCGAGATCATGTCTGTGAGTTTATATATCCTTGCGGGGATCAGGAAGAGTAATTTTGCTTCAAATGAAGCTTCTCTAAAATATTTTCTGATGGGTGCTTTCTCCACCGGATTTCTGCTGTTCGGCATTACATTGATCTATGGTGCTACAGGGTCATTTGACCTAACAGTCATCAATCAGTATCTTGTGAGCAACTACAAGACAATCTCACCGATGTTTTATCCCGGAGTGATCCTTTTAATCATTGGCCTGAGTTTTAAGATCGGTGCGGCCCCATTCCATTTCTGGGTTCCGGACGTTTACGAAGGATCTCCCACACTGATCACAACATTCATGTCGACTATAGTCAAAACCGCGGGGTTCGCTGCCTTCATTCGTTTGTTTGCAGACGCTTTTGCGCCGCTTCACGATTTCTGGCTGCCGCCGCTTCTTGTTATTGTGTGTCTGACATTGTTCATTGGCAATGTGACTGCATTGTTCCAGAAAAACTTTAAAAGGATGCTTGCCTATTCCAGCATTTCTCATGCAGGCTACCTCTTGTTTTCTTTAGTAGCCCTGACTTCAAGTTCATCCAATAATGCACTCGTTTATGCAGCAGCCTATACCTTCGCCAGCATTATCGCTTTTGCAGTACTGATCCTGGTTAAACAAAAGACAGGTAACGATCATTTTGACAGCTTCAATGGCCTGGCAAAGCGGAATCCATTGACAGCGCTGGCCTTAACGGTAGCCATGCTTTCCCTTGCAGGTATTCCTTTAACAGCCGGTTTTATTGGGAAATACCTGATGTTCTTAAACGTAATGGTTGAATATCAGATTTACCTGGTAGCATTTGCGATATTGAATGCCCTTGTTGGATTTTATTATTACTTCAAGGTGATTGTAGCCATGTACTTCAAGGAAGGAGCGGAACTTCAACTGGAAACACCAATCCAATACAAGGTAGTATTGGTGCTTTCTCTTGCAATTACACTTTTCCTCGGAGTTTATCCTGCCGTAATTTTAAATTTAATATAAAGGTTTCTGTTGATAATTATTTGTAGTTTTACGAGTAATTGAACTATGCAAGATTTCTGGACCTCGTTACAGCAATTTATTGACCCCGAAAAATTACTCAGAGAAGGTGGGTTTTATGTTGTAATGTTCGTGATTTTTGCAGAAACCGGTCTTTTCTTTGGATTCTTTCTGCCTGGAGATTACCTGCTGTTCCTGGCAGGCATGTTTGTAGCTACCGGCAAACTTGATGTCAATATTTACTTAATGATCTTAGGACTTTCTATATCAGCCATTTTAGGCAATTTCACAGGCTACTGGTTTGGACGTAAAACAGGACCTGTACTGTACCATAGAAAGGACTCCTTTTTTTTTAAAAAACGGTACTTGAAAGCAGCTGAAGAATATTACCATAAGCAAGGCGCGTTTGCACTCATAATGGGCCGCTTTGTTCCAATTGTCAGAACTTTTGCACCGATTTTTGCGGGGGTGGTCAAACTGGACTTTAGAAAATTTGCATTATATAACGTTGCAGGTGCTTTATTATGGATAGCTTCATTAACTTTGCTGGGATATTTTCTTGGCAAAAGGTTTGAAAAGGAAATTACGGACTATTTATTATATATAATTATCGGATTTATTGCCATTACCACAATTCCTTTAGTCTTTACTTTTATAAAGAACAGAGTGGTTAAAAGCAGTGATGAAGAAAAAACAAACATTGAACAATAAAATGAGTAAATACGATAATCACCCCTGGCACAGTGTATCTCCTGGTGATAACCTACCTGAAACAGTAAACGCAATTATAGAGATTCCTAAGGGATCAAAAGCCAAATACGAAATTGATAAGGATTCCAATCTGATAAAACTCGACAGGGTGCTTTTTTCATCAGTAATGTATCCGGCTAATTATGGCTTTATTCCGCAAACCTATTGTGATGATAATGACCCTCTGGACATATTGGTACTATGCTCTGTAGACGTTTATCCTTTATCATTGATTGAAGCAAAGGTAATTGGGGTAATGCACATGGTGGACAATGGCGAACAGGACGACAAGATCATAGCAGTAGCAAAAAATGACATGTCCGTAAACTATATCAATGATCTGGCAGACCTGCCCCCGCATACCATGAAGGAAATAGTAAAGTTTTTTCAGGATTATAAAGCCCTTGAAGAAAAGAAAGTAACTATTGAGCATCTGCTTGGCGTACGTTACGCACATAAAGTAATACAGGAAAGTATTCAGCTTTATGACGAAAAATTTAGAAACAATAATTCTTAATGGAAGGCTTTAAGATATTTTTAACATTTTTCCTGGTAGCGCTGAACGGATTTTTCGTTGCAGCAGAATTTGCGATTGTAAAGGTTAGGGCGTCCCAAATTGAAATAAAAGCAAAATCAGGAAGCAGAGTTGCGAATATCGCAAAATACATTACCCAGCACCTGGACGGCTACCTGGCCGCCACACAACTGGGTATTACACTGGCATCATTGGGTCTGGGCTGGGTCGGCGAGTCCGTAATGCACAGCATCGTTCACGACCTGCTGATCAACTTTAACCTCTCCGAAGTATACATCACTTCAATTTCAACGTTTATTGCCTTTCTGTTTATTACAGTTATGCACATAGTGTTTGGCGAACTGGCCCCCAAATCCATCGCCATTCAGAGACCCGTAGCCACTACATTATTTGTGGCCTTTCCGCTGCAGGGCTTTTACGTTGTTTTTCGTCCTTTTATCTGGGTGTTAAACGGCTTTGCCAATATCATACTCAAGATCTTTGGAATTTCGAGTGTCGGAGGTCATGAGTCTGTACACAGTACAGAAGAGCTATACTACCTGCTGGATCAAGGTAAAGAAAGCGGCGCATTGGACACCAATGAGCACGAGCTGATCAAAAATGTATTTGATTTTAATGAGCGGGTGGTTAAGAATATCATGGTTCCCCGAACCAAGATCTCGGGTATAGAGCTGTCAAGTCCAAAAAAAGAAGTGGTAGACATTATTATTGCCGAAGGATATTCCCGCATGCCGGTATATGACGACATCATTGATAAGATCATTGGAATTGTGCACGCAAAGGACATTTTGCCCTTATTGGCAGGCAATAAAGAATGGACATTGAGTGACATCATCAGGAAACCCTACTTTGTTCCGGAAACTAAAAAGATTAATGACCTGCTAAGTGAGCTCCAGCAAAAACGCATACAGATCGCTATAGTCATCGATGAATTCGGCGGTACCGCAGGAATGGTTACCCTTGAAGACATCGTTGAAGAGATCGTGGGAGAAATACAGGATGAGTACGACGAAGAGAAGCCAACCGTAGAAAAAATATCAGACACAGAATTCATCATCAACGCCTACGCGACGGTTTACGATGTAAACGAGCATCTACCCCATGACCTTCCCGAAGATGAAGATTTTGATACCGTAGGAGGTTTGGTTTCACATGCTTTTGGTAAGATTCCCGAAGTGGGAGACAGTGAAGAATGCTACGGCTACCTTTTTACCATTCTGAAGAAGACCGAACAAAACATTGAGACCATAAAACTTGAACTTGTTATCGATAAAAGGGATATGGTTGACAATCATTAAGCAAATTTAATAATGCATGTTTTTTATACACCGGACATCAGTTCAGATGATTATGTCTTAAATGAAGAAGAAAGCAGGCATTGCATAAAAGTATTGAGACTGGGCATTGGCGCCCAGGTTAGTCTGATAGATGGAAGAGGCGGGCTGTACGAGGCAGAGATCATCGCTGAAACCAAAAGAAATGTACAGCTGAGGATCATCCGGATCACAAAAGAATATCATCAGCGCCAGCATTCCCTTCACATTGCTGTTGCGCCCACCAAAAATATCGACCGCATCGAATGGTTTCTTGAAAAGGCCGCTGAGATCGGCATCGAAGAGATCACGCCACTTATCTGTGACAGGTCAGAACGAAGGACCGTAAAAGAAGACAGGCTCAACAAGATTATCACAGCTGCCGTTAAACAATCATTACAGGCCTACCACCCGGTATTAAATCCACAGATTGATTTTGAAGATTTTCTGAAACTGGAAAATGATTCCCTGAAGATGATCGCCCATTGTCTTGAAGATGAGCCAAGACAGACTATCAGCCAGATAGCCCTGCCTAAACAAAAATACACTATACTTATTGGTCCGGAAGGTGACTTTAGCCCAAGGGAAATAGAAATGTCATTGAACAAGGGCTATAAGCCAGTGACTCTGGGAGATACCAGGCTCCGTACAGAAACAGCTGCACTGGCAGCCTGCTTTGAAATAAATTATTTAAACAGATGAGATTTACGCCAGGCCTTTTCATCGGAATCATCCTGCTGCTTTGCGGTTTTCAGCCCCCTACGTATAAACTGGCAAAACTAAAATACAATGGAGGCGGAGACTGGTATGCCAACCGAACTGCCCTTCCAAATCTCATTAACTTTTGCAACACCACATTAAAGACAAATTTTAATCCCCAGGAAGCCATTGTAGAGGTCGGCAGTCCGGAACTGTTCAACTATCCTTTTGCTTATCTCACGGGCCACGGAAATGTGGTGTTCAGCAACGCGGAAGCAGCTAACCTGCGTAAGTATTTAACAGGCGGAGGTTTCCTCCACATCGATGACAATTACGGACTCGACAAATTCATCCGCAAAGAAATGAAGAAAGTATTTCCTGAACTTACTTTTGAGGAACTTCCCGCCAGTCACAGCCTTTACAATCAGAAATTTAAATTTCCAAACGGACTTCCGAAGATCCACGAACACGATGGAAAGCGCCCCCAGGGTCTTGCCCTTATCTGGCAGGGCAGGATGGTATGTTATTATACGTATGAATGCGATCTGGGCAATGGATGGGAGGATGCCGGCACATATCCCGATGATAGCCCGGAAAAGCGCCAGAGCGCACTTAAAATGGGCGCTAATTTAATCCAATATGTCTTAACACAATAAGGATGAAAGTAAAAGTCAATGAACAGTACAATTTCGACGTAGAATTGAACAAAAACAGCATCCTGGTAAACGGAGCCGAAGTACAGATAGATTCCCGCCGGATAGCTGAAAAACACTCTCATGTTATTTATAACCACAGATCATATAATATAGAGGTCGTAGAGGAAAACAGGCAGGATAAAACATGTACAGTAAAAGTAAACGGCAATGTTTACGAAATCAAGGTAGAAGATAGCTACGACCAGTTATTAAAGCAACTGGGAATGGACGCTGCCCGGGCTGGTAAAATAAAATCGGTTAAAGCTCCAATGCCCGGATTGGTTTTGAATATAATGGTAAAAGAGGGTACAGCAGTAACTAAAGGGGACAGCTTACTCATACTTGAAGCCATGAAAATGGAGAATATGATCAAATCACCCGCAGACGGAACCATCAAAAAGATCAGCGTTACTAAAGGAGACAAGGTCGAGAAAAACGACATACTGGTCGAATTCAATTAACCCGAATCTATTTTATCTTGACTTGAATGCCCTTTGCTGCTTAGGTCTAAACTGAGGTTTGCCGGTCGACCTGATCTCAGAAGCCCCCAGCATGGTCATCGCACACCTGAACCCTAAGTCGGCAGTCGCTTCATCCTGCTGCATGAACCTGCGCGTAGCAGGATTAAGCCAGATTGCCTGGTCATCCCATGAACCGCCCTTATAAACCCTTGATTTATCGTTGATAAGTGTAGTTTCTCCGTACAATTCATTTGCCGGGTCACGATAACCCCGCTGATCAGCATAAGTATTGGTCGTTTTACCCAAAGAGTCTACTGTTACAATAGCAGCGGCAGCAGTCTGTTTTTCAGCCCATGTTTGTTTCCTTGCAGTCACCGCTGGCGTCATTACAGGCAGGTTGTGCTTGTCTTTTTCTATTCTTCCGGTTGCGGCATCTGCCATTTTTTTATCCTGATAGAAGTTTCCCCTGTAAGGATTAAAAGCATCAGCAGCTTCGAAAGTTTTGGATCTGTATACATCAGCAACCCACTCATTAACATTTCCAGCCATGTTGTACAGACCAAAGTCATTTGGCATGTACGACCTTACAGGAACAGTCAGTCCGCCTTTATCATTCAGCGACCCGCCAACACCCATATAGTCACCCTTTGACCGTTTAAAGTTGGCCAGGATCAGGCCCCTGGTCCTTTTCTTTGCAGAGCTCAGGCCGAGCCCGTTCCATGGATATATTTTATTCTCACGGATATTTTCATATTCCGTATTGCCAATCAGACCCAGTGCGGCATATTCCCATTCCGCTTCTGTAGGCAGGCGGTACGGTTGTTTCAAAATGCCGTCCTCCAGTCTTACATTTCTGGTTGCCCCTCCTTTTCCAGCACCGGCATTAGCCGTATTGGCGGGGTTCAGGTCCTTCATCGCCCTTTTCCCCTTATCGTCATACTGACCATTCAGATAAATGTCAGTATTGAACGGCTCTGTAGGCCTGGCTGTTGTGGCAGCAGCGGTTGCACCTGTTTTATTTGTGCCGTTGATGTCTTTAAAAGCAGTCATATAGCCCTTATCTCTCAGCAAAAGCTCGTTGACACGGTCAGTTCTCCACGTGCAATACCTGTCGGCCTGCTCCCAGGTCACACCTACAACAGGATAGTCCTGATAAGCCGGGTGCCTTAAATAATTATCTACATAAGGTTCATTATAAGAAAGTGGCCGGCGCCAGACCAGTGTGTCCGGCAATTCATTGTAATAATATTCATAATCTGTCGGATAATTGGTCCTGATCCAGTTCAGATATTCCAGCCAGTTGGTATTAGAAACCTCTGTCTCATCCATATAGAAAGAGGAAACAGTAGTTTCCCGTTTGTGGTTATAGTCGCTAAGTTCCTGTCCGGGGACATTAATCGCACTGCCGCTCATTACAAAAACACCACCTTCAATTTCTACCAGACCGGGACCCGGTCCGCGTTTGAATTTATTATTTACCTGAAAACCACCATACTCTTTCTTATTGTAGGCCAGCCCGGTCTTATCTGACTTTGCCGACTTGGTTTTGCAGGAGATCAGGGATGCCACAACCAATAGGGAAGCAAGTGAATATATGTATGTTTTTTTCATTAGTTCATGCAAATAGTTACTCTACCTGTTAAAACTACGCAAAAAAACGTGTATGATCCAAAAAAAGTTTTTATTGCACCATCACTTTACACACCGCTCGGACTGTAATATTGCCGATCTTCGCTCGTAAATTTCAGATTTCTTTGAAATTACTCCACACAATACTAACTTGCACCCAGCTATACACCTACAAATACAGTAAATGAGCACAAGGTTGACAAAGATTGTTTTAAGCATCCTTTCCTTAACAGCAGTCTCTGCTGAACTCAGTGCTCAGGTGGTTCAGCCAGGGACACAAACCAATGGCAGCCGGTCCAATAACATCGTTACCGCAGTTCCTTTTCTTTTGATTACTCCCGATGCCCGGGCAGGAAGCATGGGCGAAGCAGGGGTTGCGGTACAGCCTGACGCGAATTCCATGAGTATAAATCCTTCGAAACTTGCCTTTTTAGAACGGCAGTACGGATTTTCAGTGTCCTATAGCCCTTGGTTAAAGAGCCTCGTCCCCGACATCAATCTCGCATATTTAAGCGGCTTTTATAAGGTTGATGACAGGAGTGTCATTGGAGGATCTTTGAGATTCTTTACCCTTGGTGAGATCCAATATGTAGATGCCAATCAGCAGGACCTGGGCATTTATAGTCCCAATGAGTTTGCTTTTGACGTTACTTATGCCAAGCGTTTCGGGGAGTTTTTTTCCCTGGGGACTGCCTTGCGTTATATCCGTTCCAACCTCTCTTCCGGTCAGTTCAGGGCAGGACAGGATACACGTGCCGGTTCTGCTCTGGCAGTTGATATTTCTGCTTATTATAAAAAACCGACAGTGCTATTCGGTACAGATGCCATTGTTTCCGGGGGTGTAAATATTTCGAATATCGGCACAAAGATCAGCTATGTCAGCGGCGGGGGCGGAAAAAACTTTTTGCCCGCAAACTTTAAAATAGGTGGCGCATCCACTTTTTTGATAGACGATTACAACCAGTTTACCTTCGCATTGGACCTCAACAAATTGCTGGTCCCTACACAGCCAGTTTATGATAATAATGGCAAGATCATAGCCGGTAAAGATCCTGACCGTTCCGTTCCCTCCGGGATTTTTGGTTCATTTAGTGACGCACCCGGTGGTTTCAGTGAAGAATTAAGAGAAGTAAATGTAGCAGCCGGAATCGAATACTGGTACAATCAACAATTTGCATTCAGAGCAGGTTATTTTTATGAAAGTCCTTCCAAAGGAGACAGGAGGTACCTCACTGTAGGTGCCGGGCTGAAATACAATGTTTTCAATATAGATTTTTCCTACCTCATGGCCAATGCGCAAAAAAGTCCCCTCGCCAATACCCTAAGATTTACGCTGTTGTTTAACTTTGGGGATGCAAAATAGCAGGAAATTCAAACACAAACCCTATGAAAATTAAAGTCGGCTTCGGTTTCGATGTTCACCAATTGAAAGACAACCACCCATTTGTAGTAGGGGGGGTTACACTGGAACATCACAAAGGAGCCTTTGGTCATTCCGATGCCGATGTGTTGCTCCATGCTATATGCGATGCTTTGCTGGGCGCAGCAAATCTAAGGGACATCGGTTTTCATTTCAAAAATACAGACCCGCAATGGAAAGGCATCAGCAGCATCGTCCTGCTAAAAGAAACCGTTAAGCTGCTCAAAGACAAAGGTTATGAAATAGGGAACATCGATGCCATGCTATGCCTTGAAGCGCCGAAGATCAATCCGCATATTCCTGCCATGCAGCAAAATATAGCAGAAGCGATAAATATCTCCACGGAAGACATCTCCATCAAAGCCACTACCAACGAACAAATGGGTTTCATCGGCCGTGAAGAAGGAGTGGTAGCGTATGCGGTTTGTTTGATTCAAAAGTCTTTTTCAGAAAAATAACCGTTCTCTTCGAAGACTGGACCTAGCGCGCTGACCATTGCGAAGCAATAGCTACATCTCCAATGAAAAACATCAATGAACTGATGTAAACAGCGCACAGAGTCCTATGTCTTCTCTGAGAAGGTGATTTTTCTGAAAGCATGATGCAAAAAAAAGACATTTGAATCAAAATAACCCGATACGCTATAGGGGGGTATAAGAAATTTAGGAGGGTATAAGGTAAAAGGCAGGGCGTCTAAACACCCTGCCTTTTACCTTACTTGCATTAGATCTAAAATCTGAGACTTTCCATTAACTACTATACTCCCTGCTTTCTGCTCCCAGAAAAATTACCTTCTCAGAGAAGACATCAGCGCTCTTTGACCCGATTCTTCATCGGGGCCTAAGAGATGCAGGCTTCGAAGAGAATGGTAATTTTTCAAAGGAGCAGAAAGAACTACTCCTCAAGATACCCAAACTTACCCTGGTTATAATCACTGATCGCCTGCTGGATCTCCTCAGAAGTATTCATTAGAAAAGGCCCGTACTGTGCTATTGGCTCATCAATCGGTTCCCCGCTCAGCACCAGCACCACACTATTCTCCAATGCCTCCAGCCCAATCAAAGCCCCGTCATTGTTAAAATGAACAAACTGATCAGTCTCCGCAACCTCAGCACCATTGATCTTTACATTACCCTCAACAACCAAAAATCCGGTATTGTAGCTAAACGGAAAATCAAACACCACCTTGCCGCCCTTATTCAACTTCGCATTGAACACATGAAGTGGAGAAAAAGTGCTCGCAGAACCCTTTAAACCATTATACTCACCAGCGATGACCTCAACGAGCCCACTTTCATCAGGCAGTACAAACTTCGCCATGTCCTGATTCTTCACATCCTGATATTTCGGCGGGCTCATCTTGTATTTCGCAGGCAGATTTATCCAAAGCTGTACCATCTGAAACGGCCCGCCTTTTTTGCTAAACTCCTGTTCATGATACTCTTTGTGCAGGATTCCGCTTGCCGCAGTCATCCACTGCACATCGCCAGGATAAATAACCCCGCTGTTTCCCGCGCTGTCATGATGGGCAACCGCACCATGATAGGCGATCGTTACCGTCTCAAAGCCCCTGTGCGGATGCACGCCCACACCCCGGGGCTCATTGCGTGCAGAAAATTCGATCTTCGCGTTATAATCGAGCATAAAGAAAGGGCTCATTTTAATTCTGTACCCGCTGGGGAAGAAATTATGCACCCTGAATCCATCACCGACCATATGAGGTGCCGGCGCGTTTAATACGGCCGACACCGTTCTAACTTTTGCTTCCATTTTGTCTCCTTTCTTAATTGCAATGGATGCTGATGTATTATATTTTAGGCTTGCTTTACAAACTGTAACTCACCCGCTATTTTCACTTCCTCACTTACCATTACACCACCAGTTTCCAGGGCAGCATTCCAGCTCAAACCGAAATCAGTCCTGTTGATCTTTCCGCTCAACGTAAAACCCGCTTTGGTATTTCCCCAGGGATCAGTAGCAATACCGCCAAATTCGGCTTTCAATGATACCGGTTTGGTCACACCTTTTACAGTCAGGTCACCTTTGATCACATAATCATCGTCATCTTCTTTAGTAAATGAAGAAGATTTAAAAGAAATTGCAGGAAACTGATCCGCATCAAAGAAATCAGCACTTTTCAGGTGGTTGTCCCTATCCGTATTTCCAGTATCGATAGAAGCCGTTTCCGCCTCAAAAGAAATCTCGCCATTTTCAAAATCATCACCATCAGAAGTAACCGATGCACTAAAGATCTTTAAGCTGCCGGTTACAGTAGTGATCATCAAGTGCTTTACTTTAAACTGCAGTTCGCTGTGGTTTGGGTCCAGTACCCATTTAGTAGTTGCCATAATATTGTTTTTAAATTGTTTTCTTTTAATTAACAACACAAAATTACGGCAGTGCCTTCACCCCGGCATTGACCTATGATAAGAAAGCAATGAAAATAATTAAGGCTTAAAATGCTTGTGCGCCAAATCCTTACGGACACGGCTCAGGGATTCCGGCGTAATGCCCAGGTAAGAAGCAATCATCCATTGCGGCACCCTGAGCGTCAGGTTTGGATAAAGCTTTATAAAATTCAGGTAGCGTTCCTCAGCCGTAGCACTGAGCAGCATATTGATCCTTTTTTGCATAAAACGGATCGCGTTGTTGAGCATGGACGCATTCAGCTCATACATACAAGGGACTATTTTAGCGGACTCCGTAATGAAATCTTTCGGCAGCACTACCGCCTTGGTATTCTCTATTGCGTCCAGAAAGAACTCAGACTCTTCATTGAACAGGATGCCGTTGCGTTCCGAGAGCCACCATTGCTCAGGAGCAAACTGAATAATGTGTGTCTTTCCCTTGCTGTCTATCGAATAACTGCGCAGCAACCCATCCAGCACAAAATAAACATGCGATGAAACCTCACCCTTCATCAGGATCATCTCGCCCTTTTCAAAAGTCTTTATTTTTAATTTGTCCGAGATCAGGTTAAACTGTTCATCAGTAATGGCTACTTTCTTTTGCAAATAGTCTTTAAAAATGCTGAGCATATAGATTAAATCTATTTTTTATCGGGATTGATATTTGAAAAATCTACACCGCACTTACAGCTAGATCCGCAGCCATTGCCCTTAGAAGATACCGAACGGTACACCATCCGCCCGATGTAAAAAAGGGCCGCTATAAAAATTAGGATTACCAATAGCGTTTGAATGTCCATATGCACAAAAATAATAAGCCGCCGTTAAATTGCGGTCTGTTAAATGTAATTTTACCTTTCCATCAGGCCGACGGTGCCGCCCACCCAGTCAAAATCTTTGTTGTACCGTACCCCGATCATCTTTCCCCTGCTCAGCCTCGCCAGGTTGATGCACAATTGCGGCTCCTCACCGTCCGGCCATAAATACATCAGCCGGATCTCCGCCTTCACGCCCCCTTCAGGAGAATGAACCGCAGGCGCGTATTCCACTTTGCGCTGTAAGATCCAGTTTTCAGGATCTTTTACCGCCCTAATGTCAGCAGGCGTCACATCTATGATCACCCCCATTCCCGCAAAAGAAAATAAGGGTTTCAATACATAATGCTGTAAATCCGGAGGTATGGATTTCAATTGGCCCAGAAAATGTGTTTCTGGCACAAAACTGCTCTTCAAAAAAGGCATGGTATATTTGCTGATCCGGTAAAACCAGTTCGGATGTGTGATCCACTCCACATCCACTGGCTCCCTGGGGTCAAAGCCCTGCTCAAAAGACCCGGCAGTGCCGGCCAGCTCATCAAAGATCAGCCGGTTATAAATCCTTTTCAACCGTATCCTTTCCCCATTTTCACCCTGGTAATACAAAGCCGGCCCCACTTTAAAAATATCAGCCAGGCTCAACACTTTTATCCCCAGGTATTTCCGGGTGATCAGGAAATCAATTAATGTTTTTTGATTTGGTGCATCAATATCCATGAGCGCCACCTCATGCGGCGCATGATCTCCAATAATCACCTTTCTGAGCAATGCGATATAAGAAGCCTCATCAAAGTCTCCGAAATACGGGCTTAAATGATCCGAAAGGCCGTAAGCCTTTTTATATTCTGTACCCATATGTGCCTGAAAACCATACAGGGAAGGAAAACCCTGCATTTCTATCAATCTGGGCATCAGCTCACCCTGCATATCCCTGCATATCCCAAAATCAAAAGTCAGAAAATGCGGATGGTCGTTTTCATTCGGCACGTTCCATTCCGCCGGAATAGCACCCCTGGTCAGCTCCTTAAAATCCGGCTGCCTGATCAGTTTAATGAGCTCACCACCTGCCTCAATGAGTTTCTTCTGCAATCCTGCCGGAATAAACACCGGCGTTTCTGCTACCCTAAAAGGAATTTCAACGAAACCATCAGCCAGGGCCTTCTTAAAACCATTATACCGGTCTTCGGAAAATGCCTGGTTAAACGCTTCGCGGAATTTCCTGATCATATTAAGCCACCTGAAAGGCATCCAATGCCTGATTTAAAAAATTGGGTAATACCATATCTTGTGTCCGCTGCAATTTATCCGGATCGTCCAGGCTTCGCAGCATGTCCAGATACTTTTGTTCACCATGGTTGTCCACGATAACCTTCTTCTTATCTTCCCGGAGCAGGTAAATCTTCATTCCCGACGGATCCGCCTCCGGGTGAAACTGCGTACCCACAATTTCTCTGGTAAACCTTACCGCCATTACACAGCGCTCCAGATCGACATGCGGACGCTCTTTTTCCAGGGCAAGCACACTGGCCTGCTCATTGGAGAACAATACGTCCTGTGGGTTCACCACCTGCCATTCGCGGCTGTCTACAGTAAAAAAAGGATTAGGCAGGCCGTTAAAGATCACATCGTCCACGCCCTCAGCCGTAAGTGACACCGGGAAAATCCCAAAAGCAGGCGACCGGCGTCTGATCACCTGACCAACATTAAACCTTCTGCAGGCCATCTGAAAAGAATGGCAGATCAAAAAAGCATGTTTCTTCACCTCGTTCCTCAGATTGTGCTCTGCCAAATTACCCAGCAGACTGAAAAAATCCCGCTCCCATTGTTCCCCTTCACCATCATACGGACTACCAGGGCCACCGCTCGAAATATAAACGTCATAATCCAGCCCCGGACAATCACCACTAACCCTGATGTCGAAAATGTCGTATGAAAATTCAATGCCGGTATTCTTCCGGTAACGCAATAAGATTTCCTCTATCCCACGCATCCCCTGGTTGGCCGCACCCTTGTTCATGTCAATGACCGCCACCCTGATCTTATTTCTATCTGCTATTCCCACTACTTAGCTCCTGTTAAAGTTTGGGTAGTAATGTAATCTACCACCGCTTCAAAGTTACCACTTTGTTCGTAAACAGCCAATTGCCTGTCCGCACCCGTACCATGCTCCATGATCTTCATCACATAATTGATCTCATTCCGGCAGCCCAGATCATCTGCCACATCATCAATAAAGTCCAGCAGTTCCAGGATCAGGTTCCTGCAGTTTACTTCCATCTCCTTTCCAAAATCGATCAGGTTGCCATCAATACCATACCTGGCGGCACGCCATTTATTTTCATTGATCAGAGCCCTTGAATAACTGATAAAATTCAGGTTTTGCAGGCGAAGTTTGTACAGCTTGGCACACAAACACTGAAACAAGGCCACGAAAGCCATGGTCTCATCGATCAGCATCGGGCAGTCGCAGATCCTGAACTCGATCGTTTCAAAGAAAGGATGCACCCTGATGTCCCACCAGATCTTCTTGGCATTGTCAATGCTGTTGGTTTTGATCA
>Ga0307414_10000413_pt1 | contig 23029 bp, 16 predicted proteins | sample DK1Ometagenome_FD_203804 | JGI IMG/M metagenome (GOLD analysis project Ga0307414, IMG submission 203804) | Maize rhizosphere microbial communities from greenhouse at UC Davis, California, United States - DK15-O-3 | ecosystem: Host-associated > Plants > Roots > Rhizosphere > Soil | place: USA... | reverse complement strand
CCATTTTCGCGGAAGCGACGGGTCCCTCGGTCGCAATCTCCACGACAAGTTTTGGCTCCCGTCCGAGTGCGATTGCGTCGGGCCGGAATCTTGAAAGGGCTGCGGGGAGCAGGTTCGGCGACGGATCAAAAACGACGTCGTACCCCTTCGCCGTCAGATCTCGCGCCGTAGCCTCCAAGAGTTCGCGCTCGGTATCCCAAATTTCGGTCATGGCCGAAGGTCCTCGTGAAGGTCGTTCGAAAGACGCACGTAAAGCGCGGGCTTCTGACCCAAAATGCATTGAGCGAGAGTTTGGCTGGGGTCACTGAAAGAGAAAACGCGCCCGCTCTCGAATTTTTGAATGACGATACGCTCGATTTGCTGATCATCGACGTAGACGTGCTGGTTCATCGCATCGAGGGTCAACTTGAGCACGTTGTCGAGATCCCCTTCCATTTCATCCTCGGGATAATAAAACAAAGTTACCGCCAGGCGCTGCTCAGTGGCAAAATGCATCTCAGGCAGGTTGGGAGCAAGCGAGGAGCGTACTAAGTCCTTCCAAGCTTTTTTAGCGGCCGCATTGCTGCGTTGAAAGGACACCGGCGCCGCTGGCACTATAAACTCAAATGGGAACTCAGGCTCCATCTTTGCATGCTATCCTGTCCCGAAAAATGGCCCGAGCGACAGATCATACCTCATCGGGTCTATCGGGAAAGCTGGCAAGAACTCTGTACTTAAGCAAGGCATTTGTCTTGCACAGACTTGAGGGCAGCTATGCGCCCATAGCAAAAATTGGCATTATGTCACGGGACGTGCTTCATTGTGCTTCAGTCTCAGTAAATGGCGGCTTTGGCATTCCTTCACGCCGAAAGCCGCCAGACCGCAATCGGCCAATGGTTGCGTAAGAGCACGGCCCACCGACGGGCTCATAGCTTCGCGACACCCAGCTAAGATCATGCATTTTGATAGGCAGCGTCAAAAAGCGGCTTGGCCTTGGCTAAGTCGTCCATGGACTGGATCGTAATCTCTAAATCGCCGGTTCCGAAATGGCCAATGCCGCGTACATCGCGAGTAAAGCCGGGCTCTATGCCGACGGTGTCAGGATCGACCCGGACAAAGACAAGCAGCTTTCCCACCTGATTGCGGAGCTCGACGCATGCAAAATTTTTGAGCCGGCGAAATGCTACATAAAAATCAGTCGTTTTCACCTGCACATCATCACCAGTCGCCTGCAAATAAGCGCCAACGGCATGGTATAGATCGAGAAGGTGCGGGGGGGCCTGTTCAATCTGCGTCGTGATCGTCTTATATTTTTTTGTCGATCCGCCGGCTGAGCTTATGGCCGCTGCTCCGGTAACAGCCGTGCTGGCTGTCGTTGCAGTCAATTGCTCAAGCAACAGCAGATCGTCCCCGTATCTTCGATACCGCACTAGATCGATGGTCCGGTTCATCTGCTTGACAGCATGTTCATCCCATTTCTGAAAATCGCCTGCCACGCAGATTAGGCGGGATCCTGACCAATCCACCTTTTGAGCGGCTTCTTTCCCCAGCCTTTCCATCACCAGCCATTCGAAATCCTTGCGGTGACCCATCAGCCAGTCGAGATAGAAAAGCCCCTGATTGATGACGTTTTCGTTCGAGGCGCGCTTATACTCGATAACAACTGGTGCGTTATTCTCGTCGATTCCGAGTGTGTCCATTCGTCCGCCCTCGTTCGTCGAAAATTCCGATGCCAGAAACCGCACCCCGAGGAAGGCCTCGAGGTTTCTTTCGAAGAGGGTTTGCAGCGATTTCTCCAACGCGACGGCGCCGCCGGACAATTCGGCGACCGCGCCGTCGCTCGTACGGAAGAGCTTCAAGTCCGACATTTTGTCCCTTCCTTCGAGTCAAGCAACCCCTCTACGGGGTGTCAGCTGCTCGCATTTAGCGGGCGACAGACAACCAGTTGGGTGTGACACAGAATTATATTTGCTAGTAGCCCTGACTGACGAACTCAATCGGGGGAATATCGTGGCTTCGGATGCCCGTACAATTCAGAATAGTCTTTTTAAAATGGCTGATCAGCTGCGCGCAAACTCGGGGTTGAAACCGTCCGAATATAGCCGACCGGTGCTTGGCCTCCTCTTTCTGCGCTATGCCGAAGGACAGTTTGCGAGGGTCGAGAAGACGCTCGCGCCGAAGCTCGGTTCGCGGCTCAAGCCTGGGCCTGACGACTACAAGGCTCAGGGAGTGATCTACCTCTCGCCCGAAGCGCGTTTCTCCTATCTCCTCTGCTTGGCCGAAGACGCCGATGTCGGTCGCGCCCTCAACAATGCGATGAAGGATATCGAGCGGGACAATGTCGAGCTGGAAGACGTCTTGCCCAAAAACTTTAATGAGATCCCCAAAGACACGCTGATCGAGCTGATCCGCTTGCTCCAGCCGATCGAGATCGACGGCGACGCCTTCGGCCACGTCTACGAATATTTCATGGGCGAGTTCGCCAAGCAGGAGATGCAGAAGGGCGGCGAGTTCTACACGCCCAGTTCGATCGTCCGGCTGATCGTCGAAATCATGGAACCGTTCCACGGTCGCATTCTCGATCCCGCCTGCGGATCGGCGGGCATGTTCGTCCATTCGGCAGACTTCGTGAAGCGGCACCAGCGCGCGCCGGACAAGGAAATCAGCCTGTTCGGCATGGAAAAAACCAAGGAGACGATCCGGCTCGCCAAGATGAATCTGGCGGTCCACGGCCTTTCCGGAACCATTGCCGATACCAATAGCTATTATGACGATGCGCCCGAAGCGTTTAAAGGCGTGCCGATGGTCAGCGGCTTCGATTTCGTCATGGCCAACCCGCCCTTCAACGTTTCAGGGATCGACAAGGCGAAGCTCAAGACGGTGACGGCGAGCGGGACCGAGGTGGTGAAGCCGCGCTTCCCCTTTGGTCTGCCCAGCACCGACAACGGCAACTATATCTGGATCAGCCAGTTCTATTCGGCGCTGAACGAGAAGGGGCGCGCCGGGTTCGTCATGGCCAACAGCGCAGCCGATGCGCGCGGCAGCGAGGCGGAAATCCGGCGCAAGCTGATCGAAAGCGGCGCGGTGGACGTAATCGTTTCGGTCGGCCCCAATTTCTTCCTGACGGTGACATTGCCCTGCACCTTGTGGTTCTTCGACCGTGCCAAGCCGCGCACGAGCCGTGCCGACGAGGTGCTGTTCATTGATGCGCGCCACATTTTCAACCAAGTCGACCGAGCCCACCGTGATTTTCGAGATGATCAGGTCGAATTCCTCGCCAACATTGTCCGGCTGTGGCGCGGTAACGAGCCCGAACTGGCCTTCGGTTCGGAAGCGCTCCTGCGTGAGCGCTTGGGTGGGCTGGACAGCTATGTCGATGTCCCCGGCCTTTGCCGTGTCGCCAGCCGTGACGAAATCGCGGTGCAGGGCTGGTCCCTCAATCCGGGCCGCTATGTGGGCGTGGCTGAGGGCGAGGCGGACACCGGTGATTTCAAGGAGACGCTGGAAGCCTTGCAGGAGGAACTGGAGCGGCTGAATGGCGAGGCTCTAGGGCTCCAAGAGCGGATTGCGCTGAATGTGGCGGAATTGCTGGCGTGAGCGAACAAGTTGGCCTCTTGAGCGACGCGGTGGAGTTTAACCCTTCGGTCAAATGGGATCGGGAAAATAGTTATCGCTTCGTCCCAATGGACGCAATCACTCCCGGTGTTCGGACCGTAACCGCACCGGAAATGCGCAAAGCTGGCGGTGGAGCAAAATTCCAAAGCGGTGATGTGCTTTTTGCCCGCATCACGCCTTGCTTGGAGAACGGCAAAATTGCCAGGTTTGAAGCACCAGACAACGAGCCAGCATTTGGATCGACAGAGTTCTTTGTATTGCGGGCAAAGCCTGAAAAGATGGACGCTCGACTCTTGTACTATATCGCCGTCACTGATTTGCTTCGGAAGCCAGCCGAAAAGAGTATGTCGGGCGCGTCGGGCCGGCAGCGTGCCAGTCTACAAGCACTAAGAGATGTTGAATTGACGCTTCCAAAGCTGGAAGTGCAACGCCGCATCGCCGACATCCTGTCCGCCTATGACGACCTGACCGAAAACAACACGCGGCGCATCGCCATCCTCGAAGACATGGCCCGCCGCCTGTTCGAGGAGTGGTTTGGTCGGGACGCCGTTGTTGGAGAGGCGGAACCGGTTCGCATTGATGCGCTGATCGATTTCGATCCTAAGACCAAGGTGGCCAAAGAAGGGTGGAAGCCTTTTCTTCCCATGCCGTGCGTGCGCACCAATTCGATGGTCGTATCGGAATGGGAAGAGCGTGAGGGCAATGCTGGATCGAAATTCTTGAATGGCGACACACTCTTGGCCAGAATTACGCCGTGCCTCGAAAACGGGAAGACAGCATTCGTTGACTTCCTTCCAGATTGCACAGCAGGGTTCGGCTCAACGGAGTTCATTGTCATGCGCGGACGGGAGGTGCCGCCAGAGTTTGTCTATTGCCTCGCACGTTCAGAGGCTTTCCGAGAGCACGCCATCAGGAGCATGAGTGGGGCGACGGGACGGCAGCGCGTGAGCAGCGCAGCAGTCGCGCAGTTCGAGATCGCCTCACCGCATCCTGAGCGGCTTGAGAAGTTCGGCGAAGCTGCAAGGCCGATGTTTTCAATGGTCAGGTCACTGGCGGACGCCAACAACTATCTACGCGCCGCCCGCGACCTTCTCCTGCCCAAGCTGCTCTTCGGCGAAATCGAAGTCCGCACTGCCGAGGAAGCATTGGAGGCTGTCGCCGCATGACACCGCCCTCTGGCCCCCACGACCATGGACGCTTTCCGACCCGCGAGGAATCGCTGGGCCGGGTGCTGTCCGCGTTCGGAGAGGGCCAGATGGTCGAAGACCCGGCGGTCGCCCGGTTGGTCGAACTGGGCTGGCGGCACCAGAATCTCTACACCGAAAACCCGCTGGCGCTCGCGCCAGACCCGCGCACCGGGCGCACCAGTTTTCGTCAGCCGATGCTCCCCGGCCCGCTGCGTACGGCCATCGAACGGCTGAACCCTGATCTTGACGCCGATGCTGTCGGCGCGGCCATCGATGAATTGATGCGCAATCGGGCAGACATGAACCCGGTTGCCGCCAACCGCGAGGTCATGGGGCTGCTGCGCGACGGCGTAGAGGTGCGCACGACCCTTCCCGACGGGACCAGCGAAAGCCGCATCGCCCGCGTGATCGACTGGCGCAATCCCAAGGCCAACGACCTGCTGATTGCCCAGCAATTCTGGATCGCCAGCGAAATCCACAAGCGCCGCGCCGACCTGGTTGGCTTCGTCAATGGCGTGCCGCTTCTGTTCATCGAGGTGAAGGCCAGCCACCGCAGCGCACAGGCCGCCTTTGACCAGAACCTGCGCGATTATCGCGATGCCGTGCCGCATATCTTTTGGGGCAATGGCATCGTTGTGCTCTCCAATGGCGACGATGCGCGCATCGGTGCGCCCTTCGCCGGTTGGGGCCATTTCAAGGAATGGAAGCGCATCGACGACGAGGGCGCGAAAGGTGTTGTGAGCCTTGATACCGCGCTGACCGCCACGTGCTCGCCCGAGCGGCTGCTGGATATCGTCGAGAACTTCGTGGTGTTCGAGGAAACTCGCGACGGTTTGATCAAGAAGATTGCGCAGAACCACCAGTATCTCGGCGTGAACAAGGCGGTGGCTGAGATCGGCAAGGTCGGTGGCAAGCTGGGCGTGTTCTGGCACACGCAAGGATCGGGCAAGTCGCTCTCGATGCTGGCTTTCACGCAGAAAGTACTGCGCACAAGGCCGGGTGGATGGACCTTCCTGATCGTCACCGACCGGCAGGAACTCGACGAACAGATCGCCGAATTCTTCCAGGCCTGCGGGGCTTTCTCGCTCCCGCTGCCGCAAGTGCAGGCGCAGAGCCGCGCGCATCTGCGCGAACTGCTCTCCGGCAACGCCCGCTTCGTTTTCACCCTCATCCACAAGTTCGGGACCGAGATGGGTGAGACCTATCCCGAGCTATCGCAGCGCGACGACATCATCGTCGTGACCGATGAGGCACACCGCAGCCAGTATGACGTGCTGGCGTCGAATATGCGCCGCGCGCTGCCCAATGCCGCCTTCATTGGCTTCACCGGTACGCCGTTGATGGCAGGCGAGGAAAAGACCCGCGAAGTCTTCGGCGATTACATCTCGGTCTACAATTTCAGCCAGTCGGTCGAGGATGGGGCGACCGTCCCGCTCTATTACGAAAACCGCATCCCCGAACTGCAACTGGCCTCAGGCGATATCGACGAGGCCGTCGATGCAATCATCGCCGAGGCTGACCTTGACGACGACGACAACCGCGCGCTCGAGCGAAAGCTCGCGCGCCAATACAACCTGATCAAACGCGAGGACCGGCTTGATCGGATCGCCGATGACGTCGTCCGCCATTTCATGGGGCGAGGATATCGCGGCAAGGCGATGTTCATTGCCATCGACAAGGAAACCGCCGTGCGGATGCATGGCAAGGTCCGCGCCGCCTGGGATGTGGCACTGTCAGAGAAGGCAAAGGGCATCCAATCGCTCTCAGGCGAAGCGCGCGAGGCTGCGCAGGCGGAGCTGAAATGGCTCCACGAAACCGACATGGCCGTCGTTGTCAGCCAAGGCCAAAATGAAATCGCCGATATGGCCGCCAAGGGCCTCGACATCCGTCCGCACCGCGAGCGGATGGTAACGGAGGACCTGGACGAGAAGTTCAAGGCCCCAGCCGATCCGCTGCGCCTGGTCTTCGTGTGTGCGATGTGGATCACCGGATTTGACGTGCCAACCTGCTCGACCGTCTATCTCGACAAGCCGATGAAGAACCACACGCTGATGCAGACCATCGCCCGCGCCAACCGGACGGCGCCGGGCAAATCTGCGGGGCTCATCGTCGATTACGTCGGCGTGTTCCGAAACTTGCAAAAGGCGCTGGCAATCTACGCCCAGCCTTCAATTGAAGGCATCGAGCCGATCGAAGACAAGGCGGCGTTGGTCGGCCGCCTCAAGGTGGCGGTAGACGATGCGATGGACTTTTGCTGTCGCCGCGGCATCGATCCCCGCGAAATTGTCCGAGCGACGGGCTTTGATCGCATTGCCAAACTCGCTGAGGCAGTCGAAGCGGTCATGGGCACTGATCAGGAGCAGCAAGCTTTTTTGCGCCATGCCGGTAACGCGTGGACCTTATTCAAAGCGGTCTTGCCGGACCCGGCAGCAGATCAATGGCGCGTGGAAGCGGCAGTTCTCCATGTGATGGCTGAGAAGGTCCGCACGCTGCGCGACGACCCAGCCAAGAGAGCCCGGATTCAGCGGATCGCGGATGAGATCGAAGCCCTCCTTGACGAGGCGATTCTCGGCATCGAAATCACGGCGCCGGTTCGATCCGGTGACGATATGGACGGCCTGTTTGATCTTTCGCGGATTGATTTCGACAAACTGCGCGAGAGCTTCGCGCAGGGCCAAAAACGTACCCAAACGCAAAAGCTGCGTACGGCGATCGAACGAAAGCTGGAGGAGCTAGCTGCGCTCAATCCGACCCGGTCATCTCTCGTCGAAAGATTTCATGAGATGATCGCGGAATATAATGCTGGCAGCTTGAATGTGGAGCGTCTTTTCGAAGCGTTGATGTCCTTCATCCGCGATCTGGACGAGGAAGAAAGCCGAGCCATTCGCGAGGGACTGACCGAGGAGGAGCTGGCGATTGTCGACATTCTCACAAAGCCGGAGCCTGAGCTGAACGAGACCGAGCTCGCGCTCGTCAAGCAAGTCGCAAAATCGCTGCTGGAAACGCTGAAGCACGAAAAGCTGGTTCTTGATTGGCGACTGAAGGAGCGTGCGAAAGCCGCCGTTCGGAGCGCGATTCAGCAAGTTCTCGATGGCCTTCCGCCAGCTTATGACGATACTATATGGCAGGGCAAAGTTGCGGCAACCTACGAGTGGATATTTGATCACTATCCGGGTGGCAGCAGCGTCAACTGAGACACCGCATTTTCGCGACAACTGCCGTGCTAGACGGTCTGCTACGCGCAATTGGACGACGCCCACCTACTGCATCAAAAAATTCGCCAAAGTAGTGAAAGAGACCGGAGAAGCCGGCGCCAGCGTGCTTCGCGGCCTGTCGTCAACCGCCGCGGGGGCGAGGTTGCTGCCATCCCGAAGCCGATCAAGATAATCCGACCACCATTGCATCATGCGCGTGCGCTCGTCCCAGTGCATGGCCCTATCATAAGCTGCCCGCACCTTGTTCGTCTCGCGATGAGCCAGAGCCCGCTCGACAGCGTCGGGATGCCACATCTTCGCTTCGTTTAGGCGCGTCGAGGCAAGCGCCCGGAACCCGTGCGACGTCATCTGGTCGTTGGTGTAACCCATGCGGCGCAGCGCATAGTTGAGGGTGTTCTCACAGATCGGCCGCAGAAACGACTGCGATGACGGAAACAGGAACCGCCCGCGATTGCCGATCGCCTTGAGGCTCTCGACCAGCGCGATGACCTGATCGGATAGCGGCACATCGTGCGGCAATCCCATCTTCATGCGCTCGCCCGGAATGCGCCATACCCGCGCATCCATGTCGAATTCGCTCCAGTCCGCGTAGCGCAGCTCGCCGGGCCGGACGAACGTATATGCGATGATGTGAAGCGCGATGCGCGTCTCGGGGCGGCCGTTGTAGGCGCTGATCGACCGCATGAGCTCGCCGACCAAGCCGGGCTCGACAATCGCTGAGCGATGCTTCGTCTTGGGGATGGTGAACGCGCCGCGCAGGACCTCCGATGGATTGCGATCGGCCCGAACGGTCGCCATCGCATAGCGGAACACCCGGCCGGCAAAGGAGCGCAGCCGCAGCGCCGTTTCGAGGTGGCCGCGCTTCTCGGCACGGCGGATCGAATGCAGCAGTTCCTGCGGTGTAATCTCGCTGATCGGCCGGTGGCCGATGTCGCGATCGAGCAGATCGCGGAACCAGTTCGCCTTTTTGATGGTAGCCTCGCTTTTGCCTTCGCGCTCCATCTTGGCAATGAACTCGTCGGCTATGGCGCGGAACGTGTCCGATGCCGCCATCGCGGCTTCGAGCTTCGCCTTCCGGCGCACCGCCGAAGGATCGATACCGGCCGCAACCTTGCCGCGCGCCTCGTCGCGCAGCGCCCGCGCTTCCTTGATCGTCACTTCGGGGAAACTGCCGAAGCTGAGCTTCCGCTCGATGCCGTAGAACCGATATTTGAAGCGCCAGAGAATCGAGCCGGTTGGCTGGACCTGGACATAGAGGCCGAGACCGTCTGCGACCTTATAGGATTTCTCGCGAGGGCGGAGTGCGAGAATCTCGATATTGGTGAGCATAAACACCTCATTTGAGTCCCATTTCAGGGCCCCCAAATGGCGGTGAGCTGCCATGAGCGGCCTTGAGCTGGTCCGGTACAAGTGAAGTACCAGAACTAGCAGAAAACCGTGCTTTTTACGAGGTTAAAGCGACCGGAAAAGGGTCGAAAACTGGTGCCGCTTACAGGACTCGAACCTGTGACCCCATCATTACGAATGATGTGCTCTACCAACTGAGCTAAAGCGGCAACGAGGGGCGCCTCTAACAGCGTGTCGATGCGAAAACAAGCATCGTTGCGCAATTTCTCGATTTGGGCTGCGAGGGGCGGTTTGTGTGGGCTTGCGAGCCCCTTTGCGGGGCAGCGCGCGTGGCATTTTCATTTGAAAATATGTTTCGGTCTTCCTGCCTGAATCCCAGGGCAGCGTCGCCGTTTTCGATCTCGTCCCGGGACCCTCGGCGGGGCGCGCGGGAGACCTTCCGAAAGGCGCTGAGGCAATGTGGCATATGCTGGCCGGGAGATTTCCCTGCTTGTTTTGCGTGTTGAGGAAGAAAGGGCGAAGTGGTAAATTTATTTCAGTTTGTTGTGCGGTAATACCCTGGGGAGTAAGGTCGTGCGCAAAACACTGAAACTCTTTATATTATTCAGCTCTTCTTTTCTGTTTTCCGGTTCTTCGGCGGGTCCCTATTTCTCGTCCGAAGCGCTTGCGATGTTGGATCCGACGCGGCTGGCGTCTTCATTTTGCGGTGGCAGGGCGGCGATGGCGACATTGCGGCAGGAACTTGCGCTGGCGGCGGCGGTCGCCGGTCCGATCGGTGCGGCGTCGGCTCCCATGCCGCTCTACCCCGATCTGACCGCGCCGCGCATGCCGGTCACGACAGCCAATGCGCGGGCGCGGGACTATTTCAACCAGGGCTTGCTGCTTACCTATGGCTTCAACCATGCGGGTGCGGTCCGATCGTTCCGCGAAGCGCAGCGTCTCGATCCGAAATGCGCAATGTGCTGGTGGGGTGAGGCGCTGGCGTTGGGGCCGAATATCAACGCGCCGATGGACGAGCGCGACCGCGAGGCGGCGCTGGCCGCGATGGACCGCGCGCGGGCGTTGCGCGGCGAGGCGTCGCCGATGGAGCAGGCGCTGATCGATGCGATCGCCCTTCGTTATGCGCGCGACCCGAAGGCCGACCGCGTGGCGCTCGATGCCGCTTATGCCGATGCGATGCTGGACGTCGCGCGGCGTTTTCCCAAGGATGATGATGTCGCGGTCCTCGCGGCCGAGGCGGTGATGGACACCAGCCCGTGGAATTATTGGGAAGGCGACCAGCGGACGCCGGTGGGCCGTAGCGGCGAAGCGGTCCGGCTGGTCGAAGCGGTGCTGGCGCGCAACCCGGACAATCTTCAGGCCGCGCATCTCTATGTCCATCTGATGGAAAATAGCGCCGAGCCGGAGCGCGCCGAAGCGGCCGCCGATCGGCTGGCCCGGCCGCTCGCACCCAGCGCCGGGCACCTCGTTCATATGCCGGCGCATATCTATCAGGTCCGGGGGCGCTATGCCGATTCCATGCGGGTCAATATCGCGGCGGCACGCGCCGACGAGGCCTTTATCCGCGATACCGGCGATCGGAGCCTCGTGCGCTATGGCTATTATCCGCACAACATCCATTTCATCGTGACATCGGCGCAGATGGCGGGCGACATGGGCACCGCCATTCGCGAAGCGAAGCGCCTGCGCACCGTGCTCGATCCCGAAACATCGGCGCGGATCGCATGGATTCAGGCGATCGATGCCGCGCCCTATCTGGCGATGGCGCAGTTCGCCCGGCCTGCGGAGATTTTGGCGCTGCCGCCCGCCGATCCGCGCCTTCCCTATGCCGTGGCGATGCGCCACTACGCCCGCGCGGTGGCGCAGGCCGAGCGGCGCGACCGGGCGGGATTCGACCGCGAGGTGGCGGCGCTGGTGGCGCTGCGCAATTCGGATGCCTTTGCGTCGATGATCGCACAGGGGGTGCCTGCGCCCGACCTCCTCTCGCTGGCCGAAGCCGTGGCGCGCGGGCGCTTCGCGCGGGCCGAGGGGCGGTTCGATGCGGCGGTGCGTCACTACCGCGAAGCGATGAGTTTCGAGGGAAAGATTCCGTATCAGGAACCCGCCTATTGGTATTATCCGGTCAGCCAGTCGCTGGGCGCGGCGCTGTTCGAGGCCGGACGCTATGACGAGGCCGGTCAGGCTTTTCGTGCGGCGCTGCTGCAAACGCCGCGAAACGGCTGGGCGCTTTATGGGCTGACCCGCAGCGAAGAGGCGCAGAAACATGGGCTTGAGGCCGCGGCGGCGCGCCGGGCATTCGAACACGAATGGCTGGGAGACCGGAACTGGTTGCGCATGGAGCGCCTCTAGGCCCCGCATTTGCGGGTCGGATTAAGGGAAACCGCTTGTTGGGCCGCGCGAAAGATGCTTCTGCAGCCCTATGAAATCCACCGATGAGACCCTCGAAGAGCTGGGCTGGAGGGACTGGTTCAGCGAGCAGGTCACGCCCGACGAAGCGCAGCAGTGCCATCCGGTCCGGGTGATGGCCGTTCATCGCGGCAAGATTGCCGTGGCGGGCGCGGGCGGGCAGGGCTTTGTTTCCCCCCATATTCCGGGCGCGGGTCCGTCGGACGATCATCCGACGGTTGGCGACTGGTTGCTTGTCGACCGTCACACCGATCTGCCCGTCCGCGTGCTGGGCCGCATGAACCTGTTCAAGCGACGCTCGCCGGGCGATCCCCGCAAGGATCAGATGATCGCCGCCAATGTCGATACGCTGTTCATCGTCGCGTCGTGCAATCAGGATTTCAGCGTCGCGCGGCTGGAGCGTTATCTGGTTCTCGCGCGCGAGGTGGGGGTGAACCCGGTCGTGGTGCTCACCAAGGCCGACCTGACCGATACGCCCGAGATGTTCGCGGCGGCGGCGCGCGCGGTCGAGCCGGGGCTGCGCGTCGAAACCGTCAACGGCCGCGACCCCGCCAGTGTCGCGCACCTCGCGTCTTGGTGCGGTCCGGGTGAGACCGTGGCGCTTCTGGGATCCTCCGGTGTCGGGAAATCGACGCTTGTCAACGGCTTGCGGGGATCGGACAGCATTGCCACGCAGGCCATTCGTGCCCGCGACGGGACGGGACGTCACACGACCACGGTGCGCGAAATGCACCGGCTCGCGCGCGGTGGCTGGCTGCTCGACACGCCGGGCATGCGCGAGTTGCAATTGTCCGACGCGGGTGCCGGAATATCCGAGGTTTTCGACGATTTCATCGAAACGGCCCGGGACTGCCGCTTCTCCAACTGCGCGCATGGTGTCGAGCCCGGTTGTGCCGTTCGGGCGGCGATTGCTGAAGGCACGCTGTCCATCGAGCGCTTCGATCGCTGGCGCAAGCTGGCGGCCGAAGAGGACGCCAGCGCCGCTCGCTATACGAAACGGAACCGGTAGGCCGCTGTTTCAGAAGGCGACATCGACCACTATCGTGTCGGTATAGAGCCCCGGGGGCGGGGTGATCTGGCCCGGAAGGATGGCCGCGCGATAGACGAAACCCTGCTTCGTGACCGAATCATAGATGCTGGCATTGGTCTCTGCCGCCCCGCTGCTGCGCCGGGCGGTGCCGACGGCCCCCCAGCGTTCGGTCGAGCTGGTGCCCTTGTAGATTTCATAGCGCAGATAGTTGGTGCCGCTGCGCATGCGCCGCACGCCATTATCCGGATTGGCACCATCGCCGAGGCCGACGGTGTAGCTCGCTCCCGCGCTGCAACGGATCAATATGGTGCGCGTGATCGGATTGAAGCTGCTGACGAGCGGCGCCGGGCCGAAGCCCGCATTGGGGGCAGTGATGATGCAGTCCTTTTCCACGATCAGTTCGACATTGATGCGAACCGCGATGCCGCTGCCCCAGTTGGTCGGCGGAGTCAGCAGCGGGCGGACCAGACCGGGGCTGTTCGAATAGGCGAGGCATGCCAGGACGCCCACCGAACAGACCGAATGATACCAGCGCATGTCGAGGAAGCCGGAATAGGTTCCCGCCTGCAATCCCGTTGTCGGCGTGGTGCGGATATAGATAGGGATGCTGTTGCTCGTGCCCGAAAAGAGGCTGAGGAGGCTGGTCGAGGACAGATTCTGGAAATTGCCGACCGTCAGCGGGGTGCCGCCTGCGGTGAGCGAGGCGGTGTAGGCGATCGTCTGTCCGGTGGGGCCGGTGAGCAGAAAAGTCGATGCGTCGACGCGCAGGGCAATATAATGCGCGGCGAGCAAGGCGAGCGTTACGTCGCACTGAAGGCCCGCCGATCCGCTTCCCGGTTGCGGTGTTGTGCCGACGGCATAGGAGCTGGCGCTGCCAAGGCTGGTGCTGGCGGTGGCGGTCGTGCACGCCGCCGAAGCCTCGCCCGGCGTCAGCGCCGCGATCGCCAGCGCGGACAGGGTGCACAGGAAGCGCATCAGGGTCGGCATGTGAGATTTCCCAATTCGATGATGTCGTCGGCCTTTGCCTTTGCGGCAAAGGCGGCGCGGCAGGTGCTGCCGTCGGGCAGGGTGACCTCCACCCGATTTTCGGCCGCCACGCGTTCGATGAAGAGCAGGCCGTCCCAGCCGACATAGGTCGCGACCGTCCCGTTGACGGTCGCGGCCGAACCGGCAGGCAGCGGTTCGCCGGCAACCGTGCTGATCGTTGCGCGGGCCGCCGTCATATGTTCGACCGGAAAACGGATGATATGGCCGCTGCCGGCCGCGACGGCGACTTGCTGGCTGACGACCGGCGCCTTGACGTTCGCAGGCAGCGCGAGCGTGTCGATGTCGTAGCGCGCGGGATAATAGGCGCTGGCCGAGGGGATGAGCAGCTGGCCCCTTTCGTTGGTGGTTCCGATCAGCTGATTTTCATAGCGCACCGGAATTCCGGGCTCACCATTCGTGCTGACGACGGCGAAAGCATCGGCGACGCGATTGGCGGCGAAGACGGCATCGTCCATGAAGACCAGCGAGCCGCTGGCACCGAACCAGCCGGTGACGTCGCCGCGCCCATAGGCCCCGGCGCGCAGCTGGACCGGCTGCATCCGCCAGGTCATGTCGCCGCGCCAATAGGGGCTGGCGCCGTCCTCGCTGACCGCGCTCGCATTCCATCCGATGCCGCCCTCAATCGGTGCGGCGCGCGAATAATCGGCGCGCAGCCCGGTCCGTCCGTCGGCGCCCTGCGCGACGCCCGCGGCGAAGGTGCCGCCGCCGAGCGCGACGCTCAGCGTCAGCGCGCCCGACCAGCTGCGATCGGCGAAGTCGCGCGACAGCGAGGCGTGAAGCCGGCTTTCGCCCCACAGCGGCAGCGCCCAGGCGATGTTCGCGAGGCGGGCGTCGCGTCCCTGTTCTTGTTCAAAGTTGAAATAGCCGATGCCGAGCGTACCCGCGTGGCCGAGCGACAGGCTGGCCGTTGCCGCGGTCAGCCGCTCCCAGCCGTCATGGCCGCCGCGATCGAGCAAACCGAGATCGGTATAATCGCTGTCGCGCCGGCTGTGGCGAAGCCCGATAGAAAAGCCGCGCGTCTGAAAATCATAGCCGACCGTCAGCTCGCCGCCTTCGGCTTCCTTGCGAAAACTGCGGCTGTAAGATGCGCTGAGGACACCGAAATGGCCGAGCTTGACGACGCCGCCGCCGCCCGCGAGGCGCATGTCGTCGGCGACCTCGGCGCGGACCTCGAGCGTCACGCTGTCGGTCACGCCATGGCGCGCAGAAGCGCTGGCCGCGACGCCGCCATAGTCGAAATTGCGGATGCCGTAATTGCGGCGAAACGCGCCGGCGGCGACGGCATAGTCGGTCAGTCCGGGGCGCAGCAACGCGCTGCTGACATAGAAGGGCATGGTGGTCGCGACGCTGCGGCCGTGCATGTCGGTGACGATCAGATTGGCTTCGCCATAGCCGTTGACCGGGGGCAGCGTGTCGATCGCGAAGGGGCCGGGGTTCACTTCGGCCCCCGATACCCGCTGGCCACCCACGACGAGTTCGACGGCCGAGGGCAGGGCGGCGCTGCCGGCGAATTCGGGAAGCGGATAGGTGACGACGTCGGGACGCACCGAAAAGTCGCGTGAGACCTGAAGCCCGCCGAGGCGGACTGCGGGTGCCCAGGGCAGGCTGCGCGTGATGATGTCGCCGGCTTCGACGGTCGTCATGCTCTGCTCGTCGGACCAGCGCCAATAGGTGTCAAAACGGACATAGTTTCCGGCGCGACCCGACCGCAGCGCGCCGGTCGTCGAGATCGCGCCGACCGGACCGAAAACGCGGATTTCATGCCATAGCGAGGCCTGTGTCGGGGCCTTTTCCCCGCCGCTGACATAGACGTCATAGTTCAGGAGGGCTCCCAGATCATATTTCGCCGGCTCGAATTTTTTCGCCGTGCGGCCGATCCGCTGGTTGGGGAGATATTCGGGCGACACGGTCAGGTGCAGCTGTTGGCGCGGCGCGTCATAATCCGCCCGAACGCCCTCGAGGCTGTCGATGAACAGCGTATCTTCCGTGGTTTGCAGCTGGAGCCCGGCGCGGCGCATATCGTCGGTGCGGAGCCGAAAACGCGCGCCCTGTTTTGCGACGGCCGCGATGATGCCGCTGCGCATGCCGTTGACGAACAGTTCGAGCTCGAGCCGCTGGTCGGCGGCGACATCGATGCTTTGCGGGGGCGGCGGCAGCGCGCCATAGCCGTCACGTGCGTCTGCTGCGCGGGCGACGGCGGGCATCATGAGTGCGACCGCCAGCAGCGGTGCCCATCGGAAATAAGCCGGCAGATGAAGCGAGCCGGCCATGCGGCTTCATTCCTGCCGACGCGCGATGGATATACCGCCCGCTCCGTTGACCGTCGCGATCAGCTCGCCGGCGGTGTCGGCGTCGTTCGGCAACGGCCAGCGCATCGACGCGCCGGGAAGAACATAGCCGAGCAGCCCCTCTGCGACGGGCGACTTCTTCGGTCCCGCGACAAAGCTGACGTCGGTCAGCCGTGCGTGGTTGGTCCCGGTGTTGCGGATTTCGAGGAAGCGTCCCCCGGTGTCGGCCCCGACATGCCAAGCGATTTGCGGCATGGGTGCAGGTGCGGCGTGCCGGGCCTTGGGCTTGTCGGCTAGGGCATAGGAGAAAAGCGGCAGCGAATAGCGCATGCGAAAGCTGACCGACGCGCCGGGTATCGCCGAAGCCGTTCCGGTGGGAACTTCGTCGACCACGATCCGATAGGGCTTTTCGGCGACATCGGGCGGCGGCGTCGTGCGCGTCAGCCGGATCAACTGCCGCTCGCCCGGCGCGATGCTGACGATCGGCGGGGTGCCGACGACGTCATTCTGCGGCGCATAGACATTTTCGCCGTTCTGCTGTGCCCAGGCGAAAATGCGGACCTGCAGCGTGATCGGCGCCTTGCCCGGGTTTTCGAGCCAGAGCGCCGCGGCGCGGGCGTCGCCCTCGATCACCGGATTGACCGGCCAGATGAGGAGCGATCCGGGCTGTTGCGCGCTTGCGGGACGGGGCGTGGCAATGAGAAGAAGTGCGACGAGCCACAGAGCGGCAAAGATACGGGCGTGTTTCATCCTACTCTCCAAAAAGGAGGGGCGGTCACCATGTCAGCGTGACCATCAGCGTGTCGGTGTAGGTTCCCGGCGGGAGCCCGCCCGGAAGACTGAGCGAAGCAAAAAGGGGCAGGCGAACATCTTCGCTGTTGGTGCCCGTGATCAACATCGCGGCCGAACCGCCGATGGCGATCGGCTGGTTGCAGGCAGCATCGCGGCAGAGCGCATAAGCGATCCGTGACGCTGTATCGCCCCCGCGTTGCAAATGGCGCGCACCTGTTGCGGCATGGCTGCCGCCGTCGACGCCGATCGTCAGATTGACGCCGGGGGTGCAACGCAGGCGGGTCGCCTGTGATGCCGTCGTGGTTGCCGTGTGGGTCGCAGTCGAAAACGTCGAATCGGTGCCGAAGTCGAGTGTCCCTATGGTGCCGGCGTTGCCGCTGCTGCCCAGCCCATCGACAAGGCAACCCGCAGCGATCGTTGCCGAAACCTCGAACTGCGCCGATGTTTCCGCCTGCACTGCGGGAATGCCGATCCCGCAGACGAACGGCGTGGCCAGCAAGAGGCGCATGGCCGGTTGGAAGGCGCGGGTCATGGCCGCGGTCCTGCCCTGATCGTGCGCCCTAAAGTTCGAGCACGACAGTGACGACGTCGTTATAGACGCCGGGCGTCAGGCCCGCTTCGCCAAAGGCGCGGGCGTAGATGTTGACGGTTTGCAGGGTGCCGCCGTTCGTAAGGCTGACGTCGCCACCAACCGGAATGACCGCGAGGCGGGTCGAGTCCGAATAGAGGTTATAGGTAACGAACTGACCGGCCTCGGTCGCATGCGCCATCGCGTGGAGACCTGCGCCGCTGCCATCGCCGTCATGCTGCCCGGCGTCGAAGGACAAGACGGGGGTGATGCCGTTGCTGCACTGAACAGTGAAGGCGGAGGCACCGCTCAATATCTGTGAGTCGGCTTCAATGAAAAGCGTGTTGTGCGTGCCGAAGTCGATCACGCCGAAATCGGCACCCGACGTTCCATTATCGAAATTCTGTCCATTGACTATGCAACCCGCCGTCAGCGTTATGGTCGCGTCGACTGTTCCGGTGATGGCGGCATTCGCCGGTGAAACAGTAAGTGCGATAATCGAGAAAAGCGCAGATGAGATTATTGGTTTCATAGTCATCATGAGAACTCCTCAAAAGGGCCAATTCCTTTCAATTCGTCTTCCCCACAAGACTTGATCATATTTAGAAAAAACAGGTTAATAATTTGCTTTTGAGTTAACGTCAAAATATCCATATGGATAAATATGAGTTATGCTCCTTGGCCTGCATGATTTTGCTAACCCCGTGACTTAAATGGAATTTCAGCGCGATGAGGTGCGTCTGGGCAGGGCAGGGTTGTGGAAGTTGTTGACGCATGATGTGCGAATTTTTTCCGGCCAATTGCCTTCTAGGTCAAAATGACGGGCCTCGGCCGGCGCATTTTTAGTGGAAGAGGGTTTTCAGTCGTGCGCGTCCTATGTCTTTGCCGATGGGCGGTTTTCATCGCGGCCGCTCTCGCGCCGAAGAACGACTTTTTTCTCCGATTCGAATGATACTTGCCAGCAAGCCATGCTGGACAAGACTAAGGCAATATTTACCAGTAGCGTTCAAGACGACTATGGGGACCAAGGAGGGATGATATGTTCAGCGTTCTCGAATGTGTGGCCCATCAACATGATCCACGCCTGGTTCTTGTTGCCGCATTTGTTTGTATTCTGGGCAATATATGCCTTTTCGTCGTTCTGAACCGGTCAACCTTCTGCATCGACATCCGCCGGCGCCATTGGCTGGTCGTCGCCGCCGTCGCCGAGGGCGTGGGCGTATGGGCGACCCATTTTGTCGCGATGCTCGCCTATCGGGGATCGATGCCAATTCGGTTCGATGTCGGCCTCACCGCCCTTTCGGTGGCAATCGCGATCGGGTTTTTCTGGTGCGCGCTCCGCTGGTTGGGAAAGACCCCCGATATGTGGCGCGCCGCAGTCGCGGGAACTGGTGCGGCCATCGGGGTCGCCGCCATGCACTTCACCGGCATGGCTTCGATTATTGCACCCGCCCGGATAACCTATGACCCGGTCCCAATCATCGTATCGATCTTCCTGTCGGGGCTCTGTTTCTGGTCAGCATTTCTGACCTTTGCGAAGACCATAGGCTGGCGCAAGATCGCGCTGCCCGCCACTTTCTCGGTCCTCGCCATCGTGGTGATGCACTTCACCGCCATGTCCGCGACCACGCTTGTTCCCGATCCGACGCGCGCGGTGGCCTTCTCCACCGCAGTCAATCGCGACTGGCTGGTGCCGGCCGTCGTGCTCGCCACGCTGACGCTTGTCGCGCTCGCCCTGATCGGGTCGATCATCGATCGCTGGCTTACCGACGCGCATGGACTTGCCGATGCCACGCTCGAAGCGCTGGCGATCACCAACGACGACCGGATTGTCGAAGTGAACCACCGGCTTTGCACGCTCCTTGGCGTGAGCAACGGTGCTTTGATTGGCAGCGCACCGTCCGACTGGTTCGTGACGATGGACGGCGGTCCTTTCGGGACGCCCGATGGCGGCTCGGTCGAAGCGCGTGTTCGCAGCAGTTCGGACGACGATCAGGTTCTCGAAATCTCGACGCAGACGATCGAATATCGGGGCCGCAGTTGTCAGGTCCTTGCCATTCGGGATCTGTCCGATCGCAAGCGGGCGCAGCGCGCGATCGAGCATCTTGCGTCGCATGATGCGCTGACCGACCTTGCGAACCGTACCTCTTTCGGCCGTGCGCTCGATGGCGCTCTTGCGGCCCAGATGCCCTTTGCGCTGCTCGCGCTCGATCTCGATCGGTTCAAGGCGGTCAACGACATCTTCGGCCATAGCGCCGGTGACGACATATTGTGCCGGGTCGCCAATGTCCTGAGGGCGTCGACGCGCGCCGACGATGTCATCGCCCGCGTCGGTGGCGACGAGTTTCTGATCATTCAGGCGGCGGTTTCGGAACCCGACGAAGCCCGCAAGCTGGCCAGCCGCATTCTGGACAATCTGGCGGTCGAAATGGATGTGTCGCGCGATCCGATGGCGGTGGGTGTGAGCATTGGCGTTTCGCTTTATCCGCAGGACGGCAATGATGCGGAGATGCTCCAGCGCAACGCCGACACCGCGCTCTATCGGGCCAAGAACAATGGCCGGGGCAGCGCCGCCTTCTTCGATCAGGAGATGGACGAACATGCGCGCGAACGCCGCGCACTCGAACATGATCTGCGCCATGCCATCGCCCGCGACGAGTTGCACCTGATGTTCCAGCCGCTGGTCGCAACCGCCTTTGGCTCGATCGTCGGCTATGAGGCGCTGCTCCGCTGGGATCACCCTGAAAAGGGTCCGATCGAGCCCGACCAATTCATCCCGATCGCCGAGGAAACCGGGGCGATTGTCGCTATCGGGGAATGGGTCCTTCGCGAAGCCTGCGCCGTCGCCGCGACCTGGCCCGACAATGTCTCGATCGCGGTCAATGTCTCGACCGTCCAGTTTCAGGTGCCGAACCTGCCTGCGGTCGTCCGCGACGCCCTGGCGCATTCGGGGCTCGATCCCCGCCGGCTCGAGCTGGAAATCACCGAGACCGCCTTTTTGCGGAACCGGCAGAGCGCGCTGAAGGCGCTGCATGAGATACGTGCGCTGGGCGTGCGGGTGGCGATGGACGATTTCGGAACGGGCTATTCGTCGCTGAGCAATCTCAAGGCCTTTCCGTTCGACAAGATCAAGATCGACAAGAGCTTCATCGCCGCGATCGCCGATGACGAGGCGGCGCGGTCGATCGTTCGCGCGATCGTCGGATTGGGGCGCAGCTTCAACATGCCGATTGTCGCCGAGGGCGTGGAAACCGAAGAACAGCGCCAGATGTTGCTCGACGAAGGATGCCCGCAGGCACAGGGCTATTTCTTTGGCTATCCGGCCGAAAATCCGTTCATCGACGATTTGCGGCCTGAAATCCGCGCCGAAAGCTGATCGGGAGAACCCGGGGCGTGCCCCCGGCGTTGGCTCTGTTCGTCTGCCATGCCGCTGCGGGGCAGGGTGGATGCAATCGCTCTTTCCCGATCGGCACTTATGCGATAAGCGATAGCTATGGCTAGCTTATTACATTTCGTTCCGGTGCAACCACCGCGCCTGGCGGATGGGGTGTCTGGATGGCGCCGCGAGGCAGGCGGCATGCCATTGCCGGTGAGCCCGATTTGACCGGCCGGGCGATCCCGCGCAGCCTGATCGTCTGGGGGACGAGCCTGATCGTCGTGATGGGGGCGTTCCTGTTCTTCGCTTACGGGATCGGCTGGCCGACGACGCCCGATCAATGCGTTGCGCATGGTTGCTATTGCGAGCATTTCGAGCTGGTCGACGTTCTTGGTGGCGCGACCGGGGTGCGCCAGCCGGTCAACACCTGGTCCAACCTTTATGCGATCGGCACCAGCCTGTTCGTCGCCTGGATCATGGCGCGGGACCGCCGCAAAACCGCGGCGGCCAATGTCATCTCGTCGGCCGACCCGATCGCCGATCTCTATGTCTTCGTCGTTCTGTTCCTTGGCCTTGGCAGCATGTGGATGCACGGTTCGATCGCGCGCGAAGTGTCGTGGATCGACGGGCTGTCGATGTACACCTTCACCGTCTATCTGATCTTCTACACGCTGAACCGGGCGTTGGTGCGGACCCATATCAGCGCCGTCGCGCGCCGCCGGATATTCTGGATCGGCTATCCTTTGACGTCGGCCGCCTTCGCCGCCGTTGCGGCGGCGGGCGTGGATTCGGTGATCCTGATCAGCATCACCGTCATCGTCTATTTCGTGCTGGAGTTCGGCTTTGCCGGCCTGATCGCCGATCGTGCGGCGCGGCGTTATTGGATCATCGGCATAGCGGCGATCGCGACCGCGACGCTCTTCTGGACCCTGTCGCAAACGGGCGGGCCGCTCTGCGATCCGCTTAGCTGGTTTCAGCCCCACGGACTATTGTGGCACATTCTGGCCGGCGTCACCGCGGTGATGCTGTATCTTTATTGGCGGCGGGAAAATGCCGGGTCCGGCTGGGCCGCGCCTTGAACGGGATGCTGCTCGCCGGGTCGCTGGTGGCGATCGTCGCGATGACTCTGGTCGCACACTGGCTCGGCCTTGGCGCCGAACCGCGTATCGCCGATGCGGACCATGCGCGGCGCCTGGCCGACGAGGCGCATTGCGGTTTTCAGGCGGTCGATGTGGCGATCGCGAACGACGAAAAGGCGGCCTTGCTCCGCGATTGGGCTGGGCGCGTGATGATACTTCGCCCGCACGGCAATCATTTCGTTGCGCGCCTGCTCGATCCCTCCACCTCCGTCCGTCTTGAGCGCGGCAGGCTCATCCTGTCATTCGCCGAAACCATGTTCGACGAGGTGGCGCTCGATCTGGGCGAAGAGGCCGCCGCATGGGCGAGCAGGATCGAAATATTGGGGGAGAAATGCCATGCCTGACCTGCCCGAACCCATTGCCTATGCCGTCCCGATCTTCATCCTGATGGTGCTGACCGACATGGTGCTGGCGCGGTTTCAGGATCGCGCGCGGTACAACGTCAAGGATAGCTGGATTTCGCTGTTGCTGGGGCTGGGCAGTCTTGTCGCGAGCGCGCTGACGGCGGGGGCGGTGCTGGCGATCGGGCTGTGGGCACGGCAGTTTGCGCTGTTCGATATCCCCTTCAGCCTGTGGGCGTGGGCGCTTGCCTTCATCCTCTATGACCTCGCCTTTTATTTCGCCCACCGCGCCTCGCACCGCATCCGCTGGATGTGGGCAAGCCATGTCATCCACCACAGCAGCCAGCATTATAACCTGTCCACCGCGCTCCGGCAGAGCTGGACCGGGCTGATCAGCCTTGGCTTCATCTTCTTCCTGCCGCTGTTCTTGCTCGGTTTTCCGCCAGCGATGCTGTTCTTTGTCGGCAGCCTGAACACCATCTATCAATTCTGGATCCATACCGAAGCGATCCGGCGCATGCCCGCCTGGTTCGAAAGCGTGATGAACACGCCGTCGCATCACCGCGTCCATCACGCGACCAATCCCCGCTATCTCGACAAAAATTATGCGGGCGTATTCATCGTCTGGGATCGCCTGTTCGGAACATTTGTGAGCGAGCGGGATGACGAGGCGCCGCGCTATGGCATCGTCAAGAATCT
>Ga0307414_10000412_pt1 | contig 23093 bp, 20 predicted proteins | sample DK1Ometagenome_FD_203804 | JGI IMG/M metagenome (GOLD analysis project Ga0307414, IMG submission 203804) | Maize rhizosphere microbial communities from greenhouse at UC Davis, California, United States - DK15-O-3 | ecosystem: Host-associated > Plants > Roots > Rhizosphere > Soil | place: USA... | reverse complement strand
ACGCCGATCCTTCGGCAACGCTCGACTACGTGGAGAAGTACACCGAGGAAGTGACCGAGATCGCCAAGGGCGTGCCCGAGGTGCAGGACTACTTCCTGTTCAACGGCGGCTTCGGCGGCAGCGGCGGCGGTGCGAGCCCGATGGCGATGGCCGGTTTCGTGCTCAAGCCGTGGAGCGAGCGCGACAAGTCGACGAATGCGGTGTTGCAGCAGGAACTGCAGCCGAAGATGAGCCAGGTCACCGGCCTCAATGTGTTCGCGCTGGTCCCGCCCTCGCTGCCCAGTGCCGGCGGCGATGGCGGCGGTGAGTTCATCATCGGCGGCGTCGGCGAGCTGAGCCAGCTCAGCGAGCTGGCCGACGGCATCCTGGCCAAGGCGATGGCAAGCAAGCGCTTCATCTTCCTCGACAAGGACCTGAAGATCGACAAGCCGCGCATCGAAGTGCAGATCGACCGCGACAAGGCCGCCAGCCTCGGCATCGACATGCGCACCCTGGCCGCCGACATGTCGGCGATGCTGGCCGGCGGCTACACCAATCGCTTCGCCATGCAGAACCGCTCCTACCTGGTCATTCCGCAGGTGCAGCGCAGCGACCGGCTCAACGCCAGCGCGCTGGGCAACTACTACACCCGCACCCGCGACGGACAGCTGATCCCGTTGTCCACCGTGGTGACCCTGAAGGAAAGCGCGCAACCGCAATCGCTGAAGCGCTTCCAGCAGCTCAATTCGGTGTCCATCACCTTCGCCCCGCGCCCCGGCGTGAGCAAGGGCCAGGCGCTGGAGATCCTGGACAAGGCGGCGAAGGAAATCCTGCCGCAGGGCTACACGGTCGATTACGCCGGCGAATCGCGCCAGTTCAAGCAGGAAGGCTCGGCGATGCTGCTGACCCTGGCATTGGCACTGGTGGTGATCTTCCTGGTGCTGTCCGCCCAGTTCGAGAGCTTCCGCGATGCGCTGATCATGCTGCTGACCGTGCCAATGGCGATCTGCGGCGCGCTGCTGGCGCTCAACGTGCTGGGCCTGCTGTCGGGGATCCTGCAGTTCATGGGCATCGAGGCCTTCCCTGGCATGAGCATCAACATCTACACCCAGGTCGGGCTGGTGACGCTGGTCGGGGTGATCTCCAAGCATGGCATCCTGATCGTGGAGTTCGCCAACAAGCTGCAGCTCGAACAAGGCCTGGGCAAGCGCGAAGCCATCGAGCAAGCCACCGCGATCCGCCTGCGCCCCGTATTGATGACGACCGCCGCATTGGTGTTCGCGATGATTCCGCTGCTGATCGCCAGCGGCCCGGGCGCGGCGTCGCGCTTCTCGATGGGCGTGGTGATCGCGTCCGGCATGACCATCGGCACCGCTTTTACCCTGTTCGTTCTGCCGGCGTTCTACCTGTTCCTGGCGCGCGACCACAGCGAGGCACATGCCGAAAGCCGCGGCGACGATGTCGAACCGTCGCTGCCCACGGTGACTCCGACGCCGCACTGAGCGTCCAATGCTGGCGATGGCCACAAGCCATCGCCAGCGCTTGCAGGTTCCTGTCGGCTCCAGGGAGCATGAGTTCCGACACTCGGAGGCCACTGGCGGCCATGCTAGGGTTCGCGCACCTTCGATGGAGCCATTGCCCATGCACCTGAAGTTCCCTTTGTTGCTGGCGCTTGCCTGCCTGAGCGCATGCAAGCCCGATACCGCGCCTGCCACCCGGACTCCTGCCGCATTGCTGCCTGCGGCTGCATCCGTCGAAGCCAGGCGCATCGAAACCGACGTGCGCTACCTGGCCGACGACAGGCTGGAAGGACGCGATACCGGCACGCCCGGCTACGATCTGGCGGCCGAATATGTGGCGCGCCGCTATACCGAGATGGGCTTGAAGCCAGGCGGCGATGACGGCAGCTTCTTCCAGCGCGTGCCGCTGCTCAAGGCGCTGCGCCAGGAGCACGGCGCGGTCTTCGCCATCGAGCGCGAAGGCAAGAGGACTTCACTGGAGTTCCGCAAAGAATTCCTGCCCGGCCTCGATTACAACGCCGCTTCTCACTTCCTGACCGCGCCAGCGGTGTTCGTCGGCCAGGCGATCCATGCACCCGAGCTGCAGCAGGACGATTTCGCCGGGGTCGAACTGCGCGGCAAGATCGCCGTGATATTTTCAGGCGCGCCGGCGCGTTTCGACAACGACCGCCGCGCCTTCTATTCCTCAAGCACGCAAAAGCTGCGCACCCTGGCGGAACGCGGTGCGGTGGGCGTGGTATTCGTGGGCACGCCTCAACGCGAGGAACGCGCATCGTGGGCAAGCACGTCGGCCAAATGGAACATGCCCGGCATGCGCCTGCGCGCCGCCGACGGCACCGGCATCGACACCTTCCCGCAACTCAAGGCCAGCGCCTCGGTGAGCGCGGCGGCGGCCAGGCAGGTATTCGCAGGCAGCGGCCATGAAGCGGAGGCGCTGTTCAGACAGGTCGCGGACGGCACGCTGAAGCCATTCGACCTGCCAGGCACGCTGACCCTGGCGGGTGAGACACGCATCGAGCCGGCCGAGTCGCGCAATGTGGTGGCAAGGCTGGAAGGCAGCGGCGCGAACCTGGGCAAGGAGTTCATCGCCTACACCGCGCACCTCGACCATATCGGCGTAGGCGCCGCGGTCAATGGCGACGGCATCTACAACGGCGCGCTGGACAATGCGCTGGGCGTTTCGATCATGCTGGAAGCGGCCAGGCAACTGACCGACGCGGCAACCAGGCCGAAGCGCTCCATGCTGTTCATCGCGCTGACCGGCGAAGAGAAAGGCTTGCTGGGCGCGGAATGGTTCGCTGCGTACCCGACCGTACCCAAGGCCGACCTGGTCGCCAACATCAACATGGACATGCCGGTGCTGTTGGCGCCCTCCAGGGATGTCGTGCCGATCGGGCTGGAACATTCGACGCTGAAATCCACGATGGAGTCGGCGGCGAAGGAAATCGGCGTGGGCCTGTCGGCCGATCCCTTCCCGGAAGAGGTGGTGTTCGTGCGCAGCGACCAGTACGCCTTCGTGCGCGCAGGCGTCCCGGCGGTCTACCTCGATGGCGGCATCGAACCCGCGGTCGCGGGTGGCGCGAGCCCGAAGGACGCCTTCGACAAGTTCCTGCGCAATTGCTACCACCAGCCGTGCGACGACGCATCCCAGCCGATCCAGTACGAAGACGCGGCCAGACTGGCGAAGCTCAACGCAAGGATCGGCGTACTGGTGGGCGATGCGGCCGAGCGGCCACGATGGAACAAGGGCGATTTCTTCGGCGACCGTTTCGCACCTGCCGGAAAGGCCGACTGACTTTCCCTCACTGCAGGAACATCCCATGGGCGCAAGTTCTTGTGGGTGCGGCTTCCAGCCGCGAGCTCTTCGCTCCCGTATCAGGGATCCCACCGAAAAGCTCGCACCCATGGGGCGCTCCTACGGGAACCATAAAAAAGGCCCGGAAATCCGGGCCTTTTGTTGAACAGGCGAATAGTCGGAACTAACCCGCCTTGCGGCTGGCGATCCACTGGTCCACGCGCCGCTCGAGCAGGGTCAGCGGCAGCGCGCCACCGCCCAGCACGGCATCGTGGAAACCCTTGATGTCGAACTTGTCGCCCAATTCCGCTTCCGCTTTCCTGCGCAGTTCCTGGATGCGGATCATGCCGACTTTATAGGCCGTGGCCTGGCCCGGCATGATCAGGTAGCGCTGCACTTCCGACTTGATGGCGGTCAGCGGCACCGCGCTGTTGGCATCGAAATATTCCACCGCCTGCTGTTCGGTCCAGCCCTTGGCGTGCAGGCCGGTGTCCACCACCAGGCGGATCGCGCGCCACATTTCCGAACTCAACCGGCCGAACTCCGAATATGGGTCCTGGTAGGTGTTCGGCATCTGCTTGGCCAGCCATTCCGCATACAGGCCCCAGCCTTCCGCGTACGCGGTGAAGCCGGCCTGGGTGCGGAACTTCGGCACGCCGGTCAGCTCCTGCGCGATCGATATCTGCATGTGATGACCGGGCAGGCCTTCGTGATAGGCGATGACTTCCAGCTCGGGCTTGGGCATCGCGCTCATGTCCGAAAGATGCGCGTAATACACACCCGGGCGCGAACCGTCGGGCGTGCCCGGGAAGTAATGCTGTGCCGCGCCGTCCTGTTCGCGGAAAGCTTCGACGCGTTTCACTTCCAGGTCCGCCTTCGGCAGCAGGCCGAAGTAATTGGGCAGCTCCTTCTTGATGTTGGCGATGGCCTTGGACGCTTCGTCGATGTAGGCCTTGCGGCCCGCATCGGTATTGGGGAAATTGAACTGCGGATCGCTGTCGATGAAGGCGAAGAAGGCGTCCAGGTCGTCCTTGAAGCCGACCTTGTCCTTCAACGCCCTCATCTCGCCCTTGATGCGTTCCACTTCCTTCAGGCCCAGCGCGTGGATTTCCTCCGCGGTCATATCGGTGGTGGTCATCTGGCGCAGCTGGTACTCGTAATACGCCTTGCCGTTGGGATGGGTGCTGCCCACGCCGGTCGCGTTCACCGCGGCCTTGGGCAGGTCTTCCTCGCACCAGGCGATGATGCGTTCGTAGGCGGGCTTGAACTGCTCCAGCAACGCCTTGCGCGCCTCTTCCTTCAAAGCGGCCGCGCGCGCGGCGTCGATCTTGCCGTTCTTCACCAGCGCATCGGCCTTGGCCTGCGCGTCGGCCCAGATCGCCGAATCCTTGCCTGCGGAGAAGGGCGCGCCGGCGATGACCTTGCGCGACTGGTCGATGACGCCTTCGTAGGCGAATTTCGGCGGGCGGATGCCCTGCCCGGCCGACTTGCGGGCGCGTTCCAGCAACTGGTCGAACGCGCGGGCGCTGGCCTTGAGGCGTGAGATGTAAGCCGTGTAATCCGATTCTTCATCCACCTTGTGGAAACTGATCAGCACGGTCGGGAGGAAGCTCTGCGCGCCGTTCATCTGGTCGAAGGCATAGCCGTCCGCCAGGAACGGAACGCCATCGCGCGCGTTCTCGTACTGCAGCTTCCACAGATCGTAGGAGACCTTGCCTTCATCGCCGAGTTTGGCGTAATCGAAGGTCTTCTCCATCTCCTCGACGCTGGCCTTCTGCCAGGCGACCTGGTCCAGGGTGGCCTGTTCCGACAGATCGTCCAGCTGGTCGTAGAGATCCTTGCGACCCTGGAACGTCAGCTGCAGCGGGCTGAACTGCAGTTGCTCCTCATACTTCTTTTCGAACCACTGGTTGAGGCGCCCGGTCTCCGCCTTGATATCGGCCGGCGAGGCCGTCGCGGCAGGTGTCGAAGCCGCACCTGCCTCGGGCGAAGCAGCGCGGTCACAGGCGGTCAGGGCCAGCACGAGGGCACAGGCGATCAGGGTTCTACGCATCGGGTTCTCCAAGGGAACAGGGCATGTCGGAGCAGCACTCTAGCCCATGCCCGCTGCCGTCGTCCCATGACCAAAGACGGATGCCCTTGTAGGAGCGGCTTCAGCCGCGACCGGAAAGCCCGGCAAGCGAAAGACACGGATCAAGACGAATGAACGCGGATCAAAAAGCAGCACGCTTTCAATCCACTTCGATTCGCCTTGATCCGTGTCCAGGTTGATCCGGTCTCCCCGGTCGCGGCTGAAGCCGCTCCTACAGGACCGGGTCAGCGCAGGCCGGTCTCGTTGCGGGCGATCACCAGGCGCTGGATTTCGCTGGTGCCTTCGTAGATCTCGGTGATCTTGGCATCGCGGAAGTACCGCTCCAGCGGCATTTCCTTGGAATAGCCCATGCCGCCGTGGATCTGCACGGCCTGGTGGGTGATCCACATCGCCGCTTCCGACGCGGTCAGTTTGGCCATGGCCGCCTCGTTGCTGAAGCGCTTGCCCTGGCCCTTCACCCATGCCGCACGCAGGGTCAGCAGCAGGGCCGCATCGAGCTTGCACTTCATGTCGGCGATCTTGGCCTGGGTCATCTGGAAGGTGCCGATCGGCGCGCCGAAAGCCTTGCGTTCCTTCACATAGGCCAGCGTCGCCTCGTAGGCCGCGCGGGCGAGACCGACCGCCTGCGAGGCGATACCGATCCGACCCGCGTCCAGCACGCCCATGGCGATCTTGAAGCCGTGGCCCTCGTCGCCCAGTACCTCATCGGGCTGGACCACATAGTCGGCGAACTCGATCTCACAAGTAGCCGAAGCGCGAATGCCGAGCTTGGGCTCGGTCTTGCCGCGATGGAAACCATCCCGTGCGCCGTCGATCAGGAATGCGGTGATGCCGCGCGCACCTTTGTCGGGGTCGGTCATGGCGAACAGCACGAAATATTTCGCCACCGGCCCGGAAGTGATCCAGCTCTTCTTGCCGTTGATGATGAAACTGCCGTCAGCCTGCTTGCTGGCACGGCATTTCATCGCCGTGGCGTCGGAACCGGACTGCGGTTCGGTCAGGGCGAAGGCGCCAATCTCGCGTCCTTCGGCGATCGCGCGGACGTATTTCTGTTTCTGTTCCTCGGTGCCGTTCAACAGGATGCCGTTGCAGAACAGCGAGTTGTTGACCGACATGATGGTCGAATGCGCGGCATCGCCGGCAGCGATCTCGATCATGGCCAGCACGTAGGCGATCGGATCCATGCCGGCACCGCCGTATTCGACGGGTACTTCTATGCCCATAAGGCCGTTTTCGCCCAGCAGGCGGATGTTCTCCAGCGGGAACTCGCCGACCCGGTCGAAATGTTCGGCGCTGGGCGCGATCTTCTCCTGGGCGATGCGCCGCGCCACGTCCTGGATCATCAACTGTTCTTCGGTGTATCCGAAATCCACGGCTAACCCCTCGCATTGTTCTGATAGGCCCATTGTACCGGCCGACCATGCGCGGGCGTACGCGGCTTGACCGGGACAGATGCGGGGCGGAGAATATCTTTATATCGCGATGGGAAGATATTTATGGATCTGGAAGCCTGGTCGACCCGGCTCAAGGTGTTCGCCGACGCCACCCGCGTGCGGCTGCTGGTGTTGCTGGCCCGCGAGGAACTGACCGTGGCCGAGCTTTCGGCCATCACCCAGCTGGCCCAGCCGCGCGTGTCCACGCACCTGGCCAAGCTCAAGGAAGCCGGCCTGGTCCGCGACCGCCGCGCCGGGGTTTCGGCCTATTACCGTTTCGACGAAGACAACCTGGACGCGACCCAGCGCGAGCTCTGGCGCAGCCTGCGTGAAGGCAGCGACGATCCGCTGCTGCGCCAGGACGCCGAGCGCGTGGCTTCGGTGCTGGCATTGCGCGCCACCGAGCAGAACTGGGCCGACACCGTCGCCGGCGACATGGAGCGGCACTATTCCCCGGGCCGCACCTGGGAAGCGATGGCGCGCACTGCGCTGCCGCTGCTGGAAACCGGCGACGTGCTCGACATCGCTTCCGGCGACGGCGTGCTGGCCGAACTGCTGTCGCCGCATGCCCAGCGCTATGTCTGCATCGATACCAGCGCGCGCGTGGTCGCCGCCGCCGGCGAGCGTTTACGCCGTTTCCCCAACGTGGAAGTGCGCGAAGGGGACATGCATGCCCTGCCCTTCAAGGACAACAGCTTCGACCTCGTCGTGCTGATGCATGCGCTGACCTATTCGGCCAAGCCGGCGCAGGCGGTGGCGGAAGCGGCGCGCGTGCTGCGCAAGGGCGGCCGCGTGCTGCTGAGCAGCCTTGCCAGGCACGAGCACCAGGCCGCGGTGCTGGCTTACGGCCACGTCAACCTGGGCTTCAGCGACAAGGAACTGCGCAAGTTCGCCGAGAAAGCCGGTTTGCAGGTTTCCAACCTGGGCACCGTCACCCGCGAACGCCGTCCCCCGCATTTCGAAGTGATCTCGCTCATCGGAGTAAAACCATGAAACAGCTGCCCTGGTTGAATCCCGCCCGCGTGCAGGCGCTGCAGCAAGCGCTTTCCCAACGCATCCTGATCATCGACGGCGCCATGGGCACGATGATCCAGCGCCACCGGCTGGAAGAAGGCGACTATCGCGGCGAACGCTTCGTGGACGGCTACGACAGCCAGCACGTACATGGAGAGAACTGTGGCCACGACTTGAAAGGCAACAACGACCTGTTGCTGCTGAGCAAGCCGGAAGTGATCGCCGCCGTGCACACCGAATACCTGGAGGCCGGCGCCGACCTCGTCGAGACCAATACCTTCAACGCAACCTCGGTCAGCCAGGCCGACTACCATCTGCAGCACCTGGTCTACGAGTTGAACAAGGAAGGTGCCCGCGTGGCCCGCGCCTGCTGCGATGCCGTGGAAGCGATGACGCCTCACAAACCACGCTTCGTCATCGGCGTGCTCGGGCCGACCAGCCGCACCGCCTCGATCAGCCCTGACGTGAACGACCCCGGCACTCGCAACACCAGTTTCGATGAACTGCGCGCCACCTATCGCGAAGCCATCGAGGGACTGATCGACGGTGGCGCCGACACCCTCATGGTCGAAACCATCTTCGATACCCTCAATGCCAAGGCCGCGCTGTACGCCATCGAGGAAGTGTTCGATGCGCGCGGCGGGCGCCTGCCGGTGATGATTTCCGGCACCATCACCGACGCCTCCGGGCGCACCCTGTCCGGGCAGACCGCGGAAGCGTTCTACGCCTCGGTCTCGCACGGCAGGCCGTTGTCGATCGGGCTGAACTGCGCGCTGGGCGCGAAAGAACTGCGCGAACATGTGGAAACGCTCGCCACCATCGCCGACTGCTACGTCAGCGCGCATCCGAACGCCGGCCTGCCGAACGCGTTCGGCGAATACGACGAGACCCCGGAGGAGATGGCAGCGACGCTGAAGGAGTTCGCCGAATCCGGCTTGCTCAACCTGGTCGGCGGCTGCTGCGGCACCACGCCCGCGCACATCAGGGCGATCGCCGGAGCGGTCGAGGGAATCCCACCGCGGACACTGACACGTTATGCGCAAGCGGCTTGAAAATTCTCTTGACGCGGATCAACTCCGATGAAAGCGGATAAAAGCTTCCATATCGATTGTTCTTATCCGTGTTTATCCGATTTTATCCGCGTCAAAAAGCGCTTTCCCGATACACAGAAGAAAATGAACATGGGCCCATCCGCATGACCCGATATACCCGTCTTTCCGGCCTGGAACCGCTGGTCATCACTCCCGACCTGCTGTTCGTCAACGTCGGCGAGCGCACCAACGTCACCGGCAGCGCCCAGTTCAAGAAACTGATCAAGGAGGACCGCTACGAGGAGGCGGTGGAAGTCGCGCGCCAGCAGGTCGCCAACGGCGCGCAGGTCCTCGACGTCAACATGGACGAAGGCCTGATCGATTCGGAAAAGGCCATGGTCCGCTTCCTCAACCTGATCATGTCCGAGCCCGACATCGCCCGCATCCCGGTGATGGTCGATTCCTCCAAGTGGAGCGTCATCGAAGCCGGGCTGAAATGCCTGCAGGGCAAGAGCGTGGTCAATTCGATCTCGCTCAAGGAAGGCGAGGAAGCCTTCATCGAACAGGCGCGCAAGGTACTGCGCTATGGCGCGGCCGCGGTGGTCATGGCCTTCGACGAGGACGGCCAGGCCGACACCTGCGAACGCAAGGTCGCCATCTGCACCCGCGCCTACCGGGTCCTCACCGAGGAGGTCGGGTTCCCGCCCGAGGACATCATCTTCGATCCCAACATCTTCGCCATCGCCACCGGCATGGAGGAGCACAACAACTATGCGGTCGACTTCATCGAAGCCACGAAGATCATCCGCAAGACCCTGCCGCATTGCCATATCTCCGGCGGCGTCTCCAACGTGTCGTTCTCGTTCCGCGGCAACGAAGTCGTGCGCCAGGCGATCCACTCGGTGTTCCTGTACCACGCGATCAGGGCCGGCATGGACATGGGCATCGTCAACGCCGGCGCCATGCCGATCTACGACGACCTCGACCCGGAATTGCGCGAACACGTCGAGGACGTGATCCTCAACCGGCGTGCGGACGCGACCGAACGCCTGTTGCTGCTGGCCGACCGTTACAAGGGCAAGAAGGGACAGTCGCAGGCCGAGGACCTGGCCTGGCGCAACAGGCCCGTGCAAGCACGGCTCAGCCACGCCCTGGTCCACGGTATCGACCAGTACGTCGAAGGCGATACCGAGGAAGCACGGCAGTTGTCCACGCGTGGCCTGGATGTCATCGAAGGCCCGCTGATGGACGGGATGAACGTGGTCGGCGACCTGTTCGGCGCCGGCAAGATGTTCCTGCCGCAGGTGGTGAAGTCGGCGCGGGTGATGAAGAAGGCCGTCGCCTACCTGCTGCCCTTCATCGAAGCCGAGAAACTGGTGACCGGCGATGCCGGCAGATCCAACGGCAAGATCGTCATGGCCACGGTCAAGGGCGACGTCCACGACATCGGCAAGAACATCGTCGGCGTGGTCCTGGCCTGCAACAACTTCGACGTGGTCGATCTCGGGGTGATGGTCCCGGCGCAGAAGATCCTGGATGCGGCGATCGCGGAGAAGGCCGACATCATCGGTGTTTCCGGGCTGATCACGCCCTCGCTGGAAGAGATGGGCCACGTCGCCCGCGAAATGCAGCGGCAGGGTTTCACCATCCCGCTGATGATCGGCGGAGCCACTACCTCGCGCGCGCATACGGCGCTGAAGATCGATCCGTTCTACAAGTCGCCGACGATCTGGGTGAAGGACGCCTCGCGCGCGGTCGGCGTGGCCCAGTCCCTCATCTCAAAGGACCTGCGCGCCAACTTCGTCGCCGCCAACGAAGCCGATTACGCCGAAATCCGCGAGCGCCACCGCAACCGTGGCGACGCCAAGCGCCTGGTATCGCTGGAGAAGGCGCGCGGACAGAAGTTCGATGGCGACTGGGCCAACTACACGCCACCGACCCCGATCAAGCCCGGCATCAGCGTGTTCGACGATTACCCGCTGGAGGAACTGATCGGGATCATCGACTGGACGCCGTTCTTCCAGGCTTGGGAACTGGCGGGGAAATTCCCGGCCATCCTCAGCGACGAGGTTGTCGGCAGGACGGCCAGCGATCTGTACCGCGATGCGCGGGCGATGCTGGAGAAGATCGTCAGCGAGAAGTGGTTGACCGCGAAGGCCGTGTTCGGGCTGTGGCCGGCGAATTCGGTCGGCGACGATGTCGAGGTCTCCTTTCTTCCGGAGGGAGAAGGAAAGACAACACTGCATTTCCTGCGCCAGCAGGTCGACAAACCGGTCGAACGCCCCGACTTCTGCCTCGCCGACTTCATCGCCCCGAAGGAATCCGGCAAGCAGGACTGGATCGGCGCGTTCGCGGTCACCGCCGGCCTCGGCATCGAACCGCACCTCGCGCGCTTCCTCGCCGACCACGACGACTACAACTCGATCCTGCTGAAAGCGCTCGCCGATCGCCTGGCCGAAGCGCTGGCCGAGCACCTGCACCGGCGCGTACGCAAGGAGTTCTGGGGTTACCAGCCCGACGAGGCCCTGGACAACGAAGCGTTGATCGCGGAAAAGTACCTCGGCATCCGCCCTGCCCCGGGTTATCCGGCCTGTCCGGAGCACAGCGAGAAGCGCAAGCTGTTCGAGATGCTCGGCGCGACCGCCAACGCCGGCATGACCCTGACCGACAGTTTCGCCATGCTGCCGACCGCGGCGGTTTCCGGCTACTACTTCAGCCACCCGCGCAGCCAGTATTTCGTGGTCGGCCGCGTATCCAAGGAACAGGCAGCGGATTACGCCCGGCGCAAGGGCGTGGACCTGGCGCAGGCGGAGCGCTGGCTGGCTTCCAACCTGGACTATGACCCCGAATGACGCTTCGGCGTCGCGGCGCGTTCGTGCGCCCGGCGCCCACTCCCATCGCGGCGCACCTCGATTACGATCCCGGATAATTCCGCACCGCTCCAGGAAACACGCACATGGAAGTCACCGCCGATCCTGCGACCTCCACTAACGCCGCCTTCATCCGCAAGCACGCCGCGCCGGGGCACATCGGCCTGTGCGGTGGACGCGACTGGATCAACAAGGCGATCCGCAAGGCGCAGGCGCCGCTGACCGGCGATGGCCATCGCAGCCTGTGGTCGCATGCTTTCCTCTTCAGCGAACAGCGCATCGACGGCCACTGGTGGGTGCTGGAATCCGACCTGGACCTGCGCTACCGGCAGATCCGCCTGGGTGTGCAGGAAAACCGCGCCGACCGTTACTTCGATGACGAACTGTTCCCCAACATCGCGATCCTGGATTTCGGCCTCGATGCCGGACAGACGAAGCAGGTGCAGGTCGCCGGCCTGGACCTGCTGTCGGGGCTTTCCAGCTATTCGCTCAGCGAACTGGTCGGCACCCTGTTCGCCATGCACAGCACCCGCCTGCGCAAGCGCGGCAACCTGCTGGCCAAGGAAGGCGCTTTGTACTGTTCGGCCATGGTCCAGCATTGCTATGCGACGGCGGGCGTGGAATTCATTCCCGGCGTGCATGGCAAGAACATCGCTCCGCAGGACATCTACGACTCGGTGCTGCCGCACCGGGCTCATTCGCTGATCCGCGACCTCGGCATTTCCAGCCTGCGCCGCTTCGTGCACGGCGCCAGGGAAATGCTCGACACGCCGGTCCAGGACCTGTTCTGAACGCATGAGCCCTACCTCCACCATCGCGACACCGGTGCCGATGCTGCGACTGGCGGGGTTCTACTTCACCTACTACGCCGCATTGGGCGCGTTCACCCCGTACTGGAGCCTCTACCTGCAGTCGCAAGGCATGAGCGTGGCCGCGATCAGCGTGCTGATGAGCCTGTGGTACGCGACACGCATCCTCGCACCGAGCACCTGGACCACCTTGGCGGCGCGTTCCCCGCGACCGATCCGCTGGCTGCATATTGGTTGCTGGTTGACCCTGGTCAGCTTCGCCGGCTTCCTGCTGCCGTGGAAGTTCGCCGGCTTGTTCGCGGTGATGTGCGCGTTCTGCTTCTTCTACAACGCGGTGATGCCGCAGTTCGAATCGATCACCCAGTCGCACCTGCACGGCCGCAGCGACCATTACGGGCTGATCCGGGTCTGGGGCTCGATCGGCTTCATCGTGGTGGTCGCCCTGTTCGGCGTGCTGATCGACCACATGGGCGCGGCAGTGCTGCCCTGGCTGATGCTGCCGCTGTTCGCCGGCCTGCTGGTGGCGTCCTACCGCAACGGTTATGCGGCACCGCCTGCCATGGCCATGCACGGCGACGAGACCGGCTTCCGCCAGCGCCTGCGCCGTCCGGAAACGCTGGCGTTCTTTGTCGCCGCGTTTCTGGTACAGGTGTCGTTCGGCCCCTACTACACCTTCTTCTCGATCTACCTGGGCGAGCATGGCTACGCGCCCAGCGTGCAGGGGCTGTTGTGGAGCATCGGCGTGCTGGTGGAGATTGGCCTGCTGTTCCTGTCGCAACGCATCTTCCGCCGCTGGGGCGCGCGCCGGCTGCTGGTGTTCTCGCTGGGCATCACCGTGCTGCGCTGGTGGGTAACGGCGGCATGGCCGGACTCGTTGTCAATCATGGTACTGGCGCAAACCACCCACGCCTTCAGTTTCGCCGCGTTCTTCGCCGCGGCGATGCTGTTGCTGGCCGAATACTTCCCCGGCCGCCACAACGGCCACGGCCAGGGCGTGTTCTACGGCCTGTCTTCGGGCGTCGGCGGGGTGATCGGCGCCCTGCTCGCCGGCCAGCTCTGGCGCATCGGTGGCCAGGCTGCGTTCATGGCATCCGGTTTCATCGCCCTGGCCGCTTTCGCGATCGCTTGGTATTGGCTGCTCTGGCGACCCCGCGTGACGACGGCAGCCGTCTGATTCCGTTGCCGTCCTACCAGACCAGGTCGTCGGGCACCTGGAATTGCGGATCGGCGTAAGGGTCGTCCTCCGCCGGCGCATCCGGATCGACCTTCAATGCCACGCACGCGGGGAAGATCCTTTGCGCTTCCGCCAGGACTTCCGCGGTCACCAGCAGGTAGCGCCCGTTCTGCTGGACCACTCCCAATCCGCCGGCATTGAGTGCCTTCAACTGCTCCGCGTTGACGTGGATACGCTTGATCTTGCCGCCGTAGGGGAAATGCCGGGCGATTTCCGCATTCGGATCGTTCAGGGATTTCCCTTTCAGCAATTCCTCCACCCGCGCCTTGGCTTCGCGGCGCACGCGCGCTTCCTCCTGCTTCAGGCGCTCGGCTTCGATGCGCTCGTCCTTTTCCTTCTGGGCACGGATCGCATAGGCCTTGGCCAGGTCCATTTCCTCGCGCGAACGCGCGGGCTTCGATTGCGGTGGACCGGATGCGGGATGCGGTTTGCTGCTTGCCGGCCCGCCGGACGGTTTTCCGACAGGCTTGCCTGCCGGCTTGCCCGCATGCCTACCGGGATGCTTCGGTTCAGGGCGGCGTTCGGGCTTGCGTTCGGGCTTGGGGGCCGGCTTGAAGCCAAGCCCGAGGAGTTGGTCGCGTAGGGAATCGGTCATGATCGTGTGCGGGTCTGGATGCGCTGGCCCGAAGCGGATCAATCGGGCAACCGCAGCGTATCAATAATGCGGCGGTGGCGGCTCGTCCGCGGCATCGGCATACAGTTCGGTACGGACCTTGCGCAGGTCCGACAGCATGCTGCGCATCATTTCGGAAGTGCGGTTGCCTTCGGCGCGTGCATCAGCCAGCGCCTCGCTCAGTTCGCCCAGGGCATGTTCCTGGAACGCCAGGCGCGTCTCCAGTTCGACCAGACGCTGTTCCAGCGCCTGGTCCAGGGGATCCGGGTCATTCGGCACGCAACGATCTCCCGCGGCCGATACCGTAATACGCCAGGCCCGCCGCTTCGATCTCCGCCGGTTCGTAAAGGTTGCGGCCATCGAACACGACCGCATCGGCCAGCGCCACCTTGAGGCGGGCGAAATCGGGACTGCGGAACTGCTTCCACTCGGTCACCACGACCAGCGCATCCGCGCCTTCCAACGCGGCCGATGCCGAATCGCAAAGCAACAGGTCCTCTCGTTCGCCGAAAATGCGCCTGGCTTCATGCGAGGCTTCCGGATCGTAGGCGCGCACCCTGGCACCACCTTCCCACAGTTGCGCCAGCAGGGTCCGGCTGGCGGCGGCGCGCATGTCGTCGGTGTTGGGCTTGAACGACAGGCCCCATACCGCGAAGGTCTTGCCGCGCACGCCTTCGTCCTCGCCACGGTCGTAATGGCGCTGGATCAGTTCGAACAGATGGCCCTTCTGCGACTCGTTGACCGCTTCGACCGCATTGAGCAGGCGCGCATCGTAATCGTGCTGCTGCGCGGTGTGGGCCAGTGCCTGCACGTCCTTGGGGAAACACGAACCGCCATAGCCGGCACCGGGATAGATGAAGTGCCAGCCGATACGCGGGTCGGAACCGATGCCGTGGCGAACGTGCTCGATGTCGGCACCGACGCGCTCGGCGATGTTGGCGATCTCGTTCATGAAGCTGATCTTGGTCGCCAGCATGGCGTTGGCCGCGTACTTGGTCAGCTCGGCCGAACGCACGTCCATTACCACCATGCGGTCGCGGTTGCGATTGAAAGGCGCGTACAGGCGCTTGATCAGTTCGATGGCCGGACCGCTGTCCGCACCGATCACGATGCGGTCGGGGCGCATGCAATCGTTGATCGCATCGCCTTCCTTGAGGAATTCGGGATTGGAAACCACATCGAACGCCACCTCCACCCCGCGCGCCTGCAACTCGGCGGCGATCGCGGCGCGGACCTTGTCGGCCGTGCCCACCGGCACCGTGGACTTGTCCACGACCACGGTTGGCCGGGTGATGTGGCGGCCGATGGTCCTGGCTACCGCAAGCACGTATTGCAGGTCGGCGCTGCCGTCTTCGTCGGGTGGGGTACCCACGGCGATGAACACCACTTCGCCATGGTTGATCGCCTGTGCGGCATCGGTGGTGAAATCGAGGCGTCCCGAAGCATGGTTGTGCTTGACCATGGGCTCGAGGCCCGGCTCATAGATCGGGATCACGCCCTGCCTGAGGCCCTCGACCTTGGCCGCATCGATGTCCACGCAGACCACGTCATGGCCCACTTCCGCCAGGCATGTGCCCGTGACCAGACCGACGTAGCCGGTTCCGAAAATCGCTACCCGCATTTTTTACTTCCTTGGGAACTTGAATGGATTACTGGAGGATCCCCATCAACTCCACGTCGAAGGTGAGCGTGGAATCCGGGCCTATGCCCTGGGTGCCGGCAGGCCCATAGGCCAGGCTCGACGGAATCCAGAAGCGGTACTTCGCACCCACCGGCATCAGGGAAACACCTTCGGCCCAGCCCGCGATCACCTGGTTCAGGCCGAACTCGGCCGGTTCACCGCGCTGGTAGGAACTGTCGAACACCGTACCGTTGAGCAGCTTGCCTTCGTAGTTGACGCGAACCCGGCTGGCGGGCGTGGGATGCGCACCGTTGCCCTGGCGCAACACCATGTATTGCAAGCCCGACGGCGTCGTGATCACGCCCTTCTGCGACTTGTTGCTGGCGAGGAAGGCGGCGCCCTCGGCACGGTTCTTCCCGGCCGCCTCGCCCTGTTTCCTGGTCATGTAGGCCTGCATGGTGGCCATCGCGTCCTGCTCGCTCAGCAACGATTGTCCCTTTGTGAAAGAGGTACGCAAGGCCTGCATGAAAACGGCCAGATCGATCTCATCCTTCAATGGCGCCAGCGACGGCCCCACCGCGCGATCGCCCAACATCATGCCGACCTTGTCCTTGGCCACGGCGGGCGGCTGCGAACCCGGCGGCATGCCGGGCACGGCCTGGCCCTGCTTGGCGGCGATGCTCATCCGCAAGGCCTGATCGGTCGCCTTGGCCTCTTCTTCGGACTGCAGTGGCTTGCCGCCATCGAAGGCGTTCTTCACTGCACGTTCGAACACATCCAGGTCGACAAACTCGGCTACGGGCTCGAACGATTTGCCCACGTCCATGCCGATCGCATAGCTGACTTTTTCCTTCTCCGTGGTCAACACCGTCTTGTCTCCCTTCTCCAACGTCTGCGCCACGACATTGCCTCCCGCCATCGCCAAGGTCGCCGCCATCAATGCGGCCAAGCCGCGCATCGTCCGCTTCATCACCTATTCCTCGGATAAGAAAAAACAGCGCCGGAAACGGCGCAACCCGGATATTGTCGCATGCACGGCGAGGCGCACGCCTGAGGCATCTGACCGGCTCCATGGCCTCGGGGTCGCGCTTGGCCGCCTTCGCGGCGGCGTTGGGCATGCGGACCGACCGCGCACCGTGCGAGCATCGGAACCTGCACTCGCGGATCGCGCATGCAGGCGTCCACCGATCTGCGATTGCCGTCGGGTCGATGCCCGTCGAGTCTTGCAGGGAAGAAACTGGGCGTGTCGCGCCAGATCACCATGCCGAGGCATGACCGCAGAGCGCTACCGCGAGTTTGCTGGCGATATCGACCAAGGTCACCCCGCCGCCTTGGATTTCCACCAGCCTGAGCCAGGCCTTTCGCATGGATCCAGCAGTTATTCGCCAGTTGATCAGATCCGGCAGCTTCCCGGGTGTTGGGATCCTTCTTGAAATTCCAAGCAATTCAATTACTTGAAAAATTTCCATACATTATTTAGAGCGATCGACACGGGCATATGCCTTTAGTTGGGTAAGAAACCCGGGCAAACCCGCTTGACTACCCCTGCTTTGGTGTTATAGTTCAATACAACACCACCTACCCAGCGCAGCGGGGGATCCCATGAACCACAAACTGTTCACCACACTGTCAGGCCTTTCCATCAGCAGCGCCTTGCTGGTCGTCGGCTTGATGGCATTCGGTCAGGCCACGCGCCTGCCCGAGGCCATCGACGACGGCCTGCTGGTCGAAACCATCGAAACCGGTGCCCTCCAGGCCACCGAGGAAACGATGGTGCCGAGGGAGCGCAAGCACCGCCGTAACCGTACCCCCCTGGCCATGCCTTATTTCTCTTTCGCAAAATCACTGCGCCCGGGGAGCTGAGCCCATGATGACCCTGACCTCGATCCAGTGGAGCGACGGCGCTCCCATCTATCGCCAGCTCAAGGATCGCGTGATCGCGATGATGCTGGATGGCGTACTCAAGCCGGGTGATGCGCTGCCTTCGGTCCGCCAGGTGGCGGCCGAGTACCAGTTGAACCCGATTACCGTCTCCCGCGCCTACCAGGAACTTGCCGACGAGGCACTCGTCGAAAAGCGCCGTGGACTGGGAATGTTCGTCACCGACGAAGCCGCGAAGAAACTGCTCGTGAGCGAGCGCGAACGATTCCTGCACGATGAATGGCCGGCGGTCGCCGAGCGCATCCAGCGTCTGGGCCTGTCCACCGAAGAACTGCTGCGCCAAGGGGGTGCAAAGTGAATGTCGTTGCAAGCAATACCGTCATCAGTGCGCGCAACCTGCGCAAGGCCTATCGCAGCAAGCTGGCGCTCAACGACACCAGCTTCGAAATCGAAGCCGGCAAGATCATCGGCCTGATCGGTCCCAACGGCGCCGGCAAGACCACTGCGCTGAAGGCGGTCCTGGGACTGATCCCCTTCGACGGCGACCTGAAGGTGCTGGGCATGGATCCGCGCAAGCAGCGCGATGAGTTGATGAACGAGGTCTGCTTCATCGCCGACGTGGCCGTGCTGCCGCGCTGGATGAAGGTCAAGGAAGCCATCGATTTCGTCGACGGCATCCATCCGCGCTTCGACCGGGCCAAATGCGAACGCTTCATCGCCAATACCCAGCTCAGCCCCAACCTGCGCGTCCGTGAAATGTCGAAGGGCATGATCGTGCAGTTGCACCTGGCGCTGGTCATGGCCATCGATGCCAGGCTGCTGGTACTGGACGAACCGACCCTCGGCCTGGACATCCTCTACCGCAAGCAGTTCTACCAGCGCCTGCTGGAGGATTACTTCGACGAACAGAAGACGATCATCATCACCACCCACCAGGTCGAGGAGATCGAGAACATCCTTACCGACGTGATGTTCATCCGCGACGGCAGGATCGTGCTGACCGCGGCCATGGATGAGGTGGCCGAGCGTTACACCGAAGTACTGGCGTCCGCCGAGCAGGCCGACGCGGCCCGCGCGCTCAAGCCGATCGACGAACGCGCCCTGCCCTTCGGCAAGACCGTGATGCTGTTCGACGGCGTGCCCCGGAGCCAGCTCGCGACCCTGGGCGAAACCCGCAACCCCGGCCTGGCCGACCTGTTCGTGGCCATCATGAAAGGAACCTACGCATGAACGCCGTCACCACTAACAACCACAAGACCAACACGTTCAAGTGGCTGCTGAAACGCGAGTACTGGGAAAACCGCGGTGGTTTCCTGTGGGCGCCGCTGATCACCGGGGCCATCGTCAGCTTCCTGACGGCGGTGATGGCGGCGATCGGCATCTTCCAGTTCAGGCGCAAGGGCGAAGGCCTGCAATTCAACATCGGTGGCGACATGGCCGAGCATGCACGCCAGATCGGCGGCATCGGCGACACTGCGTTGCTGATCGGCATCAGTCTGACCACGCTGGTGCTGGCGTTCGTGGTGTTCTTCTACGCGCTGGGTTGCCTGTACGACGACCGCCGCGACCGTAGCGTGCTGTTCTGGAAATCGCTGCCGGCCTCCGACCTGCAGATCGTGCTGTCGAAGGCAGCCTGGGCGTTGTTGCTGGCACCGGTCGTGTCGATCGTCGCCGGCGTGCTGATCGGCGTGGTGCTCTGGATCATCGCCGGTACCAGCCTGGCCGCGGCCGGGGTACCGGGTGCATCCGCCGTCTTCACCCACGCCCATCCCTTCAAAGTGCTCGGCAACCAGATGACCATGATTCCGGTTTACCTGCTCTGGGCGCTGCCCGCGGTCGGCTGGCTGATGCTTTGCTCTGCCTGGGCGCGCAGCAAGCCGTTCCTGTGGGCGGTGCTGTTGCCGGTACTGGCCTGCGTGATGGTGAGCATGGCGGGCGTCATGCCTGGCGTGGACATCAACTACGGCAAGGTCTGGTACACGCTGGTCTATCGTGGCCTGTTGAGCGTGGTACCCGGTGCCTGGCTACCCGCGAGCAGCGCCTTCGAGTCGAACATGCAGAACGCGGGGAACAGCGACATCCAGGGTCCGGCCGACCTGATGCACCTGATGAACGTCAGCAGCCTGGACGTGCTGGGCTCGCCCGACTTGTGGATCGGCGCAGTCATCGGTGCCGCCTTCATCGCGGCTTCCATCTACCTGCGTCGCTGGCGTGAACTGGCCGACTGATCGCCTCCTCGAACGCTACTCCAATCCGATAGAGATCGCGCCATGAACGCAAGCAAGCCTCTTGCCCTAGCCCTCCTCGCTGCCCTGCTGCCACTGGGTGCGCAGGCCGCCGGGTCCGCATCGTCCGGGACCCGCACGGAAATCAAACGCGAAATGGCCGACGCCCGCCAGGAAGTGCGGGTCGAAATGGCCAAGGCACGCGTCGAACTGGATAGCGAGAACCTGTCCCTCGACAAAGGCCTGCATTTCGGCAAGAACGGAAAGAAAGAATCCGCCGGCAAGGATTCCCTACCGGTGGCGCAGATCACCCCGAAGGGCGACTTCCTCGTCGACGGCAAGGCGGTAACCATCGACGCACGACAACGCCAGCAACTGCTCGACTACCGCGGACAGATCATCGAACTGGCCAAGGTCGGCATCGATGGCGGCGAGCAGGCCGCCATGGCGGCCCTCGACGCCACCGATGTTTCACTGTTCAGTCTCATCGTTGGCGGCCTCAGTGGCAGCCTCGAGCGCCGCGTGGAAGCGTCGGTGAAACAACATGTCGAACCGATGGTCCGGCAGATGTGCCAACGCTTGCCGCAGGTACTGGAATCGCAACAGCAACTGGCCGCCAACCTGTCCCAGTTCCGGCCGTACGCCAACCTCGAACGCGACGACATAGAAGACTGCGAGCGTGAACTCCGCAACGAATTCGCCGCGCGCTGAGCCCCTTGGTTCCAACGGAGTACCCCATGCGCAAATCGCTTCTTCCCTTGGTGTTCCTGCTGCCCAGCGCAGTCTTCGCCGCCTCGCCGGAATGCCGGCACTCGCAACCGCGCGACCTGCAGCTCGACCTGGCCGGGGTCAAGACGGTGGTCTTCGAAGTCGAATCCCATGACCTGACAATCCAGGCTAGCGCCAACGCCAAGCCTGAACTGAAGGGACAAGCCTGCGCCTCGGATGCCGAACTGCTCGAGCAGTTGCAACTGACCCAGCGTAAATCCGGCGACAAGCTGCACATCAGCCTGCACCGGGAAGGCATGTCCAGCGGCCTGTTCTTCGGCAACAACTACGCCTACCTGAAGATCGCCGGCACCCTGCCCGACTACGTCACCGTGCAATTGAAAGTCGGCTCCGGCGACGCCAGCGTCGGCGGCGCGGCAGTGGTCAGCGTGGACGTGGGATCGGGCGATGTACAAGCCAGCAACACGCGTGGCCTGGTCGCGGCCAAGGTCGGCTCCGGCGACATCGAGGTCGATGGCGCAGGCTCGCTGCAGGTGATTTCGGTGGGTTCCGGCGACCTGGTCGCGAAGCGGATCCGCGGGCCGGTGAAGGTCGGGAACGTAGGATCCGGCGACTTCAGCCTCAACGGTGCGATTGGCGATGTGGAAATCGGCTCGATCGGTTCCGGCGATGCCGAAGTCCGGGAAGTTTCCGGCAACCTGGCCGTGGATTCCGTGGGCTCGGGCGATATAGATGCTTCCGGCATCCGCGGCAACTTCACCTTGCGCAAGAAAGGCAGCGGTTCGGCCAATCACAGGGATGTCGGCGGGCGCGTCAGCGTACCCAGCGACGATTGATCCCCCAACCTCCGAGATCCCGATGAAAACCATCCGTTCCGCACTGTTCGCGCTTTCCCTCACTGCCGCGCTGTGCGCTTGCAATCCCGGCACCACCGTCGTCGCCGGCGACGGCAACGTGATCACCGCCAACGGCGAGAACGTCACCCTCCGTGCCAACGGCCTGCCGAACGCCGAAATAAGCGCGGCCGGCGACCTGACCATCGACGGCAAGGCAGTGGCGGTGGACGCCTCGCAACGTGCGTTGCTGCAGTCCTATCACCGCGAAATGAACGCCATGACCGCCGACGGCATCGCCATCGGCAAGCAGGGTGCGGCAATTGCCGGCAAGGCCGTCAGCGCGGCGATCAAGGGCGCGATCAGCGGCAACACCGACGATGTCGAAAGCAGGATCGAAGCGGAAACCAAGAAAATCGAGCAGCAGGCCCTGCAGCTGTGCAAGCGCCTGGTCACGGTCAAGTCCTCGCAGGACGCGTTGGCAGCCTCGCTTCCCGAATTCAAGCCTTACGCCACGATGGACCAGTCAGACGTGGACGACTGCGGGTCGAAGCACAACGACAGCTACAGCGCCGGCAAGGAAGCCGGTGGCTCCTTGGCCAAGGCGATCAAGGGCAATGAAGACGACGCCGGCATGGATGCGGCGCAACGGGCCGATGCGGCGGGTGCCATTGAAGTGGAGGCTGCTGCCGACGACAGCGCAAATACGCGTTGAAGCCTGGTTTTCCGGTCACGAATCATCGAGAAATGTTGTCAGACTGTAGAAGCGCCCCATGGGCGTTCCCTACGGAAGAACCATTCTTCAACCCGCACCGCCGCCCGGCTTGCCGTGGATACCACCCTTGGCCAGCACAGCCGGGTCCAGCAAGGACTTGAGTACCTTTTCCGACAGCCCGGTCAACTCGCGCGCCACTTCCAGCACCGGCCGATTCTGCCTGTAGGCCTGTTTGGCGATGGCAGCGCCGTTCTCGTAGCCGATCACCGGATTCAAGGCCGTCACCAGGATCGGATTGCGATCCAGCGCCTCGCGGATATGCGCCTCGCGCACTTTCAGGCCGGCGATCGACGAATCCGCCAGCAGCCGCGACACGTTGCCCAGCAGGTTGATCGAATCCAGCAGGTTGGCGGCGATCAGCGGCAACGCCACGTTCAACTGGAAGTTGCCGGTCTGTCCGGCGACGGTGATCGCCGCGTGATGGCCGATGACCTGCGCGCAAACCATCACCGTCGCCTCGGGAACCACTGGATTGACCTTGCCCGGCATGATCGAACTGCCGGGTTGCAGGGCGGGCAGCTCGATCTCGCCCAGGCCCGCCAGCGGCCCGGAGTTCATCCAGCGCAGGTCGTTGGCGATCTTTATCAGGGCGACCGCCAGTGCATTGAGCTGGCCTGACAATTCGACGGCATCATCCTG
>Ga0307414_10000411_pt1 | contig 23110 bp, 29 predicted proteins | sample DK1Ometagenome_FD_203804 | JGI IMG/M metagenome (GOLD analysis project Ga0307414, IMG submission 203804) | Maize rhizosphere microbial communities from greenhouse at UC Davis, California, United States - DK15-O-3 | ecosystem: Host-associated > Plants > Roots > Rhizosphere > Soil | place: USA... | reverse complement strand
GGCTGTTCGTCCTCCACGTCGCGGGCGCGCTGCGTCATCATTTCCAGCGTCAGGATCTGATTGGCCGCATGGTGCCGCGCGCTTTGGCTGGTCGGAGCGCGCTGAATGTGGTGGTCGTGCTGGCTTTGCTCGGCTGTGCAGGGGCCTTTCTGCTCGCGCGCGTCCTGCCCTTCGGTGCATCGCCGGATGCTCCGCCTGAAGACGCACTGGCAAATGCATCCAATGCAATGCTGGCCGATAATGCGGCCAATGTCGCTGCTGCGAATGAAACGGCGGCGCCGATCGTCAACGAAGCAGAATCGACGCAAAACAGCACCGCCTCAGCCGAGGCGACACAGCCGCCTGCGCAATGGCGTGTGCAATCCGGCGGAAAGCTCGGCTTCAAGGCGGATTATTCAGGCTCAGCCATCGATGGCGCCTTCACTGGCTGGAATGCCGACATCCTATTCAGCCCGGATGATCTGCCCAATTCCCGCATCAACGTGACCGTCGATCTGGCAAGCGTGGATAGTGCAGATAGCCAGCGCGATGACACGTTGCGCAGTGACAGCTTCTTCAACGTGGCGAGACATCCCCGCGCCACATTCCGTTCAACCAGCATCACCCATCGCGGTGGCAAGGCCTATCGCGCGGCTGGAACGCTCTCCCTGCATGGGCAGCAGCGCCCGGCGACACTCAGTTTCACGCTCGATATTCAGGGTGATCGGGCGAAGGTCGCAGGCAGCGCGCCGCTCAGCCGCACGGCATTTGGTGTCGGCACTGGCGAATGGGCGGATACCGGTACGGTCGCCGATGCCGTCAGCGTCACGTTCAACTTCACGGCTCAACGCCAGAAGTGATGCGATTCGCTCGATCGTGATAGGTTTGGCAGCGTGGGTGAATTCGCGCGCTGCCAGCGCTTACTTCTTCTTCCCGAAATCCACCGTCACCACGTTCGAGCCATCTTCAGCCGTCACGGTCGGCACATCATTGCCCGCGTCTTCAGCCAGTTCGGGCGCTTCGTCCGCATCCTGCACCTGAAATTCCAGTGAGAAGTTCACCGCCGGATCGACGAAGAAGCGCAGCGCGGAGAACGGAATCACGAGATGCGCTGGCACCTGATTGAAGGTCAGCCCCACTTCAAAATGGGTGTCCGACACTTTGAGGTCCCAGAATTTATGCTGGATGACGATGGTCATCTCATCGGGGAAGCGCTCGATCAGCCGTTTTGGGATGTTGACGCCCGGCGCCTGTGTCTTGAACGTGATGTAGAAATGATGATTTCCCGGCAGCGCGCCGGAGAGCGCAATATCCTGCAGCACGCGGCCCGGGATGGCGCGCAGGGCATCCTGAACGATCTCGTCATAGGGAATCAGGCTGTCTGCAGTGTCTTCCGTCATTTTCTCAGTCCTAGCGTGGGACACAGGCCGGTCAAGCGCAGAGCGGGCTTGACGTCAGCATGTTGTCGCAAAGCTGTAATCCCTCCGTGCGCACAAGCAGATTGCATGGCACGGGCAGCGCGCTATACGCCAGCCATGCGGAACGCGGATATCAGGCGGAAAACCGGCGAAACGGACATCGAGGTCAGCGTCAATCTCGATGGTACGGGCGCCTATTCCATTTCAACAGGCATTGGCTTTCTCGATCATATGCTCGAGCAGCTTTCGCGCCATTCCCTCATGGATCTGAACGTCCGCGTGCAGGGCGACCTTCATGTCGACCAGCACCACACGACGGAAGACAGTGCCATCGCCATTGGTGAGGCGGTTGCCAAGGCGCTTGGCGATAAGCGCGGCATCGCCCGTTATGGCGAGGCGCACGCCCCGATGGATGAGACGCTCACCCGCGTTGCACTGGATATTTCTGGGCGCCCCTGGCTGGTCTGGAAAGTGCAGATCAATATGCAGCGGCTGGGCGAATGGGATACCGAGCTGATCGAGCACTGGTTCCAGAGCTTCGCGCAAAGTGCGGGCATCACCCTGCATGTCGAAAATCTATACGGCAGCAATAATCACCATATCGTGGAAAGCTGCTTCAAGGCGCTGGCCCGTGCGCTGCGGCAGGCCGTGGAGCTTGATCCGCGCAAGGGCGATGCGATCCCATCCACCAAAGGCACGCTTGGCGGCTGACGGCTCATGACCATCGCGCTCATCGATTATGGCGCGGGGAATCTCCACTCCGTGCACAACGCGCTCCGGGCTGCGGGCGCGCATGGCGTTGTCGTGACGTCCGATGCTGAGGTGGTGCGCCGTGCAGACCGCATCGTGCTGCCCGGCGTCGGCGCCTTTCGCGCCTGTATCGAGCCGTTGCGCGCCATCCCCGGCATGATCGAGGCGATGCATGAGGCGGTGTTCGATGTTGGCCGGCCCTTCCTCGGCATCTGCGTCGGTATGCAATTGCTGGCCGATGCGGGCGAGGAGTTCGGGCGGCATGAGGGGCTGGGCTGGATTCCCGGTACCGTGCGCAAGATTGAGCGGGATGATCCCGCCATCAAAATCCCGCACATGGGCTGGAATGATGTGGTGGCCGCGCGCGCGCATCCGCTCATCGCGCCCGGCGAGGCCTATTTCCTCCACAGCTATCATTTCGACGCTGCAGACAGCGCCGATGTGGTGGCGACGAGCGATCATGGCGGCCCGCTGGTGGCTGCCGTTGGTCGCGACAATATATTGGGCGTGCAGTTCCACCCGGAAAAGAGCCAGGCCTATGGCCTCGCCACGCTCACCCGCTTTCTGGATTGGAAACCATGAGCTCTATCCCAAGTTTCATCGTCTTCCCTGCTATCGATCTGAAGGCTGGCCAGGTCGTGCGTCTGGCCGAGGGCGATATGGATCGGGCGACAGTCTATGGCGATGATCCCGCCGCGCAGGCGCTGATCTTCGCCGAGCAGGGCTCGGACTTCCTGCATGTCGTCGACCTTGATGGATCGTTCGCCGGTCGCGCGGTGAATGGCGCTGCGGTCGCAGCGATCGTCGAGGCCTTCCCCGGCCATGTGCAGCTGGGCGGCGGCATTCGTGATCCGCAGGCGGTGGAGGGCTGGTTCGCGCTTGGTGTGTCGCGCGTTGTCATCGGCACGGCAGCGCTCAAGAACCCGCAATTCGTGAAGGATATGGCAGCCCAATATTCCGGTGGCATCGTCGTCGCTGTCGACGCGCGCGATGGCATGATCGCAACCGACGGCTGGGCCGAGAAGTCGGACATGCCCGTCATCGATCTTGCCCGCCGGTTCGAGGATGCAGGCGTTGCCTCGCTGCTGTTCACCGATGTTGGCCGTGATGGGATGCTCAAGGGCTGCAATGTCGAGGCGACGGTCGATCTTGCCCGTGCGGTCAATATCCCCGTTATCGCAAGCGGCGGCGTCGCGGGCATTGGCGATATCCGCATCCTGAGCCTCCACGCCAAGGATGGCGTCGAGGGCGTCGTGACGGGCCGTGCGCTTTATGATGGCCGCCTGGATCTGGCGGATGCCATTGCGGTGGCCAAGGCCGGATGAGCGTCCGCACGCGGATCATCCCCTGTCTGGACGTCGCCAATGGCCGGGTGGTCAAGGGCGTGAACTTCGTCGGCCTGCGCGATGCCGGCGATCCGGTCGAGCAGGCCCGCGTCTATGATGCCGCCGGAGCCGATGAGCTTTGCTTCCTCGATATCACCGCCACCCATGAGGATCGCGGCACTTTGCTCGATATCGTCGCGCGCACGGCGGAAGTCTGCTTCATGCCGCTCACCGTTGGCGGCGGTGTGCGGCAGGTTGAGGATGCGCGCGCGCTCCTGCTGGCAGGCGCAGACAAGGTCGCCGTGAACAGCGCTGCCGTTGCGCGGCCAGAGCTGGTGGCGGACATCGCAGATCGCTTCGGCAGCCAGTGCGTGGTCGCCTCGGTCGATGCGCGCCGCACCGGCGAGGGGCGCTGGGAGATTTTCACCCATGGCGGTCGCCGCGCTACCGGCATCGATGCGGTGGCGCACGCCCTTCGCCTGGCCGAGCTTGGCGCGGGCGAGCTGCTCGTCACCTCAATGGATAGCGATGGCACGAAGAAGGGCTATGATCTGGGCCTCACCCGCACCATTGCCGATGCGGTGTCCGTGCCCGTCATCGCCAGCGGCGGCGTCGGCACGCTGGAGCATCTGGTCGAGGGCGTGACGAAGGGTCATGCCAGCGCCGTGCTGGCCGCGTCCATCTTCCATTTCGGCCAGCACAGCATCAAGGAAGCCCGCGCTGCCCTTGCTGCCGCCGGGATTGCCGTGCGCACCGCCTGAAAGCCATTGACGCTCGCAGCCCAAGCGGCGAGGAGATGCGACATGGATAGCCTCACCCGCCTCGAAACCACCATTCTTGCCCGCCGCGAGGCCGATCCCGCGACATCCTATGTCGCCAAGTTGCGCGCCAAGGGTCTGCCCAAAATGGCGCAGAAGCTCGGCGAGGAAGCGGTCGAGACGATCATCGCGGCGCTGGGTGGCGACAATCAGGAACTGACCGGCGAGGCAGCCGACCTGCTCTTCCACCTCATCACCGTGCTGGCCGAGCGCGGCGTCAAACTGGCGGATGTCTATGCGGAGCTGGACCGGCGCGAGGGCGTTTCCGGGCTGGATGAGAAGGCCGCACGGCCCAAGGAGTAAGCATCATGGCGATCGACCCCACGCTTCCTTATAATGAGAGCAATATCTTCGCGAAGATCCTGGGCGGCGAAATCCCCTGCAACAAGGTGCATGAGGATGAGCATGTGCTCGCCTTTCACGACATCAACCCGCAGGCGCCAACCCACATATTGGTCATTCCCAAGGGCGCTTACGTCAGTTGGGATGATTTCTCGGCACGCGCCAGCGATGCAGAGATCGGCGCGTTCGTCCGCGCGGTTGGGGCCATTGCGCGGGAGGCTGGCCTTGTCGAGCCGGGCTATCGGTTGCTCGCCAATGTGGGCCAGCATGGCGGGCAGGAAGTGCCGCATCTGCATGTCCACCTGTTTGGCGGCAAGCCGCTCGGGCCGATGCTGGCGCGCTGAGCAGCATTGGTGGACATTCGCTCATGATGAAGGCTGCCCCCGCGCCGGTCATGCTCCTGTTCGCACTGAGCCTCGCGCTCAATCTCTGGCTGGCCGGCGTGCCGGGCTGGACATGGCTGCTTGCGGCGCTCAGCGGCTGGTATTTGGCGGACATGGCCTCGGGCGTCGTCCATCTCGTCATGGATTATTATCCCTGCCGTTCGGACGTCGGGCTTGGCGCCGTTTATTCCTATGAAGGCTCGCGGGAGTCGGACGAGTATCTGTCGCTGCGGGCCGCGGCGATGGCGCGCATCGGCGGCTTCCAGAAGCTCGCCTATGATTTCAAGAACCATCATCCCCGGCCCGATGCGCTGGGGCGCCGCTCGATGCTCGTGCAGATCGGCTCGACGATCTGCTTCACCACTCTGCCGACCTCCCTGGCGGTCAACCTGATCGCGCTGGCCGTGCCGCTGCCGGGATGGCTGCTGTTCGGCGCGGTCATCTTCCTGATCGGCGCGACCTTTGCGCAATATTTTCACGGCACGCTGCACCGGATGGACAATCCATGGATCGTGCGGGCGATGCGCCGCGTCGGCCTGCTCATGACGCCACAGGCGCACGCCATCCATCATGCGACGCTCACGCAGGACTTTGCGACCAACACGGGCTGGTCGAACCCGGTCGTCAATCGCCTCTTCCGTCTCGCCATGCGCCGCCGCTGGCTGACGGAGGCCGGGCTGGAGCCACGCTGAGCCACGCCGCTTGGCACCGCGTGGGGGGAGGCGAGCGGGAGCGCGCAGCTATCGCACTTGCACCACCGCAATTAGGCTATAGTCTGCCCGCCATTCCCTATCGGGCAGGCGGCGGGGCCGCTGCACAGTGAAAGTGACACGCGCATGATCTTTGGCCGCATCAAGCCACTCGACGCCATTCTTGCCACTGCCGAAAAGAAATCATTGCATCGATCGCTTGGGGCGTTCCAGCTCACCATGCTCGGCGTGGGCGCCGTCATCGGCACGGGCATCTTCGTGCTGACGGCGGAAGCGGCGCAAAAGGCCGGGCCGGGCATGATGCTCTCCTTCGTCATTGCAGGCTTTGTCTGCGCTGTCGCCGCGCTCTGCTACTCGGAAATGGCCTCGATGGTGCCGGTCTCCGGCTCGGCTTACACGTATAGCTATGCGGTGATGGGCGAATTGATCGCATGGATGGTCGGCTGGGCGCTCATCCTTGAATATGCGGTTGCAGCGGGCGCCGTCTCCGTTGGCTGGTCAGGCTATGTTGTCGGCCTGCTCGAGCATACGATGGGCATAGACATACCCGATATGCTGGTGCGCGGGCCGTTCGATGGCGGGTTCGTGAACTTACCAGCAATGGGAATCGCCCTGCTCGTCACCTGGCTGCTGGTTATCGGCACGCGCGAGAGCGCCACTGTCAATGCCGTGCTGGTGGTCATCAAGGTTGCCGCACTGTCCTTGTTCATCGCGCTCGCTGTGCCAGTGATGAACATGGAGAATTTCTCGCCCTTCGCCCCGCTCGGCTTTGGTGGCATTGGCGCGGCGGCGGCATCCATCTTCTTTGCCTATGTGGGTTTCGACGCGGTTTCGACCGCTGCGGAGGAGACCAAAAACCCCCAGCGCAATATGCCAATCGGCCTCATTGGCTCGCTCACCATCTGCACGGTCTTCTACCTGCTCGTTGCGGCAGGCGTTGTCGGCACGGTTGGCGCAAACCCGCTGCTGGATGCCAGCGGCGCGGCCCTCAACCCCGGCAGCACGGAACTGACCAATGCCTGCCGCTCTATTGGGGATCAGGCCGTGGTCTGCTCCAAGGAAGCGCTGGCATGGACCATGCGCGAGATTGGCTGGCCACAGGTCGGCAATCTCATCGGTCTGGCAGCCGGTCTTGCGCTCCCTTCCGTCATCCTGATGATGATGTTCGGCCAGACCCGCATCTTCTTCGTCATGAGCCGTGATGGCTTGCTGCCAGCAGTCTTTTCGAAGATCCACCCCAGGTTCCACACGCCGCACGTGATCACGATCATCACCGGCGTGTTCGTTGCGCTCTTCGCCGCCTTCTTCCCGGTCGGCATCCTCGCCGAGATTTCCAACTCCGGAACGCTCTTCGCCTTCGCCGCCGTATCTATCGCCGTGATGGTGCTGCGCCGGACCGACCCGAACCGCGTGCGCCCGTTCCGCACCCCGGCCATCATGATCACCGCGCCCGTTGCAATCCTCGGCTGCCTCTATCTATTCTTCAAACTTGGCACCGAGACCAAGCTGATGTTCGTTGGCTGGGCATTTGTCGGCCTCATCGTCTATTTCGCCTATAGCCGTGGCCGCAGTCATGTCGGGCTGGGAAGGGTGGACGTGCCTGAGACGGATCGCGACGCACCGCCTCAGCCGGTGCCGCCTATCGACTAAGCGTGATGCGCTGAGGCCAACAGAAAAGGGGCGCTCTTGCGGGCGCCCCTTTCCTTTGTCGGTAGGAGAAGTTGGAGGCCTTAGCCCCAGATTTCCTCGGCGACCTCGACCACCAGCTGCATCTTCGCCTTCTGCTGGTCAAAGGCGATGTCATTGCCATGCACCGTCGATGCAAAGCCGCACTGGGGTGAGAGCGCAAGCTGATCGAGCGGCGCGAACTTCGTCGCTTCATCGATGCGGCGCTTGATCTCGTCCTTGGTCTCCAGCTCGCCAAGCTTGGTGGTGACGAGGCCGAGCACGACCGTCTTGCCCTTGGGCAGGAAGCGGAGCGGAGCAAAATCGCCCGAACGCGCATCATCATATTCGAGCAGGAAGGCGTTGATGTTCAGTTCGTTGAACATGATCTCCGCAACCGGCTCATAGCCGCCTTCGGCTGCCCAGCTGGAGCGGAAATTGCCGCGGCACAGGTGAACCGCGCGGAACAGATCATCGGGCGCGGCGGAGAGCGCATCATTGATCATCTGCGCATAGTGGCGCGGCAGAGCATCGGGGTCCATGCCGCGCTTGCGGGCATTTTCGCGCTGCTGATCATCGCACAAATAGGCAAGATTGGTGTCGTCGAGCTGCAGATAGCGGCAACCGGCGTCGACCAGATCGGAGACTTCCTCGCGATAGGCGCCTGCCACATCGGAGAAGAACTCGCTCATGTCGGGATAGACCTTCTCGTCAATCCCTTCGCGACCGGCGCGGAAGTGCAACATGGTGGGCGAGGGGATGGTGACCTTTGGCGTCTTGCTCACGACGCTGGCGAGAAACTCATAGTCCGCCCGCTGGATCGGCTTGCTATGCTTGATCTTGCCGGTGACGACCATCTTTGGCGGCGCGAAATGCACATCCTTGCCGATGGCGTTCTGGAACTGCACTTCCATGCCGCCCTGCTCCTCGATCCCGTCGAGCTGCAGCAAAAAGTCGGTGTGGAAGAATTTGCGACGAAACTCGCCATCGCTGATCGCCTTGACGCCAACCTCTTCCTGAAACTTCACGACGCCACGGATGGCCTCATCCTCGATCGCGCGAAGCTGCGCCGCATCGATCTTGCCAGCGGCGTGATCGTTACGCGCTTCGATCAGGTTGGCGGGGCGCAGGAAGCTGCCGATATGGTCGGCGGGGAAGGGATATTTGGTCGTCATTGCTCGTCTCCAGCAAGGCTGTGTCGCTTAATTTTCATCGATATAAAGCATTCTTTATATATAAAAAGCTTTATGTTGAATTTCGGGTGCGATCGACAGGCAAGAAAAAAGGCCCGGCTATGAGCCGGACCTTCCAATCTCTCGCGCAAATCGCCCATCTTAGGCTTTGGCATTCACCTGCTTGGGGCGCAGTACCGTATGGCCGACCGCTGTGTTGGAGGCGGGCACATGATAGAAGCGGTGCAGCTGCTCAACCCCATCGCCCAGCGCCGCACGCATGATCAGCCACATGATGAGCTCAATACCCTCCGTGCCGGCCTCGCGCAGATATTCCAGCCGCGTGATGGCGCGCAGATCGTCCGTTTCGCTCACCAGCTTGTCCAGAAACGCATTGTCGAACTCGGGATTGATCAGGCCCGCGCGTGGCCCCTGCAACTGGTGGCTCATGCCGCCTGTGCCCCAGATCTGCACGTTCAGATCTTCGGGATAGGTTTCCACCGCATATCGGATCGCTTCACCAAGGGCCCAGCAACGGCTGCCCGATGGCGTGGGGAACTGAGTCACATTCACCGCGAGCGGAATGACCTTGCAGGGCCATTCATCCACCTTGCCGAACATCAGGCTGAGCGGAACCGTGCAGCCATGATCCACATCCATATGGTTCATCAGCGTCATGTCGAACTCGTCGATCACAAGCTGCTCCGCCATATGGGCCGCGAGCTCTATATGGCCGTAAACCGTCGGCACCTCGCGCGCGCCCCAGCCCTCATCAGCGGGCGAAAACTCTTCTGCGCAGCCCAGTGCAAAGGTCGGCACCACATCCAGCATCATCGCGGAGGCATGATCGTTATAAACGAGGATCACCACATCGGGCTTTTCCTCCTTCTCCCACGCCTTCACCCACTCATAGCCGTCGAACACAGGCTTCCAGGTTTCGTCCTGCCAGCGGCCCTGATCGAACGCGGCGCCAATGGCGGGCACATGGCTGGTCGCCACGCCTGCGGTAATACGGGCCATCTTAGTTTCCTTCGCGAATCGAGCGCTGGCCATCGGGCGAACGGCCCCCGGCGCGCATCATCGCTGCATATTCATCAGCGGTCATATTGGTCATGGAGCTCACCGCGCGCTGGGTGGTCCAGCCATCGGTGTTGGAGAGCTTCACGAGGAAATAGATGTTGCCGCCCATGTCGATCAGCTTGTTGAAGTCACGGTCCTGCACGGCGCGCTTCTGCTCTTCGCTCATCCGGAACTTGTCGAGATAAGCGCGCTCATGATCACGGAATTCGGCGCGATTGGCAGCGTCCATCAAAGACATACAGAATTTATGCAGATGATAAGCCTCGCGCGATCGCTTGGCGGTGAACACCGTCGTGCCGGGAATATCATTCAAATCAGTGAGCGGATAAAGGCGAGTACGCACGGCCTGACCTCTCGATCGGACAAGGGAAGGGGAAATATAGAATGGCTTGCCGCCAAATCCAATTGCTGCCGCCCTTAGACATTGTGCAACTGCGAAATCAACAGATAGTTGAGCAGAGTCGTGGGTTGCAGCCTGCCATCCGCCCCGTGCCAGTCTTACCGCAGGCGGCTATCCGTAACGCACACCGCAATCATCGCCAGGCTAAAGATCGCCATCATGCTCGCAAACAGCAGCACCGGCAGTTGCAGAAGATAGTCCATGATTTGAGCACTCCACATCGGGTTGATCGATGCGAATGCTCTGGCCTGGGCGCAAACACGCGACATTGATCAGGATCAAGGCTGTGGAATAAAGCGCGCGGGATATGCAGCGGGGCACCAACTCGCTGGCGCGCGACCACTGGCTGCCGGGCGATTCTCTTTGACACGAGGGCCGCAGATTTCGGTGAGGAAAACTGGATGCCCGACGAGGATTCGAACCTCGATTAACGGAGTCAGAGTCCGTTGTCTTACCATTAGACGATCGGGCAAAGAGGGCGCGCAGATAGCGCTGCTCTGGCCGGGGGTCAAGGCATTTGCCGCTGCTTCTCCACATCATCGTTCAACCGCAGGCAGAGGGCCTCTGCGCGGGGGTGCTTGCGTCCTGTGCAACAGGGGGCTAGCGTTCGGGCAAGTCCCGGTGGAATGACCATCGGTTGGGAAGGTATTTTTAATGGCGCACAAGGCGACGCCTGCGCCGCGCTCTGGGCGAGAGCCCGGCACTGCAGTGCCACGCGGCCCTATGTTGAGGGAGGAGTTTGCCGCCAAGCGCGCGCTCCCCCGTGGCAATGTGGCCGCGCTCGACCTTGGCACGAACAATTGCCGTCTGCTGATTGCCCGGCCCGAAGGGGATCGATTCGTGATCGTGGATGCCTTTTCGCGCATCGTGCGGCTGGGCGAAGGGCTGACGGCAACGGGCGAGCTTTCGCCTGCCGCCATCGAGCGCACCATCTCCGCCCTCTCCGTCTGCGCGGACAAGCTCCGCAAGCGTCGTGTGGTGCTGGCGCGCTCGGTCGCGACCGAGGCATGCCGCCAGGCGCGCAACGGCAAGGAATTTGTCGCGCGGGTGCAGCGCGAGACAGGCATCATGCTTGATATCATCCCACCGCGTGAGGAAGCGCGGCTGGCGGTGCTGGGCTGTCAGGCCTTGCTGGAACCCGGTGAAGGTCCCGCCATGATCTTCGACATTGGCGGCGGCTCGACCGAGCTGGTGCTGCTGGATGGCGCTGGCGACGATCTGCGCATTATCGACTGGCTGAGCGCTCCGCATGGCGTGGTGTCCCTCGCTGAGGTGGTTGCAGGGCATAAGGAAGGGCCGGAAGGACGCGCGGCGGCCTATGCCGAAATGTTGCGGCGGATGCGCGAGGCTTTTGCGGCGTTCGCGGCGCGCCTGCCCAAGGGCGGCCCGGTGCGGCTGCTCGGCACATCCGGCACAGTGACGACGCTTGCGAGCGTGCATCTGGGCCTCCCACGCTATGATCGGCAGGCTGTCGATGGCCTCATCGTGCCTGCCGCCGCCATGCGCGACATCTCCCGCCGGCTCTCCACCATGAGCATCGAGGAGCGCATGGCGCTGCCCTGCATTGGCGATGAGCGGGCCGATCTGGTGGTGGCGGGCTGCGCAATCCTCGACTCCATCCTCGACATCTGGCCTGCCGACCGGCTAGGCGTCGCCGACCGCGGCATCCGCGAGGGCATTTTGCGCGCCCTGATCGACAGCGCATCAAGCAGGAAACTTGGCTGATGGCCCGCGGCGATAAACCCGTTGATAAGCGCGTGCGCACCGCCCGTGGCCGCACCGCGCAATCGACCCGCTGGCTCGCACGTCAGCTGAACGACCCCTATGTGAAGCGCGCCAAGGCAGAGGGGTATCGCAGCCGTGCCGCCTACAAGCTCATCGAGTTGGACGAGAAGTTCACGATCTTGCGGGGCACGCGCTTCATCGTCGATCTTGGCGTCGCACCCGGCGGCTGGGCGCAGGTTGCGCGCAAGATGGCGCCCAAGGCGGCGATTGTGGGCATCGATCTGCTGCCCGTGGAGCCCATCCCCGGGGTGACGCTGCTGGAAATGGACTTCATGGACGATGCCGCGCCCGAGCGACTGCTGAGCGCGCTTGGCGAAGCGCCCGACCTTGTGCTGTCAGACATGGCGGCGAATACCGTGGGCCATCAGCAGACCGACCATCTGCGCACGATGGGGCTGGTGGAGGCGGCGGCGGACTTTGCCATGCGCACATTGAAGCCCGGCGGCGCCTTCGTCTCCAAGGTGTTTGCAGGCGGCACGGATGATGCGCTGCTGCGGCAGCTCAAGGCGGCGTTCAAAACGGTGAAGCACGCCAAGCCACCTGCCAGCCGCAAGGGATCGGTCGAGTGGTTCGTGGTCGCGCAGGGCTTCAAGGGACGCAAAGAGGACGCGCTACCAGACTGACAGCGTGACTGATTGCGACAAAGCGATAATTTGTGCTCTTATCATTGGGCAGCCCTACGACTAGAGGCTGCCCGACGGCGTTTTTCTGAGAAAAGGTGAGTGCAGCATGAAGGCGGGAGGACAAGGCATGTTCCGCTCGCTTGGCATTCGGAATTTCCGCCTGTGGGTGGGCGCGGGGCTCTTTTCCAACATCGGCACATGGATGCAGGGCACGGCGCAGACCTGGCTCGTGCTCACCGAACTCACCGATCATAGCGCGAGCGCCGTCGGCATCCTCACCGCGCTGCAATTTCTGCCGCAGGTGCTGCTCGTCGCGCTGACCGGATCGCTTGCTGATCATGTCGACCGGCGCAAGCTGCTCATGACCGTGCAAAGCGTCCAGATGGTGCTGGCGCTCACGCTGGGTGCCGTGACGCTTCTGGGTGTCGTGCAGCTGTGGCATGTCTATCTCTTTGGCTTTCTGCTGGGCAGCTGCATGGCGTTTGAGGCGCCCGCGCGGCACAGCTTCGTCTCCGAGGTGGTGAATGATGCGCATATCGGTAATGCCGTCGCGCTCAACAGCACCGCCTTTCAACTGGCGCGCATGCTCGGCCCTGCGCTGGCGGGTGTGTGCATTGCGCTGCTCGGCACGGGCTGGGTGTTTGTGCTCAATGGCCTCTCCTACATCATCGTCATTGGCGGGCTGACGCTCATCAATGTGGCGGACCTGCACCGGCACGAGGGCAAGCGGCAGGCAATCCGCCTGCTCGATGGCTTCCGCTATGTGCGGGAGCGACATGATATCCGCACGGTGTTCATGATGCTCTTCTTCTTCGGCACGCTGGGCATGAACTTCGGCATCTTTATCAGCGTGATGGCGGCGAGCGTGTTCCAGAAAGGCGCGAGCGAATTTGGCCTGCTCAGTTCCGTGATGGCCGTCGGCTCGGTCATCGGCGCGCTGATGGCGGCGCGGCGGGACCGGCCACGGATGCGCCACCTGATCGGCGGGGGTTTGTTCTTTGGCTGCTCGATGATGCTGGCGGCGGCATCGCAAAGCTATCTGCTGTTTGGCGCGTTGCTGGTGGCGGTGGGCATTGCCGCGCAGACCATGCTCACCTCGGCCAGCGGCTATGTGCAACTGGCGACGGACCGCGCAATGCGGGGGCGGGTAATGGCGATCCATATGGCGATCACCCTTGGCGGCCTGCCGCTTGGCGCGCCGCTCATCGGCTGGGTGGCGGATGCTTATGGTGCGCGCACGGCAATTGCGGTGGGCGGCGCGGCGGGGCTCATCTCCGCGGCAATTGGCCTGGCCTATATGGTGCGGGCGCGTGGGCTGCGGCTCAGCTGGAGTGAGGGGCGGCCGCATCTGCATGTGCAGCCCGATCCTTACAAGCCGATTCGGGAACCGGACTTCATGCCGCCGAACGCGGTGCCCTGAACGGCGGCGCTTATTCCTCGATCAGGTCGAGATAAGCGATCACATCATTATCCGTGGCGATGAACAGCCCGTCCTGAATATCCTCGCTCTGCTGCGCGGCCATCGCCAGCGCCTCGGCAAGCGAGCCATACAGCAAGGTTTCAGCCCCGCCGCCCTCGGCATCCGAGAGATGATAGAGCCGTACAGTGACGCCATCAGACGTGCTGCGCATCAGTGCATACTCCCGGTCTTGCCCTTCAGGCCAAGCTCATGCGCCAGCCCATCCAGATTGGCGCCGGGGCGCACGACCAGCCATTGATCGGGCGTGCGGCCATCGATCACCGTCACCGCGCCCTTGGGGCACAGGTCAACGCAGCCAATCTCCATGATGCCCGCGCCGGACTTGGGGCCTTTGCCAAGCTGGAGCTGCTTGCGCAGCGCCTTGGCGAGCGTCTGCTTCCCCTCGGGGCCAAAGCCGCCCTTCACTTTCTTGGAGCATTTGCGGCAGATCATCACCGCATTGGACCAGCGCGCCTTGGCGCGGCGGGTGGTCATGCGGTCGGCTTCCAGCTCTTGCGCTCCTCGGCTACACGCAGCACATCATAAGCCGCCTGAATGCCCTGAAAACGCACCGCGGCATCCTTGTCGCCGGGGCACACATCGGGGTGGCATTCCTTGGCGAGCGCGCGCCAGCTTTTGCGGATCGCCTCAAAGTCCGCGTCGCTCTCCAGCCCCAGCACATCGAGCGCGCGCATCTCATCGCGCGAGCGCGTGCCATCGCCCGGCCCGGCCCACTGATTATGCGCGCTGGTGCGATAGCCAGAGGCATCGCGCTGCTCATCATGCATCCGCGTGTTGAGCTCTTCCTCGTCCAGCCCCGCAAAATAATCCCAGCCGCGATTATATTCCCCGGCATGTTCCTGGCAGAAATACCACCGCTCCGGGCTGTTGGGGGATTTGGGCGCAGGGCAATTGCCCGGCTGCTCACAACCATGCCGATCACACAGCCGCACAGCCTGCGCCTCCCGCCCGGAGCCATAGCCCCGCCAGCGGGGGAATCCCCAATCATTGGATTGCCGTGCTTTTACCATCCGACCCACTTAGTGCGCGGCGGCTGGGAAATCCACCGTGGCGGGTGGGGCAGTGGGAAATGTGGTAAGACCGGGCGACGGGAAGGTTAAGCGGAAGCGTCTGAAACAGTAATCACCTTTGCTCGGCGAGAAGAACTACCTCGAACGCTAGTCGCAGTGACGCTTGCGGTTCGATCTCGAACCCGTGGACATCAATCATGTGACTGACCGTGGACGCGAAAATGTACCCCAGGCAAAGGCGATAAAAATCATCAAAAGCCCCAATGATGCGAACAAACTTCCTGGAAAAATCGCGCTATCCGGATGAACGATGCCGGTTAGAACGCCAATGTTCGCCGTTCGCCAGAGCAACAAGAAACCGATGGAAGCAATAATGGATGCGGGCATCAAGAACGGCACCAACACCATGACAAACGCCAGATCATAAGTATGCATCGGCACGAGAAATGCGATGGTCGCAATCGCAAAAGCAATCGATCTTTTTGCAACCATCGTCGAGATGATCAGCGCTAACGCGATCAATAACAAAGGTGGCAAAGATATTCCAACGAGGTCAAGCAAGTGCCACAAGCCGGTCATATTTTCGGCATTGTTGGCTGCAATACTAGGTCGTGGTGACGATTTAACTATCGCAGCCATATAGCGATGGCGGCGAGTTTGACGAAGCCCATGAAGTTGGCGAGCAGCTTGTCATATCGGGTTGCGACGCGCCGAAACTGCTTGAGCTTGGCGAAAAGCGCTCGACGCGATTACGCTCTTTGTAGAGTTCGCGGTCATAGTGCCGTTGTGTCTTTCGATTACGCTTGGGCGGGATAACGACATCGATTCCAGCGCTCTCGATCCTGCCGCACAAATGATCCGCGTCATAGCCCTTGTCCGCGAGGAGGGCCTGCGTCTCGAAACCGTCGATGAGGTCGTGTGCCAGAGCGATGTCATTGCGTTGTCCCGGCGATCCGATCAGGCGGATTGGCAAGCCCAGCGCCTCGCAAGCGGCATGGATCTTGGTGCTCAGTCCGCCGCGAGACCGACCCAGGCCTTGGGCATCCGCCCCCCTTTTTCCTTGCGCGCGCCCGCTGCATGCTGATGGGCGCGAACGATGGTGCTGTCGATCATCAGCCATTCAAGATCGGCCTCACGCGCCAGCACCAATAGCATCGCGTCGAGAACGCCCATCTCGATCCAGCGATAATAGCGCCGTTTTACCGAGCGATAGTCGCCGAGCCGTTCCGGCAGGTCGCGCCAGCGCCCGCCCGAACGCGCCATCCACAGCAGGGCATCCAGAAATTTCCGGTTGTCCGTGCGCGGTCCACGCTTGCCCTTCGTCCCGCCAGGCACGAACCCTTTGATCCGTTCCCATTGATCATCCCGAAGTGCGTCGCAATCCATCGCCGATCTCCAAAATCAGCCTTGAATCCGATTTCAGAGCATTTGGGAATCCCTGATCGTTAAATCGTCACCACAACCTAGGCTCGCTGTACCTCCCAATTGCATTGAGGAAGCCCCTAATGCTCTGTTCTGAAAGCACCGGGAGGCTTGCAATGAGAGCAACGGCGCCCGCTGCCAGCGCTGGCCGAACCAAATCGGCGCGCAACAAAGATAAGAAGAAGAAAACGATAGCGATATTCGGCTTCAGCGACAGGATCACCAGCCCAAAGAACAACACCCAGGGACGATCATAACGCCAGCCATGCACGAAAGCCGCCACGCCGAGAAAAACAAGCATGGCAGTTTGCCCGATGCTAATGGCAATAGACACGTCCTGCATGAGAGACAGGAAGGTTAGCAAAAGTACAAAAGCCAGAAATTTCTTTGGAAAGATGAGCCAAGTACCGACGACCAGGCATCCATAATTGATGAGGTTCCAAACCAGCGCCGCCAACGGAAATTTCAATGAGCCGAGAGCCACGGCGAGCGGCCACCAGTTTGGCGGATAAACCCAAAAGTGGGAAACTGGACCCGCTCCGAAGATCAGAAAATAACGATCTGCAAAGGCCGGTCCATAAGGATCTAGCCCTTCCGACCATAGATTGCCAGCCAGCCAAATTAGCCGAAAGTCCAGACCGTCGCTGTTATCGGCGACTTTCAAACCGATCCAGATCTGGGCCAAGAAACAGATTATAGACGCTAGGCACAAAACGCTCCTTTGGCGCTCTGCTATGGCGAGCGAGATGAGAAGCTTTGTAGGCATATTCCGAAAATGAAATTTGTGAGCGTTGTGCATGGCCTAGAACTAATCCAGCGTCGCCCGCCCCGATAGCGATTTGTGATGTGACGTAAGACGCGCGCGCCAGGTATGCGGGGTCCAATTTGCGAAGGAAGCTGGCCTCCCGACTCATCCCCAAAAAAATTCGCCAGGCGGCCTATAAGCCGGGTTTTGTCCACCGCCGCCGTATCCCTTGCGGGACGCGCGCACGGATGGGCGACCATTCCTCTAGGACCATGCTCTCGCATGGCCTCAAGCAACCAACCCGGGCGATCTCGGCCGAAACTTGCCTAGCAGGCCCGAAGACCTGCGCGCCGCCCCTATTCGGTCTTGCTCCCGGTGGGGTTTACCTCGCCGTCCGCCGTTGCCGGGGACGCGGTGCGCTCTTACCGCACCCTTTCACTGTTCACGCGGCCGAAGCCCAAGCCCGAAGGCATACGTGACCTGCTCTCTGTTGCACTGTCCCTAATCCCGGCGAACCGGGACCGCCGGACGTTATCCGGCACCGTTGTTTCGTGGAGCCCGGACTTTCCTCGCCGGATGCAAGCACCCGCCGCGGTCGCCCGACCGCCTGGCGAAAGGGGCTATAGGGGCAGGATAGCGCGGCGTCATCCTTTTCGAGCGATCGCCCGGGCCAGTGTGCGCTTGGGGGCCTTCAATCATCCCCGCGCGGGCGCGGCAGCAGCAGCGCGAGCAGGATGGCGCGGCATTCGCCATCGATCACGCCATCGATCTGCTCGGGGCGGAAACGGCGCTGGAAGGCGGTGACGGCGGCCTCCGGCTCGGCAATATCATAGCCGAAGCGCTCAAGCGCGAGCATGAAGCCGCCATCGCTCCAGTGCGGGTCCATCAGGTTGCGCGTGGGGCGCGGCAAGGCGAGGCGCAGGCGGGCAAGCTTGCCCCAGGGGAAGAGCTCGCCCGGATCCTGCTTGCGGGCAGGCGCAATATCGCTGTGGCCCACCACATTACCGCGCGTGATGCGGTGGCGCTGCATGATATCGTGGATGAGCGGCACGAGCACATCGATCTGCTTGTCCGGAAAAGCGCGATAGCCCCATTCATGGCCGGGATTGACGATCTCGATGCCGATGCTGGCCGAGTTCACATCGCTGATGCCGCGCCAGAAGGATTGGCCAGCATGCCAGGCGCGCTTGGCCTCATCCACCATGCGGACGATATTGCCATCCTCCGTCACCACATAATGGGCGGAAACCTTGCTATCCGGGTTGGCCATCCAGGCGATGGCGCTCTGCGCATCCGGCATGCCGGTATAGTGCAGCACAAGGAGGGAGACCGGGAGGGCACGTTCATCGAAATTGGGCGAGGGCGTCTCGATCATGCGGAACCTGGGACCACTTTCCTGCGCTCGACGGATTGAACTGGGTTGACCCTACCGCAAGGATGCGGGCGGCGGAAGCATCTCGTTTCGGCACAGGCCTGCTCGCAGTCAGGCAGCCTTGGGCAAGCGGCCCGCGACATAGACGCAGCTCATATCCCGGCAATTGGAAAACAGCGCATCATGAGCAGGCAGCAGCTCGCCTGCACCGAGCACCAGATAGCTGCCCGCGCGGGCACGCAAGGCCAGCTGATCGCGGGCGCGGGGCCGCAAGCGTTCCGGGAAATAGAAGAGGAGATTGCGGCACAGGATGAGATCAAACACGCCCGGTACGCAACTTGATGCGAGCAGATTATCGGCGTGGAAGGAGACCATGTTGCGGATTTCGTCTGCAATCTGCCATTCGGCGCCCACGGGCTCGAACCAGCGCAACAGCTCGCCAATCGGCAGGCCGCGCTGCATGTCCATGCGCGAATAGCGACCCTGCCGCGCGGTCGCGATTGCGGGTTCGGATATGTCCGTCGCGCGGATGGTCACGCGCCAGCCGCGGAATATCTCCATGCGGCGCACCATCATCGCGAGCGAATAGGCTTCCTGCCCGGTCGAGCAGCCCGCGCACCAGATGCGCAGCGCTTTTTCGCGCGATTGGGCGGCCAGCTGCGGCAGGATTTTCTCCTCCAGATTGCGGAACACGCCGATGTCGCGGAAGAAGCTGCTCTCATGATTGAGCATGGCATCGAGCGTTTCCGAGAGCAGCGGCCCCCGCGGCGCGCGGGCCAGCGCCAGCACCAGATCGTCCAGCGATGCTATGTTGCGGGCGCGCAGCAGGGGGCGCAATGATGTCTCGATGCGCCAGCGGCGGCTCTCGGTGAGTTCCTGCCCGGTATGGTGGCTAAGCAATGCACCCAATTGCTCGACTGCGCGTGAAGGCGGTGCGATCATCATGGGCGGATGCCGCTCTGGCGGAGCACAAGGTCCGCAATGGCGGGGGGCGGCAGGATCGCGCTGGCGAGCCCCGCCTTCACAACCGATCCCGGCATGCCCCACACCGCGCTCGACTCATGATCCTGCGCCACCAGCCAGCCGCCGCATTCCGCAAGGCTGTGCGCCCCGGCAAGCCCGTCGCGCCCCATGCCGGAGAGGATGATACCGCAGGCCGATGCCCCATAGATGCTGGCCAGCGCCGCAAACATCGGGTCCACCGCGGGATAGCTGCCGTGGAGGCAGCGCTCTGTGCTCAGCTGGATGTGGACCTGCCCGCGCGCACTCTTGCCGAGCGAAAGGTGCGCATGACCGGGCGCGACATAGACGGTGCCGGGGTGGACCGACATGCCCTGCTCGCCAATCATCACCGGCATGTGCGTCACGCGGCGCAACTGCTCGGCAAAGAGCGGTTGGAAATTGGCGGGAAGATGCTGGGTAACGAACAGCGGCGCGTTGATCGCTTCCAGGCCGGTGATGAGGCTCAGCACGGCGCTGATGCCGCCTGTCGATCCGCCAATGCCGACCGCGCGCACCTGATTGCCCACGGGCCGCAGCCGCGCATTGACCTGATCGGCCATTTGCGGCGCGCGGCTGCGCTCGCCCGAGGGCGCAAGATGGATCAGCCGGTCGATGAGATGGTCGATGAATGGCTTGCTGAAATGGCCAGCGCTCGGCTTGGCGACGGCATCGCTAGCGCCCTGAGCCAGCGCCTGCAGCGCTGTGTCGCCGCCTTCACGCAGTTTGCCGGAGAGGAGCACGACTTGCGGCACGCCGTCCGCAGCCAGCAGAAGGGGGAGCAGTTGCAGTCCGGTCATGCCGGGCATCTGCAAATCGAGCAGCACGAGATCGACCGGGTGATCGGCGATGAAGCGCAGGGCCTGCTCGCCATTGGATACGGCGCCAGCGACATGGAAACGGCCATCGTCAGCAAGCGCTCTGGATAATATCCGGCGCACGACCACCGAATCATCCACGATCAGCACGTCCGTTTGTTGGCTGGCTGCCACCCGGCGTCCTGCCGAAGCGTCATCATCGCTAAAGCCGGATGCGGGGATGTGCATCATGGGTTGCCCGGCGTCCTTAGAGAACGCCTACGATTTGCAATTTGCTTTCCAGCGTGTCGCGGTCGAACGGCTTCATCACATATTCGTCAGCGCCCGCATCCACAGCCGCGCGAATATGGTCGACGCCATTCTCCGTCGTGCAGAAGATGACTTTTGGCGGTCGGACGAGGTTGAGAAGCGACAATTCCTTGAGGAAATCGAGACCGCTCATGATCGGCATGTTCCAGTCGAGCAGCACGACATCGGGCATATGCGTGTCGCACATCTCCAGCGCTTCCCGCCCATCGGATGCTTCCTGAACGTTGAGACTGAGCGATTCGAGGATGTGCCGGGCGACCCTGCGGATCACCTTGGAATCATCGACGACGAGGCAGTTCGGCATTGTTTGCGACCTTGTTAAGCGGCTTGGAGCTGAACCTACTGAGAAGATGTGAGATTTTTGTAAATGATCAGGCAGCCTGAGTTGCAGGCGCCGCTAAGGCGACGAAATCCGCCAATGTGAGCAGCAAATGGCTTCGGCTTTCCAGCTCGACGAGACCGGATGTGAAGGGCGCCCAGTGCGGATCGATCCGCCCGCGAACGGGCTGGATGCCGTTTGACGCATGACAAATGTCAGTCACCGAATCGATGAGGAAGCCATAGCTATGCGCGCCGACGTCCGCGACGATCGCAAGCGCAGCGGGTCGCACTTGCGGGCCTGCGCCGAATACCCGCGCTTCCATATCGATCACCGTGAGCACCCGGCTGCGGAGCGAGGCGAGGCCGCACACATGGCGGGGCATGAGCGGCACGGGGATGACCTCCTGCAGCCGCACCACGGCTTCGACCTCCGATGCACGCACCGCGATAGGCGTCCCGGCGATGGTGGCGAAGAGGATGAGGTCTTTGTTCATCGACGTCATCCTGCCTTTCGCACGGATTGATTGATGGCCGCCATCAGCCGCTCGCGATCATAGCGATAGATGGACAGCACATTGTCTTCATAGGTCGGGTCGGAATCAGGCGTATCATCTCGCAGGGCGATGACAGTCACATCGGGCGCCGCCGCGACAAGCTGGTCCTCGCTGCACAAGATCACGTCCGGCGCTGAATCGACCTGCAGGCCGAAGCTCACATCATGTCCGGCCTGAATGAGCAGGGGCGCGAGAATGTTGCGCATCCACACATTGTCGAAATCGGAAATCAGGCAGCGAACAGCGCGCTGCGGTTTTGCTTCCATCTGCTGCCAGTCGAGCGCCTGCGCAAACAGAGCGAACGGATCGATCATCTCAAGCTGGCCTGCGCCGACCATCACAAGCCCGGCTATGCGACCCGCTGCGAGCGAAACGTCAAGCCTGGCGGGCACCTCGATAATGTCCAGCACCTCCTCGATGAGGTAGCAGATCTGCACCTCGCCATTATGCAGGCGGAGCGACTTGACGCTGGCAGCGCTGTTGGTGTCGCCCATGTTGAGAGCGGGCAGCAGCCGGTCGTCGATGCGGGCAAAGGCGCGGCCATTGCTGATGACGAACTGATGGGCTGCCAGATCCTCGACGCGATCAACAATGCGCAGGGGCAGCAGCCGACGCTCACCATCCGCCTCGCGAAAGAGGATCGCCTGCATCATCTCGATGCGTTGCGCAGGTTTCGCCGCGGCGGAGGCGATATGCACATCGGCATCGCGGAGCGGTAGGTCCGCAACCTGGGCGAGGCCCGCCGCGTCGAGCAGCAGCATGGGCTGGCCGTTGTCCGGCAGGGTCATGCCCGCGAACAGTCCTGCCGCCGCGATCACGGGCGAGGCAGGGCGGATCACCAGCTCCTCATTGCTCTCCACCGACTCGACGCCAAGCACATAGGGATGACCCGCCGACGAGCGGATCACCATCAGCGTGCGCGGCGATGAGCGGCTGCTCTTGGGACGCGCAAGCTTGAGCACATCTTCCAGCTCGACGACGGAATGGCGCTCTCCGCGAATCGTGGCGATCCGCGCGCCGCCAATCTCTTCGAGCGAGACCATCGCACTATCCTCATGCAGCAGCTCAACGACATTGCCGCGCGGCATCGCAAAGAACAAAGCGCCGCAGCGGATGATGAGGCCGGGAATGATAGTGAGCGTGAGTGGCACGCGCATGATGATCGTGGTGCCTTCACCGGGCACGCTCGCAATGTCGATCACGCCGCCGATCTGCTCGACATTGGCGCGCACCACATCCATGCCGACCCCGCGACCGGAAATGGATGTGACCTGCTCGGCGGTCGTGAGCCCGGGGTGGAACACAAGACTGAGTTTCTGCGCGTCGGTCAAGCTGATGGCATCGCTTGCGCTGAACAGGCCAGCGGCCACGGCCTTGTCCACCAGCCGCGCCGTATCGATGCCGCGCCCGTCGTCGCCCACTTCGATGACGATCTGATTGCCGGATTGGCGCGCGACGACCCGCAGCGTTCCAGCCTCCGCCTTGCCCTGGGCGAGCCGGTCGACTGGCTGCTCGATGCCATGATCCAGCGCGTTGCGCACGATATGCGTGAGCGGATCGACAACCATCTCGATCATTTCGCGATCCATCTCGACATCGCCGCCATCAAGATCGAGCAGCACCTTCTTGC
>Ga0307414_10000410_pt1 | contig 23193 bp, 16 predicted proteins | sample DK1Ometagenome_FD_203804 | JGI IMG/M metagenome (GOLD analysis project Ga0307414, IMG submission 203804) | Maize rhizosphere microbial communities from greenhouse at UC Davis, California, United States - DK15-O-3 | ecosystem: Host-associated > Plants > Roots > Rhizosphere > Soil | place: USA... | reverse complement strand
GATCGGCAGCGGCCGGTTGCGGATCGGCGTTCCGGACACGATGAAGATCGAATAGCTCTGAATCCCGAGGTCAGCCTGCCACAAATCCTCCAGGATGCGGGCTGGCCCGTCATAACCGATCGCGACAATCTTCATCAGATAATCGAACTTGCCGTTGACCATGTGAAATTCAACGACTTCGCGAATGCGGGCAGCGGCCTTTTCGAACCTTTGCGCCTCGGCGCGCCTGTGGTTCTTGAGGGTGATCTGGACGTAGGCGGTAACGAAACTGCCAAGTTTCGCCAGATCGAACTGCGCCTCATAGCCAATGATGACACCCGCCGCCTCCAGCCGCTTCACGCGCGCCAGGCAGGGACTGGCCGACAAGCCGACCGCCTCGGCAAGTTGCACATTGCTGGTACGGCCGTCCGCTTGCAGCTTGCGCAGAATCTTGAGGTCGATGCGGTCGATTTTCATGGCGGTTGTTACTGGCCCTCCAAATATTTCAGCGATCCCATGTCCGGGCGCTGCGCCCTCCCTTCGGCGGCCAAGGCCTGATCGGTGCACCGGGGGGCCGATATTGGATCTGCCCAGGCGGGCGACCTTGCCCATATGGAAGAGGCTATTAAACCATCAGATTGGCATAAAATCTGCGCTTGATGAACCGAGCGTCGCTATTTTTCCACACGTTTGGCGCGCTCCGCAGCATAAAATTTGGTGGAGACGGACATAGACTGTTCCATGCACGCCAATGGGAAAGCAGGTTCGCGAGGCGGTCGATGGGCGTGAGGGAAACGAAGTGGAAAAACTTGACCGGCTCGATTTCAAGATACTGTCCTGTCTTCAGGAACAAGGCCGCATAACCAATGTCGGATTGGCCGAAGCGATCGGTCTTTCGGCCAGCCCCTGCCTCAACCGGCTGAAAAGACTCGAGGAGTTGGGCTATATCAAATCCTATGGCGCCCGGGTCGCGCTCGAAAAGCTCGGCGACTATCTGATGGTCTTCACCGAAGTGACACTGCAGGACCATCGCATGGCTGATTTTGAACGCTTTCTCCAGCGTGCCCGGAACGTTCGCGAAATCATTGAATGCCATCACGTCAGCGGCGGATATGATTATTTCCTGAAGGTCGTTACCCGAAGCGTCAGCCACTACCAGCGGATCATTGAAGCCCTGTTGGAAAGCGATGCGGGAATAGAGAAATATTGCAGCTATATTGTCCTGGGATCGCCGATCATGCGGAATGGCTATCCACTTGAAGAGCTCTTTGGTTCTTTCGCCGATTGAATGGGTGGAAACCCCTGGACTGCGACGATCGCCGCAGTCCAGCCATCGTCGGGCTTATTCCACCGCGACCACCGCGATCGACTTGGCGGGCAGGTCGAACACCAGCTTGCCACCGACCATCTTCCCCGAATAGGTCACTGGCTTGATGGCGTCCGGCTTGTCGAACCGGTTATGCGCGTCAATGGAGGAGCCGGTCAGCACCCTGCCCTTCGCCTTTCCGGTCAGGTTGGTTGCGACACGTGCCGGCTTGTGGGGATCGACATTCACCAGTGACAGCCACAGCTTTCCGTCCGTTCCCCGCGCCGCCGACACGTCAACCGACGGCTGGCTGATGTCGCCCAGCACATAGTTCGGCCCCGCCGCGGTCGCCGGATAGGGCGTTGCGCCCTGGAAGGGCACATACATGTCGAACAGGTGATAGGTCGGGGTCAGGACCATCTTTTCCTTGTCGGTGAGGATCATCGCCTGCAGCACGTTCACCATCTGGGCGATATTCGCGATCTTCACCCGTTCGGTATGGCGGTGGAAGATGTTGAGCGTCAGGGCGGCGACCTGCGCGTCGCGCAGGCTGTTCTGCTGATAGAGGAACCCGGGCGTCGAGCCTGGCTCCTGATCATACCAAGTACCCCATTCATCGACGGCGAGGATCACCTTCTTACCGGGATCATATTTGTCCATGATGGCGCTGTGGCGCGTGACCAACTCGTCCATTGCCCGCGCGTTTTTCAGGGTACTCGCCCATTCGGCTTCAGGAAAGCCGGTCGCCTGCCCCTTCTTCTCCCAATTTTTGGGAATGGTGTAATAATGGAGGCTGATCGCTTCGACTTGCGTCCCGGCGCGCTGCATCAGAACCTCTGTCCAATTATAGTCGCCAGCATTCGCACCGGCAGCTACCCGTACCGTGCCGGGGGCATGAAGCCCGGCATAGGAGCTGAAACGGCGCGTCAGATCCGCAGCATATTCGACCCGCATCTGTCCGCCGCAGCCCCAGCTTTCATTGCCGACGCCGACATATTTCACCGACCAGGGCTTGTCCCGGCCGTTGGCGCGGCGTTCCTGCGCCATGGCGGACGGGCCATCGGCCGTCATATATTCCATCCACCGCGCCACTTCGCGCGGGGTGCCCGATCCCATATTGGCTGCGACATAGGCGTCGGCGCCGATCAGTTCGACAAAGTCCATGAATTCGTCGGTTCCGAAGGCGTTGCTTTCCGGCACCCCGCCCCAGAATTTGTTCAGGCGCACCGGGCGTTTGTCGCGCGGGCCGATGCCGTCGCGCCAATCATAATCGTCGGCGAAACAGCCGCCGGGCCAGCGCACCATCGGCACCTTGATCTTGCGGAGCGCTTCGACGACGTCGGAGCGATAGCCCTTGACGTTGGGAATGCTTGAATCGGGACCAACCCAGACGCCTTCATAGATGCCGCGTCCCAGATGCTCGGCAAAATGGCCATAGACGGCGCGCTCGATCTTCGGCCCTGGCTTACTGCTGTCGATCGCGACCTTCACATCGACTTGTGCCTGCGCGCCCGACACCATCAGCATGGCGGACGCCGCCAGTGCGGCGCAATACATGAGCTTCATTTTTCTCTCCCTGACACCGGCATCAAATTCATCAGGCGGGGCGCGAGATCGATATCGCCCCCGCTCCGCAAAATTTTCGATAACCTGCATTAATAACTCAGACATTAAGATGCAAGCTGTGACATGCCTGAGCTTGCCCAAACGCTCGGTCAGGGCATTGGCGCGGCAAGCAGCGCCCCCCGCGTGTCGAGGAAGGCCATATTGACCAGATCCAACATGGCGGCGCGCGCCGTGTCCAGATCCCCCGCCGCCACGCCCTCGAACACCCGGCGGTGATCGGGAATCGGATCCCGGCGCAGGGGGGCGTGGCGCTGCTTGAACACCGTTGTCCAGGCCACTGCGGCGCCCACCCCACTCGTCAGGGTAATCAGGAAGGGATTGCCCGACGCCTCCAGCAGCGCCGAATGAAAATCCTGGTCCGCCTCACGCCCGGCTTCGGTCGCCAGCGTATGCTTCTGCATGGCATCCAGCGCCTTTGCCATCCGGTATATCTGATCGTCCGACCGGCGGTTCGCGGCCAGCGCAGCCGCCTCCGGCTCGACGACGCGGCGCAGCTCGAACAGGTTTTCCAGAAGCGAAACGCTCGGCTCGAACGCGAAAATCCACTGCAAAACGTCGGGGTCGAGCATATGCCATTTGACGCGCGGATTGATTCTGGTGCCGGTCTTGGGACGCGACTCAACCAACCCCTTCGCCGACAATATTCGCAGCGCCTCCCGATAGGCGGTGCGCGATATCTTCAACCGGTCGCTCGCCTCGACCTCGCCATGAAGCAATTCGCCGGGCCGGTAGCGCCCGCATAGGATCGCGGTGCCGATGTCACGAGCGACCGAACCGTGGATGCGAAGGTGCTTTCCTGAAGAATCCGGCTGACGATTCTTTGGTGTCGGCGGATCGTCCCTGATCATAGTCCAACGCCCCTCGTCGCAGCGGAAATGCCTCCGACCCCCTCCGGAACAAGCATCAGCGGCGCCCGTAACCACCCCATATACGTCATTTTGTATGAGAAATGCAAAAGACGGTTTGACGCAGGTTCCGCGCTGAGCCTCAGGGATGACGGGCAATGGCTTCAAAAGCCGGTAATAATGCGTGCTCTATAAACTAAGAATGGATGGCTGCCGCCAAATGTTCGGCGCCCGGCCTGCCCCAATCCCTTCAACAGATCCAGACTTGGAGCCTCTCCATCGAAAAGATGCTTGACAATTTCCCGCCATGCGCGGAATGGTAGCGGTATCATAAACGTGACTACGGGGGAGAATGTGTGATCGACGCCATTACAGCGGCTGACATGCTGTGCGCCGACTGGCAGGCGGGCACGTTTGCCGGACGCGTCTCCACCCCTGCCGGCCCTACCCCTGTCCTGGTGCGCGACGGGATGATGTATGACATGACGGCATCGGCACCGACGGTATCGGCGCTGCTGTCCATGCAGGATCCGGCATCGCTGACTGGTAAGAGTCTCGGATCGCTGGACACGCTTCTGCCCGGCCTACCCCTATTGTCTCCCATCGACCTGCAATGCGTGAAGGCTGCCGGCGTGACCTTTGCCGTGTCGGCGGTCGAGCGCGTGATCGAGGAGCGGGCGCGGGGCGATGCCGGCGCCGCGGCTTCGGTCCGCGCCAAATTGGAAAATCGGATTGGCGGCAGCATCCGTTCGGTCGTGCCGGGCACCCCGGAAGCCGCCGCGCTCAAGGCCGCCCTCATCGAAGAGGGCCTCTGGTCGCAGTATCTGGAAGTGGCGATCGGCCCCGACGCCGAGATTTTCACGAAAGCCCCGGTGCTGTCGACGGTCGGATGGGGTGCGGACATCGGCGTTCGTTCGGATTCGTCATGGAACAATCCGGAACCTGAAATCGTGCTCCTGGTCGATCCGGCTGGCCGAATCGTCGGCGCAACATTGGGCAACGACGTCAATCTGCGCGATTTCGAGGGGCGCAGCGCCCTTCTGCTGGGCAAGGCGAAGGACAATAACGCCTCCTGCGCGCTCGGCCCGTTCATTCGCCTGTTCGATCGAACCTTCACGATGGACGATGTGCGCGCCGCGCAAATCGCGCTGACGATCACGGGAACCGAAGGCTATCAGCTGACCGGCCTGTCCTCGATGCGCGAAATCAGCCGGGATCCCGAGGAGCTGGTACGCCAGGCTCTGAGCGAGCATCAATATCCCGACGGCTTTGCGCTTATGCTCGGCACCCTGTTCGCGCCCACGCAGGACCGGGACGTGCCAGGTCGCGGCTTCACGCACAAGCCCGGCGATGTCGTGCGAATCTCCACGCCGAGCCTCGGCGCACTGGTCAATCGCGTCACAACCTCGAAGGCGGCGGTGCCATGGACGGAGGGCATCGGCGCACTGATGGCAAACCTCGCCGCACGCGGCCTGCTGGGCGTTCGTCCCCTCACGGAAGTCGTCTGACCAATGCAGACGATTTCGCATCCTTTTTCTTCCCAGTTCGCCGGAGACAATCATTGTTGACGCTAAATACCCCGACGGCAACGCGCGCTGCCTATCCCAGTCTTGCAGGCAAGCATGTGCTCGTGACCGGCGGTGCCATGGGCATTGGCGAGGCGCTTGTCGAGGCTTTCGCCCTTCAACGGGCGCAGGTCGTGTTCATTGACATTGCCGATGAACCTGCAGAAGCCCTTATCGAACGCCTCAGTGCCGATGGCTTCCACAGTCCCGAATTCCGCAAGTGCGACCTGCGCGACATCGAAGCGGTTCGAAGCACCCTTGCCGATATCCAGGGCGAGACCGGCGGGATCGACATCCTGATCAACAATGCCGCCAATGACGACCGTCACACCATAAGCGAGATCACGCCCGAACATTGGGACGAGCGCATTGCCGTTAATCTGCGCCACCTATTCTTTGCGGCACAGGCGGTTGTTCCCGGCATGCGACGGTCGGGCGGCGGCGCCATCATCAACCTGGGGTCGATCAGCTGGCATCTCGCCCTGGCCGATCTGGTCGTCTATCAAACGGCAAAGGCCGGGATCGAGGGTCTGACCCGCGCGCTGGCCCGTGACCTGGGGCCGGACAATATCCGGGTGAACACCATCGTTCCCGGCAATGTCCAGACCCCGCGTCAGTTGCAATGGTACACGCCGGAAGGCGAAGCAGAGATTGTTGCCGCCCAATGCCTCAAGGACAGGATTCAACCGTCCGACGTGGCGGCTCTTGCCCTGTTCCTGGCTTCGGATGATGCCCGCATGTGCACGGGGCATGAATATTTCGTCGATGCAGGGTGGCGGTGATGGCCGCAGTCGCGCCGGACTAGTTGAAAATCATTGCGGCCACGGAAGAAGAATGGCGCGCAAATGAGGGAGAGGAAAGACATGCACCAACCGGCGTCAGGACAAGTCAACATGGCCTTCATCGCCGCCATCGTATCGGTGGCGACGATCGGCGGCTTCATGTTCGGGTACGATAGCGGCGTCATCAACGGAACGCAGGACGGCCTTGAGCACGCATTCGACCTGAGCAAGCTCGGGACGGGCTTCAATGTGGGGGCGATCCTTGTCGGGTGCGCTTTCGGCGCATTCGGGGCCGGACGCCTCGCCGACATCATCGGACGCCGCAGCGTGATGATGATCGCGGCCATTCTGTTCCTGTTCAGCGCGCTCGGCGCCGGTGCGGCTCCCTCTTCGTCTTTCTTCATCCTTGCGCGTTTCATCGGCGGGCTCGGCGTCGGGGCGGCGAGCGTCCTGTCTCCGGTCTATATCAGCGAAGTGACGCCCGCCTCGATCCGCGGCCGCCTGTCCAGCATCCAGCAGATCATGATCATCACCGGCCTGACGGGAGCCTTTGTCGCCAACTATGCGCTGGCGGCATCGGCGGGCGGGTCGCAGGCCGAATTCTGGCTTGGCTATCCCGCCTGGCGCTGGATGTTCTGGATGCAGGGCATTCCGGCCGTCATCTATTTCATCGCACTGCTTTTCATCCCCGAAAGCCCGCGCTACCTGGTCGCACGGGGGCAGCATGAGCGCGCCCGCGCCGTCCTGACGCGCCTGTTCGGTCCCGCCGAAGCAGGCCGCAAGATCGAGGAAATCGACGCGTCGCTGGCAGCCGATCACCATCGGCCGAAGCTGTCCGATCTGGTCGACCGGTCGACCGGAAAAGTCCGCAAGATTGTATGGGCGGGCATCGGCCTCGCTGTCTTCCAGCAGCTCGTCGGCATCAACGTCGTTTTTTATTATGGCGCGGTGCTGTGGCAGTCTGTCGGCTTCAGTGAAAATGATGCCCTGCTGATCAACATTCTGTCGGGCAGCCTGTCCATCCTGGCCTGCCTGACCACTGTCTTCCTTATCGACCGTATTGGCCGCAAACCGCTGTTGCTCATCGGCTCGGCAGGTATGGCCGCCAGCCTCACGACGGTGGCGATAGCCTTCTCCACGGGCACGCTGGAGGGCGGTTCGCTTCAGCTTTCCGACACGGCCGGTACGGCGGCGCTGATCGCCGCCAATCTCTACGTCATCTTCTTCAACCTCAGCTGGGGTCCGGTGATGTGGGTGATGCTGGGCGAAATGTTCCCCAACCAGATCCGGGGCTCGGGTCTTGCGGTCGCCGGCTTTGCCCAGTGGATCGCCAACTTCGGAATCAGCGTCAGCTTTCCGGCCCTGGCCGCCTCGATCGGGCTTGTCGTGACCTACGGCTTTTATGCGGCCTCGGCGTTCATCTCCTTCTTCTTCGTGCGGGCCATGGTCCACGAAACGCGGGGGCTGGAGCTGGAGGAAATGAAGGGCTGAGGCGCTGCCCGACGGACAAGGCTCTTCGCTGCCGGACACCATGGCGGCAATCATGAACGAACAAGGAAAGGAAGACGGAAGTGATCTCCATTTTGCTGGCAGCCGCGGCTGCGCCGGTTGCGGTTGCGTCACCCGATCAAAGCATCGTCATCAGTATCGCGCCTGACGGCAAAAGCTATTCGGTGACCCGCAAGGGCGAGATCATCCTCCGCGATGCCCCGCTCGGTCTGGACATGGCGAACGAGCCGGATTTTTCGGACCTGAAGCTGGCCGGTGTGCAGGAACAAGCGGTCAATCGCACCATCCCGCTCACCGCCACCAAGGCGAGCGAAGCCCAGGATCGCTATAACGGCGCCCTCATCCGCTTTCGCGAGGGCGGGGCGAGCGGGCGGACCATGTCGATTGAGGCGCGCGCCTATAATGAGGGCGTGGCCTTCCGCTATGTCCTGCCCGATGGCAAGCCGGTTGCCATCGCGGGAGAGAAGACCGGCTTTCGCATGACCGGCGATACGCACTGCGAGGTGACCGAATTCAGCAGCTCGCACGAACTGGCATGGAATTCGGTGAAGATCGCCGGGCTCGACCGGGCCAAGCTTTACGATCTGCCCATGCTCTGCGCGACATCCTCCAGGCGGAACCATTTCGCCTTCGCTCAGGCCGGTATCGACGGCTATGCAAGCTCCGCGCTGAAGCCGGTCGAGGGCGGCGTGCAAGTCCAGCTGATAGCGCCCCGTGACAATCCCGGTCTGGCGGTCCAGTCCCCCGATGGCCTGCATAGCGCATGGCGCGTCATCATGGCCGGCGATCGCGCGGGCGACCTTATTGCCTCACCAATCATCGGCAATCTGTCGCGGCAGGCCACGGGCGATTTCTCCTGGGTGAAGCCGGGCAAGGCGGCATGGGACTGGTGGTCCGGCCCATCGACCTCCGAAAAACCCAGCATGGAGCGTTATCGCCGTTTCATCGACTTCGCGGCGCAATCCGGTTTTCGTTATTTCATGGTCGATGCCGGCTGGGCGTATAATTCGGGCGAATGCTGCGGTGTTGAACCGAATCCGGATACCGATATCACCCGCGCCGAACCCGGCATCGATATCCCTGCCCTGGTGCAATATGCCAAGGGCAAGGGGATCGACCTGTTGCTCTGGACGCATTGGGCCCATCTCGATCCGCGCATGGACGAGGCGCTCGACATCTACCAGCGCTGGGGCATCAAGGGCGTGAAGGTCGATTTCATGGAACGCGACGACCAGCAGATGGTCGATTTCTATGTGCGCGCGGCGGAAGCGACGGCAAAACGGCACTTGCTGCTCAACATGCATGGCGCCTTCCCGCCTTCGGGTCTTCAGCGCACCTTTCCCAACTATATCACGCAGGAAGGCGTGATGGGCGCCGAATGGAACAAGTTCGGCTGGGGTCGCGTAACCCCCACGCACAATGTGAAGCTCGCCTACACGCGGATGCTCTTGGGGCCGATGGATTATACGCCCGGCGGTTTCCGCAACGGCGCGAAGGCCGCCGGCCCCGGCGACGGCTCCATGCCGACGACCCTGCATACACGGGGTCAGGCGCTGGCCCAGTATGTGGTCTATGACAGCCCGCTCCAGATGGTGTCGGATGCGCCCGAAGCCTATGTGAATGCCAGCGGCTTCGAATTCATCAAGCAGGTGCCGACCACCTGGGACGAAACCCGCTTCATCGAAGGTACGCCGCAAAGCCATATCGTCCTTGCCCGCCGCAAGGGGAAGGACTGGTATATCGGCGCCATGACGAATGAAACGGCGCGCGGCATCGACATCCCGCTGTCCCTGCTGGGGTCCGGACGCTTTGAAGCGACCGTCTGGCAGGACGGCGCTTCGCCCAACGATGTGATACGCACGACACGGCAGGCCACAAGCCGCGATACGCTGTCCATCCAGATGAACGCGGGTGGCGGGGCCGCCATCCATATCAGGCCCATCGACTAGACCAACCCAACGTTACGGCCGCCGCCCTCCCGGCGCGGCGGCTGCATCTTCTGAAACTCTCGTTCAGGCGTGTAGCTGGGGATCGCCCGACAGTTCGGGGGTAGGCAGCGCCTTGCTCTCACCCATATCGAAGCGGATTCCATGACAAAGCATTATGAAGTCCTGGACGGATTGCGCGGCACGGCGGCGCTCGCCGTGCTCATTTTCCATTTCTTCGAATATATCTTCCCCGATCCCGTCAACAATCCGCTGCGGCACGCCTATCTGGCGGTCGATTTTTTCTTCCTGCTTTCCGGCTTCGTCATAGCGCACGCCTATGACCGGCGCTGGCCGAGAATGTCGGTGAGGGAATTTTTCCGCATCCGCCTCATTCGCCTGCATCCGCTGGTCGTGCTCGGCGTGGTGCTCGGCCTGATCGACTATCTGTTCGATCCTTTTGCAGGAGACGCCCAGAATGCAGGGTTCTGGCTGATCGCGGTCAATGTGCTGCTCGGCGCCCTGCTGCTCCCCGCGCCCGATCTGCCCAATCGCTTCAATGCGACCCATTCGCTCGACAGCCCGGCATGGTCGTTGATGCAGGAATATGCCGTCAACATCGTCTATGCGCTCTTCGCTCGCCGCCTTGGCGTGCGAGCGCTTTGCGTTCTCGTGGCGATCAGCGCCGTGGTGCTGGCCTGGGCGGGTTCCAACCAAGCCCATTTGTCGGTCGGATGGGCATGGGACACGTTCTGGCTGGCCCCGGTTCGCGTCGCCTATCCCTTTTTCGCCGGTATGCTGCTCTACCGCCTGGGCGGCATCATCCCGATGAAATGGGGTTATCCGATCCTGTCAGTGGTGCTGCTGGCCGTCTTCATGGCGCCCAACAGCCATTACACCGGCCTGATGGACGCCGCCCTCATCATTTTCGTCTTTCCGCTGGTGGTCGCGGCCGGAGCGGGCAGTTCCGTCAGCGGCCGGCTGGGATCCGTTTGCCGGTTTTTCGGTGCCATCTCCTATCCGCTCTACATCCTCCATTATCCATTCATCGACATCTACGCCCATTGGCTGTGGAGCGGGCAGCATGATCCCGCCGCCATATGGGGCGTATTCGCGGCGATGGTCGTGGGCCTTATCGGATTTGCCTGGGCGGCGGAGCGCTATTTCGACCGGCCGGTAAGGGCCTGGCTGGGCCGGACAGGACAAAGGCGCGCCGCCGCTCAGTCCACGGTCATTTCGCCGGAGGATCGACAATCCCAGTCGGCAGGCTAGGGAGCGGGGCGTTCGGATCGTAGGTCCAGACGGCCTCGTCCCGCAGGTCCCCCGAGGACAGCTCGATCCGGTTGCTTCCCGGCGTCAGGGTCACGTCGGTCCAGGTCGCCACATGGTCGATCACGGGCATTTCGGGATAGGCGCGGCCGTTCACCGTCAGGCGAACGGACGGCTGATTGCTGTAGGCCCGAACCGTCACCCGATCCTGCGTGCGATAGTCATGACGGCGTTCGGTCAGGTGCAGCATCGGCCGGTCGAACCAGTTGGCCTGATACCAGTAATAGGCATCCTTTCGAACGGCTCGATCATAGGTCACAAGCCCCTTGTCGTTGATGCCGTCGCGATCCCCTTCGCTTCGTCCATCCGAAGCCAGGTCGAAGGCGACCCATATGAAAGAACCCCACAGATAGGGGAGGTCCCGGATCCCCCGCCAACTCTGTTCATGGTAGAGCGCCTGATATTGTTCGGGGTGCCAAGCGCTGGTCGTCACCGGCGGCGCGGGGTTGCTCTCCTGAGCGCGGATGCCCGCGCCAGCCCCATATTCGCCAACCGCGAAGGCGCGCTCCGGGAAAGTCGCATGAAATTTCCGCGCCCATTCGCCCAGCGTACCCTTTTGATCGGGATACCAACCGAAATAGCGGTTGAAGGCGCTGAGGTCGGCGACCAGCGCCTTGGGATTATCGTCGTTCTGACAGCAATGCGCGTAGCTTGTCGGACGCGACGGATCGGCGGCGCGGGCCGTCGCCTGCGCGGCGCGCAGCACGCGCAGCACATCGTCGCTCACCTCATAGACCTCGTTGCCGAGTCCCCAGACGGCCACGGAAGGATGATGGGCGTTCTGGGCGATCAGTTCGCGCATCTGCTGGACGACATTGCGCTCGAACGTCTCGCCGGTATCGATCACGCTGTTCAGGGGAATTTCCGTCCACACCAGCAGGCCCAGACGGTCTGCCTCTTCATAGGCGCGCTGCGGATGCTGATAATGCACGAACCGGACCGCCGTCGCGCCCATCTCGGCGATGATCCGCATATCCTCCGATATCTCCTCGTCGGTGACGGCGGTTCCCGAACCGGGTCGCTGGGCATGGAAATAGTTCACGCCATACGCTCGATAGGGCTTGCCGTTCAGCAACAGCCCCTTGTCGGCCGTCACTTCGATCGAACGGATGCCGAGCGGCAGCTCGACCCGGTCGCGCACCTTCCCCTTCGCATCGGTCAGCGTGGCGACGACCGTGTAGAGATAGGGGTCGGCGATACCGCTCCACAGGCGCGGGTTCGACAGGGCCAGTTCGGCGGTCACTTCGCTCGTGCGGCTGGACGGCAGGCTGACCCGATCTTCCGCGCGGGCGACTTCCCGGCCCTCCGCATCGTGCAGGCTGATCTGATAGCGCACCCGCCTATTGGCCTTCGTGTCGTTCGAAAGTCGCAGACGCGCGCGAATCAGAGCGGCGTCAGCCGTCGCCTTGGGCGTGGAGACATGGACGCCGGGGCCGCCGTTATCCAACATGTCGAAATGCAGCGCGTCCGCCGATACCAGCCAGACGCGGCGGTACAGTCCCCCGAATACGGTGAAGTCACCGCCCAGCGGAGCGATATTGGGCAAACGGGTGCTATCGACGCGGACCGCAATGCTGTTGCGCCCGGCCTGCAAGGCGTCGGTGACATCGAAGCGGAAGCGGGCATAACCCCCTTCGTGGCGGCCGATGCTGCGCCCGTTGACCCAGAGATCGGTCGCCAGCGCGGCCCCGTCAAACTCCAGGAAATAGCGCCGGCCCGCCGACTTGGCCGGGATTGTCACAGCGGTGCGATACCAGGCCGGTCCCCGATAATAGCCTCCGCCATCATCGCCATCGCCGCCATTGAATGTGTGCGGCAGCGTGACGCGACGCCAGCCCGAATCGTCAAAGCCCGGCGACTCGGCGCCGGGGGCATCGGCCCGGTTGAAACTCCAGACGGCATCGATCGGCGTGCGGCCGCGCTCCGCAGCCATGGCAGGCGCGACGGCAAAAATTCCCAGACACATCCAGAGGCCCGATATCAACGTCATCATGCGCCACAACAGCGACTCAGATCGAGCAGAGCAGCGGCGTATGACCATGAATTCTCTCCTAAAAACGGGAAATCAGACGGCCCCGTCCCGCCTGATCCTGGCGCAACGACCCCAAATCAAAAGCCGGATCGCGAACCGGAATAGCGCCTCCGCTCGCTTCGCCGTCTTGACCGTCAATTTGTTTATGGTATCGCTATCATCTGACAAATAAAATGTCCATTGGGCGCGAAGCAATCGGGCTCCCTTGCCCACAAGGGACGGCCGTTCACAAGATGGACATGTCAGGAGAGGCGAAACAAATGTTCAAGAACGCAGGATCAACGCTAACGCAAGATATCTCGCCAGAAACTGGCCGGGATCGCTACTGAACGGACGGACATCGGGATCAACTCCGGGCACGATGTCCAAACCATCACGACCGCCCCTTCGGGTCGCAAGGCGGTCCCGCCGGCAGGCTGAATGCTCAGCTACCCAGCGATATCTGGCGCGGACACGTCACTCGTCAGTCCTGATCCGCCCAAGCGCAATGCGGAGGTTTTCGCCCGCCGAGCGCAGGGACGTCGTACTCTGTTCAGGTGTCTGCCCCAGAGCGATCAGCACGGCCCGCTTGATGTCTCCGGAGGCCTTGCCGAGCGCCATTTCGGCGGCGGGCCTGTCCACCCCGGTAATTTCACGAACCATCTCGACGGCGCGATGGCGGAGTTTGGCGTTGGATATCCGCATATCGACCATCAGGCCGGCGTAAATCCGTCCCAGGCGGAGCATGAGCGCGGTCGAGAAAAGGTTCATCGCGATCTTCTGCGCTGTGCCCGCCTTCATGCGCGTCGACCCCATCACGACTTCGGCGCCTGTGTCGAGAAGGATCGGATGCGTGGCTACGGCCAGTAGGGGCGTTCCGGGATTATTGGCAAAGCCGATCGTCAGGGCGCCGCTGGTGTGTGCCTCGGAAACGGCAGCGAGGGTGTAGGGCGTCGTCCCGCTGGCGGCGACGCCCACGATCACGTCCGAAGCGGCCGGCGCAACGCCGCGCATCTCCCGCTCGCCTGCCGCAGCGTCGTCTTCCGCCCCCTCGACACTGGAAAGAAGCGCCTCCTTCCCCCCGGCAAGGAGGTAGAGGACCCGTTCGCCGTCCCAGCCATAGGTCGGCCCCAATTCCACGCCGTCCTGAACGGCGATGCGTCCCGACGTGCCCGCGCCGACATAGATGAGGCGGCTGGCCGGATCCGCGAGGCGCATTGCGGCCTCCTCGGCGGCTTTGGCAATGGCCGCGGTCTGGGACTGCACCGCTGCCATTGCGGCACGCTGCGCGTCCAGCATCGCCTCGACGGCTGTACCCGTAGGCCAGAGATCGAGATCGGCATAGCGGACATCTCGCTCTTCCGTGCTCATCGAAGCCTCTCCTTGCATGTCACATGTTCATGCTATCCAATTGCCAGGAATATTCGAGGACGCCATGGAACTCTATATCGGAATAGACGCCGGCGGGACACATACGCGCGCAAGGCTGGTTTCGCGGGATGGAAAGGTGCTGGGCGTCGGTGAAGCAGGCGCGGCGAATACGCCTGTCGGTCTGGAGCGCGCCTTGCGGGCCGTCGAGGAGGCCTGTGCGCAAGCCATGGCCAAGGCCGGGCTGACCGAGGGAGACTTGTCCTCGATCAACGCTGGTCTGGGTATGGCCGGCCTTAATCGCCGCAACATGCTCCAGGGGCTCAAGGATCACAGATTTCCGTTCAAATCCATTGCCTTCGCCAGCGATGCGGCGATCGCCAATCTGGGCGCTCATGCGGGCGGAGACGGGGCCGTCATGATCGTGGGCACCGGGAGCATCGGGTTCGGCCGGGTGGGCGAGAGGATATTCACCATCGGCGGCTACGGCTTTCCGGTTTCGGACGAAGGCAGCAGCGCCGAACTGGGCCTGCGCGCAATCCGGCGGGCCTTGTGGGCGCGCGACGGACGTATCGAACATTCCCCACTCACCCGCGAGGTGCTCGATCATTTCCATGGCTCTGCCGGGGAAATCGTCGATTGGACGGCAAGTGCCACCCCAGCCGACTATGGCGTGTTCGCGCCGATGGTGCTGGACCATGCCGATGCTGGCGACGCAACGGCGGAACTAATCGTTCAGGGGTCGGCGCGGCGTATCGATGAGATCATTCGCACGCTTTTCGATCTTGGCGCGCCGCATTGCTGCCTGATGGGCGGCGTCGCGGATCGCATACAGAGCTGGCTGGCCGCCAGCGTCCGCAAGCGCTTGCGCGCGCCTCTTGGCGATGCCCTTGACGGCGCAATCCTGCTCGCCCGCAAACGCGCCGCAGGGGAATGATGTCTCTCAGCCCATGGCCGCTGGGCCGGTCCGCTCTCCACCCACCCAGCTTTCAATGACCTTCATGTCCGAGTCCACGAGGACGAAATCGGCGCGCAATCCGGGTGCGATCAATCCGATGTCGCCGGACAGCCCGATCGCTGAGGCGGGCACCGCGGTTGCCATGCGGATGGCCGTCACATCATCGACGCCCATCATCTCCCGCGCATTGCGAACGGCCTGGGCCATATTCAGGTTGGAACCGGCCAACGTTCCGTCAGGAGCGATGCAATAGCCGTCCGTTGCGGTGATCGGCATCTCGCCAAGCTGAAACGTCTTCCGATCCCACCCCACCGTCGGCATGGCGTCGCTCACCAGCGCCAACCGCTCAGCGCCGATGGCGGCGAGCGCGATGCGGAGGGACGCCGGATGGACATGATGGCCATCGACGATCAGCCCGCACCAAGTTCCTCCGGCTTCCAGCGCGGCGCCCACCACGCCCGGCTCCCGGCTTCCCAACTGGGTCATGGCATTGAACAGATGCGTGAACCCGCACAGCCCTTCGGCAAGGCCCGCCTGAATCTCCCGGTAGGAAGCGGCGGTATGGCCCGCGCAGACGATCACGCCCCGGTCCACCAGCGCGCGGATGGAACCCGGCGGAGCCAGTTCCGGCGCCAGCGTGACGATCATCCGCCCAAACCGGAGCGAGGCGAGCAGGTCGATGGCCTCCTCGTTCAACGTCCTGAAGCGGGAGGCATCGTGAATGCCCTTCTTTGCCGGATTGAGGAAAGGCCCCTCGATGTGAATGCCAAGGACGCCCGGCACCCCTCCTGCGATCGCAGCATCCACTGCGCCGATGGCCTGCGCTACGACGTCCAGATCGTCACTGATAAGCGTTGGCAGAAAACCGGTCGTGCCGAAGCGCCGATGGGCCGCCGCTATTGCTGCGATGCCTTCCACGGTCGGGTGATCGTTGAACAGTACGCCTCCGCCACCGTTCACCTGCAGGTCGATGAATCCGGGCAGGAGGTCGCCCGTGAGTTCCCTTGTCACCACGTCCTTGGGGCATTGGTTTGACGGCATGATGCCGATGATGCGCGCACTGTCCACCACGACACAGCGGTCGCTTTCAAATCCTGCCAGCGTCAGGACGCGTGAAGGCAGAAGCGCGAAGGTGCTCATCGGGTCTTTGTCACTTTTTGCAGATGGGACGGATGATCCGGATCCCGGTTGCGCGCAAGGGCCAGCTCAATGACAAGGCGGTAGAAGCTCTGGATCGCGGCAATCGGGCCAAGCGCGGGAGGCAAGCCCGGCAGGACGGGCAGGGTCAGCGCGCCGGAGCGGGCGCCGCCGGCCACGATCACCGGGGTGCCGCGACCAACGAACTGGCCCGCAAGCCGCTCGAACTCCTCCTGTCCCTTGTCGCCGGGCATGAACATGAAGACCGGAAAGCCGGGGCCGGCAAGCGCCGCCGGACCGTGCTGCACTTCGGCGACGCTGAATGCTTCGGCGTGAAGGCCGCACGTCTCCTTGAGCTTCAATGCCGCTTCCTGCGCCGTGGCGAAGTTCAGTCCACGGCCAAGGACAAACAGATTGTCCGCTCTGGCCAAGGCGGGGATGGCGGGCGACCAGTCAAGCTGCCAGGCATCGCGGAGAGCCTGTGGTGCGGTAGTCAGAGCCCGCAGCAATTGACCATCTTCTGTCCAGGCGGCGACAAGCCCGAGGATGGCAAGCATTGAGGCAATGAAGGATTTGGTCGCCGCCACACTTGTTTCGGGTCCGGCAAGCAGGGGGATCACCATGTCGGCCGTTTGGGCGAGCGGCGAGTCCAGGTCATTGACCATGGCCACTACCAGCGCCCCCGCCTTTTGCGCCGCGCGTGCGGACATGATGATGTCGGGACTGTGGCCCGACTGCGATATAACCAGGAACAGCGCGCCTTCCAGCTTGCGCCAGCGGGTTTCGTAAAGCGAAGAAACCGAGGGCGCGTAGGACGCCACAGGCGCAAGCGCATGCGTCTCGATAAGGTATTTGGCAAAGGTCGCGGCGTGGTCGGAACTTCCTCTGGCACAGGTGAGGAGCAGCGGCGGATCAAGATTGCGCAGCCGCCGGCCGAGATTGTCCAGCGGAACCAGGAGCCCGGCAAGCTGACGTTCCGCGACGGCGGCCGCTTCGGCGGCTTCCGCAAAGATGAGCGTCTGCTCCGCCCGCATCTTCATCGTTTGAACCTCGCCGGCGTTGGAGTCCTGAAGCTTACGCGACCGTGGGACGACCGTCCAGCATGAGGCGTTCCTACCGATAATTGTGCGGCCCGCATCGCTTCGCCGCACGATGCGCTCTGATTAGCCGCACAACCACCGCCTTCCCCAGCCTGTTCATCTCCGCGAAAGGTTAGCCTGAACAAGCAGGAAATCCATGGTATTCAGGTGCGGCTATATGCCGCACATCGTAATGAAGTTACATGGAGGGCTCTGACAGCCGATACGCCAGTGCAGGGGCGGCAGTCGGACGAGAAGCTGCGATCACGCAGGCCCGGCCAATCGAGTTGAAGGAGTAGCGCAATGAGTATCATTTCCAGAGGCCCAAGAATTCTTTTACCGTTTTCCGTACTTACCGGGCTGGCGTCGGCCAGCTTGTCTGCGCAGCCGCCGCAGGACCTGCCGGAAGCCGACCTCTCGGCGAGCTATAGCGCGCCTGCGCCCGAAGCGGCTGAGATGACCGAAGGACCGGAGATTGAAGGCATCATCTCCGCGCGCAACGGCAATCAGGTGCAAGTCACCACCGCCGACGGCTCCAACACAGTCGTCGCCGTCAACGATGCCACCCGCATCAAATCCAGCGGCGGATTTCTGGGCCTTGATCGCAACAAGCTTGCCGCCGACTCGCTGCTCAACGGTCTGCCGGTGACTATCAAGACATTGCAGTCGGGCGGTGGTCTGGTGGCCAGCCAGATCAGTCTCAAGAACAGGGACCTGAAGACCGCAACGATGATCCGCAACGGCACCGCCCAGGGCTTTGCCGAACAGACCGCGGCGACAGAAGCGCTGCGCGGACGTATGGGGGATATCGACCAGTATAATATCAAAGGCACGACGAACGTGAACTTCGATACTGGCAAGGCGGTGCTGTCCGCTCAGGCGAAAAACGATCTGTGCACCACTGCAGCCACGGCCGACGGGATGGAAAACGCCCTGCTGCTAGTCGTCGGTTACACCGATTCGACGGGAAGCGAGGATTTCAACCAGGTGCTCAGCGAAAAGCGGGCCAGCCGCGTCGTCAATTATCTTCAGCAGGCATGCGGCTGGAAACCCTATCGCATGCTGACGCCCACCGGCATGTCCGAAGCGGACCCGCTGGCGGACAATGAAACAGTTGAAGGCAAGGCACAGAACCGCCGCGTGGCGGTGAATATCCTGGTCAGCAAGGCCGTGGACGGTTTCTGAGACGGGTGAGTTGGGGTGGGCTTCGCCCACCCCGGATTATTGCAGCTGCGCAGTGGTCTCGCGCGGGATCAGGGTAAAATCGACGGTCTCGTGCCGCTCGGCCATTTCATCGCCGTTGGACGATGAAATGGCCGTCATCAGCATTTTCATCGCAGCGCAGGACATGTCCGAAATCGGCTGGCGGACGGTCGTAAGCTCCGGCCAGATCGTCGTGGCGAGAGCGGTGTCGTCGAAACCGCAGACGGTAAGTTGGCGCGGAACATCGATTCCCCGGCGCTGCGCCGCGGCAACCGTAGCGGCCGCCATGTCGTCGTTACTGGCGAAGATCGCGGTCGGCCGCTCCGGGAGGTCAAGCAAGCGTTCGGCGGCGGCGAGGCCGGAACGATAGGTGAAAAGGCCGGGGACAATCAGCGCGGGATCGACTGCGATGCCGGCCGCAGTGAGCGCCGCCACATAGCCCTCCCGCCGCCGGCCGCTCGCGGTCTGGTCCGGGCTGCCCTCGATGAACCCGATCCGCCGGTGCCCAAGCGACAGAATATAATCCGTCATCGCCCGGGCCGCATCGAAGTCGTCTATGTTGACCGACGACATGCCTGCAACCGGCAAGCCCGAAGCGACCGCAACCGCCGGAATGCCTTCCTTGCGGACCAGTTCGGTCAATGCCGGGGAATTACACAGCGGCGGCGGCAGAATCAGTCCGTCGATCCGGTTCTTCAGCAAGCTCTTGACCGATTCGATTTCCCCACCCGCATCGCATTTTTCCACGATAAGCTGAACATCGTTGCGTCGCGCTTCGTCGAGCGTGCCCACCAGAAATTCGCTCAGATAGGCGGCGCTGGGGTTGCTGTAGAGGAGACCGATCCGCGTACCGCCGCCCCCGGCCAGTCGGCGCGCCGCGATATTGGGAGAATAATCGAGTTCGGCAATCGCCCGCTCGACCGCTTCGCGCGTCGCGGGCCGGACGTTCTTGCCGCCGTTGATAACGCGCGACACCGTCATCGGCGAAACGCCGACTCGCGCCGCCACTTCGCTGATTCTCACAGGGCTGCGGCGGCGCCTTGACGCGCGGACCAGATCATCGTCGTTCATCATGCAGGGGCCATCTATCATCTACTCTCGAATATGACCAGCGCACGGCTGTGACACAAGAGAAACGCACATAAGCCCGATTTAGTCTTGATAGCGCTCCCATTCAATATGTATGAGGAATGAGAGCGAAGAAGAACCGCAACGGGAGAGCGAGTAAAATGTTGTTGAATCGCAGGCGAACCGCGCTGCTTGGCGCCTCATTGATAGCCGCGACTCTGGCGCTCGTGACACCATCGGCCCCGGCGCAGCAGGTCCAGCCGGGCACCGCTAATCCCGCACTTTGGCCCGAAGCCAAAAGCCAGGGCCTGATCGACGCGAAGACCGAAGCCCGCATCACCGCCCTGCTGAAGCGCATGTCGCTCGAGGAAAAGGTGGGGCAGATGATCCAGGCCGACACGGCGTCGGTCAAGCCGGAGGACCTTCGCAAATATCCGTTGGGCTCGATTCTGGCGGGCGGCAGCTCGCCGCCGGTAAACGCGCCTGACCGGTCTCCCGCCGGGCCGTGGATCGAGACGGTCCGCGCCTTCAACACTGTCGCGATGGAAAAACGGCCCGGCCATGTGCCCATCCCGATCATGTTCGGGATCGACGCGGTGCACGGTAACAATAATGTCGTTGGCGCGACCCTCTTCCCCCACAACAGCGCCCTTGGCGCCACGCATGATCCCGAGCTGATACAAATGATCGGCGAAGCGACCGCGCGGGAAACCGCCGCAGCGGGCATTGACTGGGCATTTGCACCTACGCTCACTGTGCCCAGGAACGACCGCTGGGGCCGGGCCTATGAGGGCTATTCCGAGGACCCCGAGCTTGTCCGCGCCTATTCCGCCAAAATGATCCAGGGCCTTCAGGGCGCGCCCGGGAAGGGCAAGCTGCAGAAGGGCTATGTGTCGGCCAGCGCCAAGCATTTCCTGGGCGACGGTGGCACCACGAACGGGATCGATCAGGGCAATACCGAGATTCCCGAAAGCGAACTGATCGCCCTTCATTCCGTCGGCTACCCACCCGCCATCAATGCCGGCGCCCGCACCATCATGGCGAGCTTCAACAGCTGGCAGGGCGTAAAGATGCATGGCAACAAGAGCCTGCTGACCGGCGTGTTGAAGGAACGCATGGGCTTTGACGGGTTCATTATCGGCGACTGGAACGGTCATGCGCAAATACCCGGCTGCACCGCCACCGACTGCCCGGCAACCTTCAATGCCGGTCTCGACATGGCAATGGCGCCCGATAGCTGGAAGGGTCTGTTCGAAAACACATTGAAGCAGGTGCGCGAAGGCGTGATCCCGATGGCGCGAGTAGACGATGCGGTGCGCCGCATTCTGCGCGTCAAGTTCAAGGCCGGCCTGTTCGATCCCGCCCGGCCCTTTGAAAGCCGCACCGATGTCATCGGTTCGCCCGAGCACCGGGCGATCGCCCGCGAAGCGGTGCGCAAGTCGCTGGTCCTGCTGAAGAATGAAGGCGTGCTGCCGGTAAAGAGTTCGGCGCGTATCCTGGTCGCGGGTGGCGCGGCGGACAATATTTCGCAGCAGTCGGGCGGCTGGACGCTGTCCTGGCAGGGCGACGGCAATACGAATGCCGACTTCCCCAATGCCCAGTCCATCTATGCAGGCATCGCCGAGGCGATGAAGGCTGGCGGCGGCAATGCGATCCTGAGCGCCGACGGGAGCTTCACGGAGAAGCCGGACCTCGCCATCGTCGTGTTCGGCGAACAACCCTATGCGGAGGGCTTGGGCGATCTTCGGAGCCTTGAGTTCGAGGCGGGTGACAAGCAATCGCTGGCATTGCTCAAGAAGCTGAAATCGGCGGGCGTTCCTGTGGTGTCGGTATTCCTTTCCGGACGGCCGCTATGGGTCAATCCCGAACTCAACCAGTCGGATGCCTTTGTCGCGGCATGGCTTCCCGGCAGCGAAGGCGGCGGCATCGCCGACGTGCTGATCGGCGATGCTCAGGGCAAGCCCAGGAACGACTTCAAGGGCCGCCTGTCCTTCAGCTGGCCGAAGACCGCCGCCCAGTTCACCCTGAACAAGGGCGGCGCAGATTACGATCCACTGTTCGCGCTCGATTACGGGCTGAGCTATGCGACCCGAGGCACGGTCGGACAACTTGGCGAAGAGCCAGGGATCGAAGCGACAGCGGCCAACAAGAGCCAGTATTTCGTAGACAGCCGGATTCCAGAGCCCTTTTCGCTGATCCTCGGCGCCGGCCTCACCCGGCGGCCGGTCGATTCGGCAGCCAGACAGGAAGGCGCGATGCAGCTTTCCTGGCAGCCCGGAGAAAGGTCCAGCGCAGTCATTGATGGCGGCGATGTCGATCTCAGTTTCGATACCAGCGCCGAGTTGATGTTGCAGATGACCTACCGTGTAGATTCTGCGCCCACCGGCAGCGTTGCATTGGCGATGGGATCGGGTTCGGTCGATGGGCGGCAGATTTTTGCCGCGGGCAACGGGTGGCGTACGGTCCGCATTCCGCTGAAATGTTTCAGGGACCACGGCGCGGACATGGCGCATGTTCGTCCGGTGTGGTCGCTCTCCGCTGCGGGTCCGTTCACTGTTTCGTTCTCCGAAATCAAACTGGCGACACAGGCGCCCGGCGGTGTTTGCCCCGGCAAACAGCAATAGAGCCGCCGCAATCGGTCCTGCGGCATTATTAACTCGGATGCCTCCAGATTTGCCGTGACGGGATGATAGCAAAAGATAATGCAGAGGGGAGTAGTGATCATGAAGGGATTGAGTGGGTGGCTTCTGACCCTGGCGGTGCTGACCGCGCCCCTGTCAGTGGCCAAGGCCGAGCTTCCGCGCCTTGAAAGCGGCAATGGCCAACATGCGCTGATCGTCGATGGCAAACCGTTTCTGATGCTCGGGGCGCAGGTCAACAACAGTGCAAACTACCCCGCCATGCTGCCGGAGGTGTGGCCGGCGATCGAAAAGATGCACGCCAATACAGTCGAAGTGCCTGTCGGCTGGGAGCAGATCGAGCCGGAGGAAGGCAAGTTCGATTTCTCCTTCCTCGATGCGCTGCTGCCCCAGGCGCGGGAGCGCAATCTTCGTCTGGTGCTGCTCTGGTTCGGCACATGGAAGAACACCGCGCCCAGCTACACGCCCGCCTGGGTGAAGCTGGACCAGAAGCGCTTTCCGCACATGATCAACGCCAAGGGCGAAGTGCATTACGCGCTGTCGCCGCACCATCGCTCAACGCTGGAGGCCGACAAGCGCGCCTTCGTCAAGCTGATGGAATATCTCAGGAAAAACGATCCCCAGCACACGGTGATCATGGTTCAACCGCAAAATGAGGCGGGCAGCTACGGCAGCGTCCGCGACTTCGCGCCCGTCGCGCAGAAGCTGTTCGACGGACAGGTTCCCGCGCCCCTGCTCAAGCAGATGAACAAGAAGCCGGGCACATGGCGCCAGGTGTTCGGGGCAGACGCGGACGAATATTTCCACGCCTGGTCGATCGCCAGTTACACCAACGAGATCGCGGCCGCCGGCAAGGCGGTCAAA
>Ga0307414_10000409_pt1 | contig 23216 bp, 13 predicted proteins | sample DK1Ometagenome_FD_203804 | JGI IMG/M metagenome (GOLD analysis project Ga0307414, IMG submission 203804) | Maize rhizosphere microbial communities from greenhouse at UC Davis, California, United States - DK15-O-3 | ecosystem: Host-associated > Plants > Roots > Rhizosphere > Soil | place: USA... | reverse complement strand
GCCTGGCAGCTGGACAATACTGTACTCAAACAAAAGGTACTGAAGTATATCAATTGGGTATTGGACCATCAGCGGCCATCGGGATATTTTGGAGCGATTACCAATGCTGAACGTGAAGGTAAGCAGGTTGATGTTCAGCATCCTGAAAATGGGGATGACTGGTGGCCAAAAATGGTCATGCTAAAAGTAATGCAGCAGTATTATTCTGCCTCCGGCGATAAAAGGGTGATCAGTTTTATGGAAAGGTATTTCGACTACCAAAAAGCCGCTCTTCAGAAGGCCGGTATAGGGAAATGGACGGAGTGGGCAACATCCAGAGGACATGACAACGCCATGATGGCCCAATGGTTATATACGCTAAATGGAGATAGGTCGTTACTGGATCTGGCAGAGCTGATCCAAAAACAATGTTTTCCCTGGAGTGAGCTTCTGAGCAACCGCAACTGGGTGATAGGGGCGGCGACACAGCAAAATGATGCCCACTGGATGAACAGACATGGCGTAAATGTGGGTATGGCCTTAAAAACACCTGCTATTGATTATCAGCGTACAGGTGATGTCTCCTATCTGAAAGGCTTGAAAACGGGGTTCAGGGACTTGATGATGCTGCACGGTTTACCAATGGGTGTTTTTTCTGCTGATGAAGACCTGCATGGCAATTTGCCAACACAGGGAGTAGAACTTTGCGCTACGGTTGAGGCTATGTATTCGCTGGAAAAGATCATCCAGATCACCGGAGATACCGAATATATGGATGCGCTGGAGCGAATGACCTTTAATGCGCTGCCTCCGCAAACGACTGATGACTTTAATAATAAGCAGTATTTCCAGATTGCCAACCAGGTCCAGATCAGCAGGGGTGTATTTGATTTTTCGCTCCCGTTTGACAGGCAGATGAACAATGTTCTGGGCATGCGCAGCGGATACACCTGCTGCCTGGCCAATATGCACCAGGGCTGGACGAAATATACACAAAGTCTTTGGTTTAAAACTGAGAATAATGGGTTGGCGGCACTCGTATACGCGCCAAACGTCCTGAAAACAAAAATCGGGGAACAGGAGATCACCATAAATGAAAATACCAATTATCCTTTTGAAGATGTGATCAATTTTGAATTCAGTACCAAAAAAGCAGTCGGTTTTCCTCTGGAACTGAGAATTCCGGTATGGTGCAGGGAGGCCCGCATATCAATAAATGGGGTGGAGGTACAGACTGCAAAAGGCGGGACAATTGTTTCGCTTTCACAAAACTGGAAGAACAAAGATAAAGTGACGCTGAAACTACCTATGCAATTGACGACTTCAAACTGGGGCCGCAATTCCAGAACCATAGAACGCGGCCCCCTGGTGTATGCATTGAAACTGGAAGAGCGCTGGGAGAAAGGGAACGAAAAAGAAGAAGGGGACTATTTTAGTGTTTTTCCTAAATCGGACTGGAACTATGGCCTTCTTGAAAAGATTGTAAAGGACCCGGCACAAAATCTTCAGGTGAAGATGAAGCCTCTGCAGACTAAGTTCGTATGGAATCTGCAAAACGCTCCTATAGAAATCACTGCCAGCGGAAAGAAGATTCCTGCCTGGAAGGTTGTAGATGGTGTTGCGAGGCAACCGGTTACAGACCGTACCGGAATATACAAGGGTGAGGTCGAAGCTGGCACGGAAACATTTACACTGGTACCCTTTGGTTTTACTAAAGTACGTATTGTAGCATTTCCGGTAGTAAAATAAATTATCAAAAAATTCTTTAACTTCATAATTATGAGATCATTACTTCTATCAATATTCGGCTTGTTTTGTACGGTCATTGCCATGGCCCAGGTCAAGGTCGATCTAAAAAAATTCAATCCAAAAAATGAAGCAGCTGTGAGTCAGAAAGCTGGCATTCTTGAAATAAAATGGCCAGCAGGTAGCGGGAATACCGGTAAAATCGTTTTTGACCTTAATGGCTCAAAACCCTTATTTAAGCTCATCTCATTGAATAAAGCCGGCACACAAAAGACCATCTCTGCGGATGTTGATCCGGTTTTTTTGCTGAGTATAGGTAAAAGGGACCTGTTGTCGCAAAACGGATGGAATATCTTCTTTGACAAGGTTCCTTTTAAGCCCTACAAAACTTTCCCTGTTGTGCTTAAGAAGTCGTCGGCTTCAGTGAAAAGTATTGGCAGTCATACCGTGGTGACCATTGGTAATCTGCATTCAGACCGTTTTGACGGTGTGCTGGAAGTTACTTTTTACAATGGCAGTCCGCTGTTCAATATTGCTGCGGTGATGTCTACCGATGTGGATGCAACAGCCATTGTTTACGATGCCGGCCTGGTGAGCAGATCAGACAGCTGGAAAAGCATTTCCTGGACCAATACCGGTGACACTTTGCAGCAGGCAAAAGTTGTGAAAACCGATACCGCAATTAACCTCGCCGTAAAATACCGGACAATTACCGCTAAAGGTGCCCAGGGTACGCTGGCGTTGTTTCCTGCTCCGCACCAATATTTTTATCCGCTGGATGAAGCGTTTAATCTGAAATTTACCTGGTATGGCAACAACTACCGCAAGATGACTGATGGTTATGGCATGGGTATCCGCCAGGACCTGAAAGGTGACAACCGCTTCGTGCCCTGGTTTAATGCCCCGCCGGGAACTAAACAAAGGATGAACTTCTTCTGCCTGATCAGCGATGGGGAGACCGCGGATGCTTTTACTGCGGTTAAGAAATTCACCCACAACGACAGCTACGTCAAGCTGCCCGGATTTAAAACCATGTCAAGCCATTTTCATAATGAATTTATCATGAACGTGGTACTGGCGGGAAAACCGGTTCCGGAGCACCCGGAATTTGTTGATGTATTTAAAAAGACAGGAATCGATATCGTCCACCTGGCTGAATTCCATTATACCGCCCATCCTAAAGGACCAGATGATCAGCGTTTGAAAGAGCTGAAAGCATTGTTTGAAATGTGCGAGCGTTTGTCGGATAAAGATTTTTTACTGCTTCCCGGCGAAGAGCCTAATGAATTTTTTGGAGGCCACTGGCTGCAGCTTTTCCCGAAACCGGTTTACTGGATCATGTCGAGAAAGCAAGATGCGCCTTTTGTGGAGGACAGGCCGGGTTTTGGTAAGGTCTACCACATCGGTGACAAGAAAGACATGCTCAAATTGCTGGAGCTGGAAAAGGGCCTGGCCTGGACGGCGCATGCCAGAACAAAGGGTTCGGTCAATGCACCTGATGTCTATGCACATGAGGATTTCTTCCTGTCAGACCGCTTTATGGGTGCTGCCTGGAAGGCCATGCCGGCTGATCTTTCTCAACCGTACCTGGGCAATAACCGTGTGCTCGGCCTGCTGGATGATATGAACAACTGGGGCGTGAAAAAGACCGTGATCACGGAAGCCGACTTATTTACCATTACTCCGCAAAATGAGATGTATGCCCATTTGAATGTAAACTACCTGATGCTGGATAAAGCACCGAAATTTTCGGAAAGCTGGCAACCGGTTCTCGACGCGATGCAGTATGGAAAATTCTTCGGCTCGACAGGTGAGGTCCTGATGCCGGAATTGAAGATAAATGGTAAAATCTCGGGTGAGACGCTTGGTTTAAATGCCGATGGTACAGCTAATGTTTCTTTGAAACTCCTCTGGACATTCCCTATGAATTTTATAGAAGTAGTTTCGGGGGACGGCACGCGCATATACAGGGATAAAATTGACCTGACCAAAACCAAAGCTTATGGTGATCAGGTATTTCAGTTTAAGACCAAACTGGCAGGAAGGACCTGGGTGAGGGTAGCCGCATGGGATGTTGCTGCGAACGGGGCATTTAGCCAGACTTTTTATATTAAATAAGCCTGTTCTTTTTCTTGTTCTTACTTTGTAGCGTTCTAAGTCAAAGCATCGTTTTATTAATTATAAACCCGATCAAATGAAAGCGCTCTTATTTTTAGCCGTAATTTTATGCTTCACGCCTGGATGCAAAAAAAGCAAAGATCTCGAGATTAAAGCGAAAAACGGTAAACTGACTGTTGATGCCAACTGGGCAAATAAAGACCAAAACTTTACAGATGCTCCTGATTTTAGCGGAACATTCACTGGGAGGATTATTTCGGGGCATGTCAGTGACGTATACATTGACGAATCTGAAATAGAATTCAATGGCGGTATTTACAAAAGCGGAAACTTCAGTTGGAGTGAAGACAAAGCTTATCGCTTTTCATTTGGTGCCTCAAATGGTACTTTCTCGCTGAAAGAAGAAAAGAAAATTCAATTTAGAAATTCTGTGCTTATTTATCATGCAAATTTCAACTGGGCGACCATTTTAGATGGAGAGTATGCCTGTAAGGCTAAAGGGGATAGCCTGATATTGAATAAAATACAGCTTAATCCGGATGGTGGCCCATTCATTTGTCAATACCGGTTAAAACGCGTGAAGGTTAAATAATGGCCTTAATTCCTTTTCTTTTCAGCCTGCTGGTTATTGAGGTAATCAGTAGGCGACATTCCGAACTGCCTGGAGAAGTTTCTGCCAAATTGCGTTTGTGAGCTGTAACCCACCATTTCAGCGATCTCGTATATCTTCAAAGTGCCTTCATTCAGCAATTCAGCGGCTTTTTTTAGGCGCGTCAGGTTGATGAGTTCATTTGGGCTTAAGTCTGAAATGGCCTTGATCTTACGATAGAATGTGGGCCGGCTCATGTTCATTTGATCTGCCAGGTGTTCCACATCCAGATCGGGATCATTCAGGCTGTTATTGATGATCTGTTGGAGTTTTTCAAGGAACTGTTCATCTGCCCTGGAATAGGCCATGGTTTTGATGTGGAGCAAAGGGGAGTTTGCAAAATAAGCTTTGACCTTGTCCCTGTTTTTAAGCAGGCTGGATATCTGGACCTGTAAAAATTCAGGGGAAAAGGGTTTTTCTACGTAAGCATCTGCCCCTGTTTCCAGACCCTCTATTTTTGATTGCAAGGTGTTTTTTGCAGTGAGCAATATCACGGGAATGTGACTAAGCTCTACGCTTGACTTGATGATTTTACAAAGCTCAAGTCCGTCCATCCCGGGCATCATGATGTCGCTGATGACCATTTGTATGGGTTCGCTTTTCAGGATTTCCAATGCTTTTAATCCGTTTCCGGCAGAACGTACATTGTATTGATCACTAAGATCATCAGTTATAAAATCAATAATATCTTCGTTGTCATCTACCAGAAGAACGGTAATATTCAGATTTTTTTCCATTTGGTATTCAGGTTAAACTCAATAAGCTGGTGAATTGGCAGCCTGAGTACAAAGATATTAAAATCGGCAGATGGTTGCTGAAGGGTTAATGAGCCGTTGTGCAGTTCTGCCAGGGCCCTGGACAAAGAAAGGCCAATGCCGGTCCCTGGTTTGATATCTGCTTCCCTAGCCCTGAAAAATGGTTCAAAAATCTTTTCGCTGATCTCATCCGGTATGGGTTTCCCATCACTGATCACCCTGATGGTGAATTGCTCGTCTGCTTGTTTGGTTTCCTCTAACTCAATTTTGATGCTCGATTCGCAGTATTTCAAACCATTATCTATCAGATTGCTAACGATCTTATGGAAGGCCTCCAGATCGATATAGGCAAACAGATTTACATCAGGCATTTGAATCGTGTAACTGATTTGTTTTTGCTCTGCTATCGGCTGGAAACGATGTGCAATATCCCGGAGGGCCTCCGATACGTCAGTCTTCACAAAATTAAGAGAGAAGCCCCTGGTTTCAGTCTTTCTGAAATCCAGAAGCTGATTGGTCAGTTCCAGCAAGCGGTCTGTATTCTTGTTCATGACCTTCAGGTTCTTTTCCATATCCGGAATGTCATTTGCACGCCTGATCATTTTTTCCATTGGTCCCTTGATCAGCGTAAGCGGGCTTCTGATCTCGTGCGCAATGTTCGTGAAGAACTCTATTTTGGCATGATAAATCTCTTTTTCCTTTTCGTTCTCAAAGACCTCCATCCTGCGGGCATTTCGCCGCTCTATTCTTTTGTGGTCACGCTTGACCAGGATGTAGATCAGTAGCCCTGCAGCTAGAATATATAGGGAAAAGGCAAGTTTACTGGTCCACCAGGGCGGAAGAATCACAATGTTCAGTGTTGTTTCCCTGGTGTTCCATATCCCGGAGCTATTTGATGCTTTTACTCTAAACGTGTATTCTCCAGGTGAAAGATCCGTGAAATAAGCTTTTCTGTTTTGTTTTAAATAGGTCCAGTCTTTGTCAATGCCGTCCATTTTATAAGCATATTCGGTCATGACAGGAGAAGTATAGCTAAGTGCTGCAAAGTCAATACTAAATGTCGATTGCGTGTGCTTAAATAAAACCTTGTCGGTAAGTAAAATGGATTTTTTTAGTGGAGAGCCCTTGGTGCCGATGAGCAGTTCCTGGTTATTGACCTGTATACCGGTAATGAACACAGGGGGTTTAAAAGAATCTGGTTTAAAATCAGCCGGATTAAAACGAATGAGGCCTTTTACGCTGCCAAAATACATTCTGCCCGAAGGATCCTTGTAAGCAGAACTGTAATTAAACTGATCACTGAGCAAACCGTCTGACTTTGTAAAAGTCTTTAAAGCACCTGTTCTCGGGTTAAAACGCAGGAGTCCTTTCGAGGTACTGATCCACAGGTTTTTATTGGCGTCTTCCAGCATCCCGTAGATTACATTGCTCGGAAAGCCATCCTTGATCGTGTAGCGGTCAAAGTCATGGGTACGTTTATTGAACTTGCATAAGCCTGCCTCAGTTGCCACCCATATGTTCTTTTCATCGTCTTCAAATATTCTGTTCACCCGGTTGTCAATCAGACTTTTTTTATTTTTAGGATCATTTTTATAATAGCCTTGTGTTTGCTGCTCCGGGTTGTAATAATATAGCCCGTCCCTAATGGTGGCCAGCCAGACGGTACCTTCGCTGTCTTCTATCAATCCGGTATAAAAAATATGTTCAGGGGCCTGGGAGATGACATCGAAATTGTCCGCTTTTCGGTTATATGAATACAGCCCCCTTGTGGTGGCTATTAAGACCTGGCCGGCCCTGGTTTTATAGATGCAATAGACAAAATTGCTCTTCAGTTGTTTCGGCCCTGTACCGATAGAATAATGGCGGATCACTTTTCTGGTGTTCAGGTCCATCACATCCAGGCCATGTTCAAAGGTACCGATCCAGAGTTCATTGCCATCAGCGAAAAGGCCGTGTAAATTGGTATGTGATATCCCGGTTTTGGTGCCGTCCGGCCTATAGTTATCCACTTTGCCGCTTGTCGGATCCAGCTTGTTGAGCCCGGCATCTTCTGTGCCAATCCACAGGTTGTTTTTAGTGTCGGGGGTAATTTCTCTGACCGCGTTACCGCTGATAGAATTCTCTCCAATCTTGTGGTAGAATTTCTCGAAAACAGAATATTGTTTCGGGTAATAGTTTATTCCCCCGAAATAGGTACAGATCCAGATCCCGCCTTCATCGTCCTTTGATAAAAAATAGATGGCGTTATCTGAAAGAGAGTAGGGGTCGTTGTATTGTTTTTTGAGATTGGTATACCGGCCGGTTTCCAGGTTAAGAATGTAAATCCCGGTTTCGGTACCAACCCAGAACGTGTTTTCAGATTGCTGTAAAAATGTTCTGGCATAAATTTCTGTTTTATCATCTGTACGGGATAAAATGTCTTTGTACTGATGCGTGCTGACGTTAAAATACTTGACACCCTGATTTGAGGTGCCAACCAAGATGTGGTTGTTGCCGGCATCGTGAATTCGTTCTATTCCTCTGGATGTACTTGGGGGTGATTTCTCAAAAACGGAGTACCGGGAAAAGTTATCACGGTCGTGATGATATTCGGCAAGTTCCCCGTCCGTTGTCGCAACCCACAATTTGCCGCTGGCGGTTTGACACATAGCGGTTGCGTAAAAGTATTCAGAGACCGTGTATTCTTTAATCGTCTTAAGCTTATTGTCAAACCTACAAAGTGTCAGACCGGAAATAAACCAGATATTTTGGTGCTTGTCAAAGAGAACGGTCCTGATCTCTTTGTGTTTGCTGTTTCTGAGCTGTGTAAAGTTTTCAGTGGATTTGTTGTAGCTATATAATCCCTGTTCGGTACCGACCCAAAGCAGCCCCTGCCTGTCTTCTGCCAGGCAATGGATAAAGCTTCCGCCAAGACTTCTGCTGTCATCGGTATCGTTTCTGTAGTTTTTAAAAGAGTAACCGTCGAAACGGCTAAGGCCGTCTTTAGTTCCAAACCACATGAAGCCGTCTTTATCCTGTAAGCTGCAGAGTACTGCATTGTTAGACAATCCGTCTTCCACCTGGTACCTTCGGAAATAGTAAGGCTGACCAAACAGCAGTTCCGCAAAAAGAAGTAACGATATGAGTAGGCTGTGTTTTTTCAAGTCTGTTTAGATACCTGTTCAAACTTAGAGAAAATTGCTTTTATATTTAGGGTGTCTTTTAACCGGATTGTTGAGGTTTGAGACAAAATGGAGAAATTTTGATACAAATCAATTTAAAGACCGAAATTAAAAAACCAATCTTTGGTTGTGATTTTATGCATCATAGCCAGGGATTGCTAAAACACAGACCAAATATAAAAACCGATTTCAATTTGAAATTTAATCAACACACTATAAAATGACTAAAAACTATTTATTAGCAACGGCATTGTCCTGCCTGTTGCTGAGCGCAAAAGCGCAAACAGACTGGAAACCGGTTGGCGGAAGAATTATGACGCCATGGGTTGAAAAGATAAACCCGGCTAGCCCATTGCCAGAGTATCCACGTCCGCAATTGGTGAGAGCTAACAACTGGAAGAACCTGAATGGGTTATGGGACTATTCCATCACTGATAAAAACGCGGAAGCCCCGAAGAGCTATCAGGGAAAAATATTGGTTCCTTTTGCTGTGGAATCGGCCTTGTCCGGGGTGGGGAAAACGCTGGATAAAAATAACCTGTTGTGGTACAAAACCAGCTTTGCGATTCCTTCAAGCATGAAAAACACCATTTTGCTGCATTTTGGCGCGGTAGACTGGAAGACTGAGATCTGGCTGAATGGTCAGAAAGTCGGCACACATGAAGGTGGCTTTGATCCGTTTTCTTTTGACATCACAGCTTTTGTTAAAAAAGGCGGAAAGCAGGAACTGGTGATCAGTGTATGGGACCCTACAGATGAAGGCCCTCAGCCTAGAGGCAAGCAGGTCAAAAAGCCTGAGGGAATCTGGTATACGCCTGTGAGCGGGATCTGGCAGACGGTATGGCTGGAAAGTGTTCCTAAAAGCTATATCGCTTCAACCAGACAGACACCGGATATTGACACCAAAACCCTTGCTGTATCGGCTGATGTGCAGTCTGCTTTGGCAGGGGACAAATTGAGGGTTACCGCATTTGACGGTAAAACTAAGGTTGCAGAGCAGGAAGTAGAGGCCAGTGAAGAAGCTTCACTGCCAATTGCCAATCCTAAACTCTGGACGCCCAATTCTCCTTTCTTGTACGATCTTAAAGTGGCGGTGCTGCGCAATGGAAAAGTAATAGATGAAGTGAGCAGCTATTTTGCAATGCGTAAGTCGTCAATGGGCCCTGATAAGGAAGGCACACAAAGAATGTTGCTGAACAATCAGTTTGTATTTCAGTATGGTCCTTTGGATCAGGGATGGTGGCCTGATGGATTGTATACTCCTCCGACTTATGAGGCGATGGCATTTGACATCATCAAAACGAAGGAAATGGGTTTTAATATGATCCGTAAGCACATCAAGGTCGAGCCGGCACGCTGGTATTATGAGTGTGATAAACTGGGTATACTGGTTTGGCAGGACATGCCAAGTGGTGACCTGGGTAACCGCTGGGAGCCTAAGCTTGGCCAGATGGGTGGAACAGATAAAGACCGCACACCTGAATCTGAGGGCTATTACCGCAAGGAATGGGAAAAGATCATGAAGGACCTGCATAATTTTCCAAGTATTGTGGTCTGGACTCCTTTCAACGAGGCCTGGGGACAGTTCAAGACTAAAGAGATTGCGGAATGGACAAAAAAAATGGATCCTTCGCGCCTTGTGAACAGCGCTAGTGGCGGTAACCATGTGATCACCGGTGATATTGTTGACCTTCATCATTATCCTGATCCTCAGATGCCGAGACCTGATCTTTTTGGGCCTACACATGCGGTGGTTTTGGGTGAGTTCGGAGGTTTAGGGCTTCCTGTGACCGGCCATGTATGGAAGGATAAAGACAACTGGGGTTACCAAAGCTTTAAAACTGCGGATGAGTTGTTTGCGAAGTATTCATCTTTTATGGACAGAATGGATATGCTGATCCAAAAAGGTTTGTCGGCAGCGGTTTATACACAAACTACTGATGTGGAGAATGAAACCAATGGTTTGATGACTTACGACAGGAAAGTGATTAAGGTTCCTGTTGAGAAATTGAAAGCAGTTACTGATAAGTTATATACACATTCGTCAGTGATGCCATAGTAGGAATGGTGTTTATGTAATCGCTTGGGGGTTTGAAGAAAAATTACCGTTCTCCTCGAAGACTGCATCTCTTAGGCCCCGATGAAGGATCGGGTCAACGAGCGCTGATGTCTTCTCTGAGGAGGTAATTTTTCTCCGGCCCCCAAGCTTGCGTTTAAGCACAAGTGTTATGTGTATTGTCGATGTTTCAATGTCATTGAATTATTGCTATATTGTATGTCAAATATCTTATGCTATGATCAATAAGGGATATAAATTAGTTTGTTTAGTGCTTGTCTTTTCTGCATTTGCTTCCTGTAAAAAGAGCAAAGATCCTGTGGTTGAACCGAAACCGGAGCCACCCGTATTATCTGCGGATAAGGTGCTCAAAACCTTTGCTTTTAAGGCCAGTAAAAATCCTGTTCTCGTCAATGATGTAAATGGAGAAATTATTGGAGATACCATTTATGCCAGGGCCTTTGCGGGAACTGATATCAGCAAACTGGCTCCTGTATTTACGTATGAAGGGAAAAAGGTGACGGTTGGTGACATTGCTCAGCGAAGCGATACTACGATCAATGACTTTACTAAACTGGTAACCTATAACATTATCGCTGAAGATGGCACCAAGAAAAGCTACATTGTAAAGTTCACAGATAATGGCGTTTCAGCCCTTTACATCAACACAAATAATGTTCCTATTACAAGCAAGGAGGTCTATGTTACCGGTTCCATAAAGATTGTCAGCAATTTTAAGGATGTGGCTTACGATGGGAAGACTGAAATAAAAGGCCGGGGAAATTCTACCTGGTACGATATGCCCAAAAAGCCTTATCGCATAAAACTGGATAAAAAAGCGGCATTACTCGGGATGCCTGAAAGTAAGAACTGGGTTCTGCTTGCCAATTATGCCGATAAGACTTTGATGCGTAATGAGCTGGCCTTTATCCTTAGCAGGAATATTGGCAGGGCGTTTACTCCAGCTTCGAGATATGTTGAGGTGTATCTCAACGGCGCATATTTGGGAAATTATCAGCTTACCGAGCAGATTAAGGAAGGTAAAGGGTTGGTCGATATTGAGGAACAGCCAAAGGGAACTACAACACTTCCAGACCTTGCAGGTGGATATTTAATAGAGCAGGACTTGTTTGCAAATGGTGAACCAATACATTTCTATACCGCAAAGAATATGCCTTTCGTAATTAAGTATCCTGATGAGGATGATATCAATCAGGAGCAAAAAGACTACATCAAAAATCACTTCCAGAAATTTGAAGATGCCCTCTATGCTGCGGATTATACAGATCCGGTAAATGGTTACCGAAAATACTTTGATGTAAATACCTATGTGGATCATTACCTGATCAATGAGGTGATCGGCAATCCGGATGCATTCCGGAGTACCTACCTGTTCAAAAAACGTGATGACGATAAAATCTATACAGGTCCTATATGGGATTTTGATAAAGCCGCAAACAACGACAATCGCCTGGGCGATCAGGTTCATGGATTGATGGCGAATTCGGCTTTTGAACCTAAGATCTGGCTGAAACGTCTGTTGACAGACCAGTCTTTCAGGCAGCGCATCCGCGCCAGATGGAATGAGATAAAACCAAAGATCTATGCTTTGACATCATCTATGGACCCAATAGCTGCAAAACTCGCCGTTTCGCAGGTCAGGAATTTTACAAAATGGGATATATTAAATAAGCAATCCTATCTTGAACTTCAAGTAAACGGATCTTACGCCGGTGAAATACAATATTTAAAAACATTTCTAAACGACCACATCGCCTGGCTGGACACTAAATTCAACAGCAGTGAATACCAGTGAGCCGGCAACTGAATGATATACACACAAAAAAAATGAAATATAAGTATTTACTCTTGTTGTTCTTTAGCGCGCTATCCTTTGGCGCCCGCAGCCAGACTTTTATCAATCCATTACTGCCGTCGGGTGCGGATCCTTATTGTTTTTACAAAGATGGTTATTACTATTATACCCACACCACCGGCCGGAATTTAGTACTGTGGAAAGCAAAGAATATTTCTGAGTTAAGAACCGCAGAGAAAAAAGTGATCTGGACACCGCCGAAAACCGGACCGTATTCCAAAGAATTATGGGCGCCGGAAGTGATGTTCCTGCGGGGCAAATGGTATGCTTATTTCGCGGCAGATGATGGAAAAAACAATAACCACCGTATGTATGTCCTGGAGAATGCATCAGCTGACCCCATGGAAGGTGAATGGGTATTTAAAGGGCAGATTACTGACGTGACAAATAAATGGGCAATTGACGGGGATGTAATTGAACATAAGGGGAAACTTTATATGATCTGGTCGGGTTGGGAAGGTGATGTGAATGGAAAACAGGAGATCTATATTGCAAAGCTTAAGAACCCATGGACTGTAGATGGTCCCAGAGTGAAGGTGTCAAGCCCTGAGTTTAAATGGGAGCTGTACGGAGACCTCAATGAACCAAATCTGAAACATGTCGATGTCAATGAAGGCCCGCAGTTCCTGGTTCATAAGGACAAGATTTTTATTGTGTATTCTGCCAGTGGCTGCTGGACGGATTTTTACGCTTTGGGGCTGTTGACGGCGTCTGCGGGTTCTGACCTGCTGGATCCGGCTTCATGGAAGAAATCTGCAGAGCCTGTCTTTAGGAAGTCTGCAGAAAATGGCGTCTATGCACCGGGACACAATTCGTTTTTTAAATCTCCTGACGGTAAGGAAGACTGGATTTTGTATCATGCAAATGATAAACCGGGCCAGGGATGCGGCGGCTTCCGGTCGCCGCGCGCCCAGCAGTTTTCATGGAATGCGGACGGTACGCCTAATTTCGGTATTCCTGTTAAAATTGGGACGGAATTAGAGTCGCCAGCAAGGAAAAATCAATAGTTGCCCTCTGGCTCGTAAGCAACGACATCGTCCGCATAGAAATTGTCATAATTGGTGCCTTACTGTTATTCATTTGATGGGATCACGTTGCAATCCCAAAGAGATGACCCCCGGGGTGTTCCGGCATGGTTGCATAACCCAGGAGACCATTCAACCCCCTAGCAACCCCCTTGAAGAGGTTAAGAGGAGGTTGTGAAGTTATAGTACCAGAAAGACACCATATTGAAAGCTCAAGTTTAAAGTTCCGGCTCCATTTTGGTGCTTACTCCAATCCGGTTCCAGGCATTGATCGTGATGATTCCCATGATGACATGAGCAAGATAAGTATCGCCAAGAAGAGCAGATGCACGGTCATAAGTCTCATCAGAAACCCTGCCTGTAATCAGCGTGACTTCTTCAGTAAGCTGTAGTATCGCCCGTTCCTGCTCATCAAAGAAAGGGGTTTCTTTCCAGCACGTCAATGCAAAGATCCTGCGTTCGGTCTCACCATTTGCGCGGGCATCTTTGCTGTGTTTGTCTACACAAAAAGAACAGCCGTTAATTTGTGAGGCTCTGATTTTAATCAGTTCCCAATGTGCTTTGCTCAGACTTGATTTTTCAATGTATTTGTCCAGTGCAAACATGACTTTGTATGCTTCGGGATCTACCTGGTTGATTTGTTTTCTGTTCATTTTTCTTTGTTTTATGTTAAGACAAAATTGCGTAACAACGGTGGTTGAAAAAATGAACTGAGTTTAAGAAAATCAGAAATAGCGAAATTTTTAATGCAATGAAGGTCAGATTTTCTTTGCCCTGATCCTGCTCATGAACTGTGGCGTGAAGCCCAGGTACGAGGCCAGCATATATTGTGGCACCCGTTGCATGAAATCAGGAAACAAAGAAGAAAAGTGCCAGAAGCGTTCCTCATCGGTCATATTGAAGATATATCCCAATCTGCGCTGCGCCGCTACGAAAGCCTTTTGCATGATCAGGGCAAAATAAGTTTCTAATGATGGCACCTGCCTGAACAGTGCCGCCTTGTTTTTCTCCGGAAGTAAAAACACCTCGGTTTCTTCTATCGCCTGGATTGTACAGGCCGATGGCCGCCCTGTCATGAGGCTGTCCTGATCGGCGATCCACCAGTTTTCTATCGAAAAATTAATGATCTGCTCGTTTAACTTTTTATTGATAAAATACTGACGCACGCAGCCCTTTATGATGAAATAATTGCCTCTGCAGGTTTTGCCGGCTTCCAGCAAAAAATCCTTTTTATGGTATTTTTTATATTCCAGATTTTGACAGAGCAATTCCTCTTCCTCAGGGGTCAATACTACATATTTGCGGATATGGTCTAAAATTTCCCGGTACATCTGTGCTTCTTTTTAGTCAACTATTTCTTATGGGCCTTACGGTAGGCGGAAGGTGAGGTGCCGATCAGTTTTGTAAACAATCTTGAAAAATAGTACTGATCGTCTATGCCCAGTAATGCGCAGATTTCTTTAATGTTCTTGTCGGTAAAATAAAGGTACTGGCAGGACTGCTGGATTTTGAGCTGGTTGAGGTAAACAATCGGCGACTGCCCGGTCCTGGCTTTGAAACGACGGAGATAATGAGAGACGGAAAGATTTTGTTCCTCGGCCAATAAGTTAACGCTAAGCTTTTTATCCACGTTTTTTTTCATAAAAGCAATCGAGTTGCTGACCATATCTATGTTGTATACTGCAGGATTGATTTCTTTGTAGTAGATGAATGAGGTTACAAAATAAAGTAGCCGAAAATTCATGATTTCCATATCGCGGGAACTAAAGCTTCTATCAAGTGTATTGTATATCTGGTCAAATGTGCTGATCCGGGACTGCTCAAATGGAATAGCATGGACATGGTGCTTATCATCAACCAGGGAGCGTTCGTAAATTTTTCTTGAGTTTGTTCCGCTAAAGTGCAGCCAGTAAATACTCCAGGGTGTTTTGGTTGAACTGTAATAACGGTGCGGTATGTTTTTTGGAATGATAAAAAAGGTATTTGCTTTCAGCAGGTATATTTCTCCGTTCATTTCGATCCGGCCTTCTCCATCTATACAGTAGAGGAAAATAAACTCAGCAGCACCATGCAGACGTTCGCGGTCATGGCCGACTGCATGAGGGTAGTATCCGATCGCAGTCAGATAAAAGGAACTGATCAGAGGATTTGCTTTGATCTCCTTTCTAATGTTGGGAGTTAGAACAATCATCCTTTGCCCGAGAAAACCTTCCTTTATTTTTTTGTGCGCTTCCATTCCTATTCATTAACGTATTTGCAAATGTAATCTATATTTTGATGTTATTGTCCATCATTATGGTTGGTTTATACATTAAACTGAATGTGGCTATTGTAACGCGGCTGTGGTAAAACATAGATCTTGTGGTGTGATGGTATTATTGTCCATCATTATGGTGAATTTATACATTTTATAAAGTTGCCACATGCGATAGCTTTACCTCACCAAGATATAAACTTAAACAAATCTGTATGAGAAGAATTCTGAACACATCAGCATTATTGCTGATCTGTTTTTTTACACTTGTGGGAAATAAGGCCTACTCACAGGGATCCGCTAAGATTACCGTGGTCGGTACGGTGACGGATACATTAAAAAATAAAATAACAGGTGTCAACATCATGGTCGAAGGGAACCCTAAAATAGGGACGCGAACGGATGACAATGGTAAATTTGTGCTTGATGTTGATGCGGGTGCAGTGCTGAAAATATCCTATGTGGGGTATAAGGAACAGCATGTTACGATATCCGCCAGCAATAAAACGCTGAATATTCAACTGAAAGAGGATAATTTGGTTGCCGATGAGATTGTCATCACGGCCATGGGCCAGAGACAGCGTAAAGAGGCCATGGTGGGTTCTGTAACGACAATCAAGCCAGGCGCCTTAAAGATCCCCTCCAGCAACCTTACGGCTTCATTAGCAGGGCAGGCCGCCGGAATTATTGCTTATCAGCGCAGCGGACAGCCCGGACAGGACAATGCCTCGTTTTTCATTCGCGGTGTAACCACCTTCGGATATAAAAGAGAACCGCTGATCCTGATTGATAATGTGGAGTTAACTGCCAACGACCTTGCCAGACTGCAGGTCGATGATATTGAGAGTTTTTCCATATTGAAAGATGCAAGTGCAACTGCCCTCTATGGTGCCAGGGGGGCCAATGGAGTAATTTTAGTAAGTACCAAAGAGGGAAAGGAAGGAAAGGCTAAAATCAATTTCCGCTCCGAATACTCGATGTCACAGTCTACCCAGACATTGCAACTGGCAGATCCTATCCAGTATATGCAATTGTACAATGAGGCATCTTTGACACGTGATCCTAAACTGCCTTTGCCCTTCCCTGTAAGTAAGATCGAGAACACTAAAGCAACGCTTGCCGGTGCGCCGGGCAGTAACCCTTACGTATTTCCTGCTGTTGACTGGTTGGATATGCTTTTTAAGGACCGGGCTACTACACAGCGCAATAACCTGAGTGTGAGTGGTGGCGGCTCTACTGCGAAGTATTATATCGCGGGGTCATACAATATTGATAATGGGGTTTTAAAGACGGATGTCAGGAACAATAACAACAACAATGTCAACTTTAAAAATTATCAGTTGCGCTCAAATGTAAATGTAAACCTGACCAAGACCACAGAGGTTGTGATCAGGCTTTCAGGTACTTTCAGTGAATATAACGGGCCTATAACTGCGGACGGATCCTTTGCTTCTGACCTCTACAATGTTGCAGTTCATGCCAGTCCGGTTTTGTTTCCTGCCTACTATCCTGCCGAGGGTGAAAACGCGAAAGCAAACCACATTTTGTTTGGGAACGTTGGCGGGCCTGACGGAACCGCCAATAACAGCATCCGGTATCCGAACGGTAATCCTTATGCCCAGCTTTTACGAGGACATAAGAATTCATCTGAATCCCGCATGTCTGCCCAGCTGGAGTTGAACCAGGATTTTGGTTTCATTACGGAAGGACTTAAATTCAGAAGTATATTTAACACCAACCGTTATTCTTACTTTGACTCTCAGCTTGCTTATTCACCTTATTTCTACAGTGCAGGTGGCTATGATAAACTAAACAATTCTTATTCGCTGACCTGGTTAAACCCGAGAAATAATGTGTCGAATAATGTGCCTACTGAATATCTGGTTTACAGCAGAAACGAGCCGAATGCCAATTCCTTCTATTATTTCCAGGGGGCACTTGATTACAATAAGTTATTGGGTAATCATGGCATAAGTGCGACTTTAATCGGTACTGCGCAGCAAACGCTTTATTCAAGTGCAAAAGACCCGGTTTTGCACGTGACCACCTTACCTTATTCTCTTCCTTTCAGAAATTTAGGTTTGGCGGGCAGGGCAACTTACAATTATAAGAGCAAATATTACGCAGAGGTCAATTTTGGGCTGAACGGTTCAGAACGTTTTTCTGAAGAACACCGGTATGGGTTTTTCCCAACATTTGGTCTGTCATGGGTAGCGTCAAATGAAAGCTTCTGGAAAGCCGGAGGTATTGTCGACCGATTGAAGATCCGCGGAAGCTATGGTCTGGTGGGTAATGATGCCATTGGTAACCAGCGGTTTTTCTATCTGTCTGATGTGAATCTAAACGGCGGAAACTTTGCCCAATTTGGGATCAATAACGGTACTCAGCTCAACGGTGTGACCATCAGGAGTTATGCCAACTCCAATATCACCTGGGAGACTTCGCGTCAGACCAATGTCGCCGCAGAGATTACCATGTTAAAAAACCTGAACATTGTTGCCGAATTCTATAAGAATCATCGCTATGATATTCTGCGTGAACGTCAGGTACCTGTGACCGAAGGTTTTGAAGCTGCTGTGCTCACCAATCTTGGTGTGGTAGATTCTAAAGGTATAGACCTCTCTGCTGATTATAAGCAGAACTTTAACAATGGCCTTTGGACATCTTTCAGGGGAAACTTCACTTATTCCACCAACAAATATACCTACATAGAAGAACCCAATTATCCGGAAACCTGGCGCCACTTTATTGGTCAGCCGATCAGCCGGGGCTATGGTTATATTGCTGAAAGATTGTTTGTCGATGACAACGAGGCCAGAAACTCACCGACGCAGATCATGTCTATCAATGATGCTTATGGTAATAAAATAAACGGGATCTTACCGCAGGGTGGTGATATCAAATATAAGGATGTAAATGCCGACGGAAAGATAGACGACCTTGACCAGGTATTTTTAGGTTATCCTGAAACACCGGAGATTGTTTATGGATTTGGTTTCTCCAGCGGCTTTAAGGGATTTGACCTTTCTGCTTTCTTTCAGGGGCAGGCCAGGGTATCTTTTTTCATCGATCCAAGGAAGGTGAGTCCTTTTGTTGAACGTAACGTCGCCTACATAGACGGAAATACACAAGTACTGAAAGAGTTTGCTGATAATCACTGGTCTGAAGAGAACCAAAACTTATATGCCTTGTATCCTAGGCTGGGGACCAGTTCGGCAGCTATCGCCAATAACCTGCAGCCGAGTACCTGGTGGCTGAGAGACGCCAGTTTTATCAGGTTAAAATCACTTGAAATCGGATATACTTTGCCGGCCAGCATTTCTAAATCCCTGAGGATTTCAAACTGCAGACTGTACTTTAACGGACTCAATCTTATCACCTGGAGTCCCTTCAAAATGTGGGATCCCGAATTGGGGGGCAACGGATTTTCCTATCCTATCCAAAAGGTATTTAACGTAGGCTTAAACCTGAATTTATAAGTATATACAACAGAAATAGAAGACATGAAATACTATTATAAATTGATTTGTGTAACCATACTTTGCATAGCAGGCATGTCCTGTAAAAAGTATCTGGACGTTGTGCCAAATAATGTGGGTACTCTTGATTATGCTTTTTCAAATAGAAATGAGGCTGAAAATTATTTGTTTGGCTGTTATAATACCTACCAGACACTGATCCGCGGTACGGTAAATAACCCAGGATTTACGACCACTGCAGAAATCTATTATCCAAATCTGGAAGACAACCCCTTTAACAAGATCCCTTCTACAGGCTTTAGTCTGATCAGGAATATACAAAATTCAGGGAGTCCTGTTTTGGACTTCTGGAATGGAGGAAACGGGGGACAGAACATTTATCAGGCCATCAGAAGGTGTAACATTATGCTTGAAAACATAGATAAGCCGATTGATCTGAGCGAGCCTGAAAAAAGAAGATGGATTGCCGAGGTTAAGTTTTTAAAGGCTTTTTATCACTATTACATGATCCGTTTTTACGGACCTATTGTTCTCGCCAAGGTAAACCGCCCGATTGACGGCCCTATTGAGGATACAAAGGTAAAAAGGGCGACGGTCGATGAGTCTTTTGACTATGTGACATCGCTTCTGGATGAGGCCATTCCGGACCTGCCTCCGGTGATCACCAACCGGATCAATGAACTGGGCCGTATCACCACTGCTATGGCAATGGCAGTTAAAGCTGAAGTTTTAACTACCCAGGCCAGTCCTTTGTTCAACGGCAATCCTGATTACGCAGGGTTTAAAGACCATGAAGGCAGGAATCTTTTTTCTACTACCACAGACCCTGCGAAATGGGAGAAAGCGGCTGCAGCCTGCAAGGCCGCAATTGTTGAGTTTGAGCTACGGGGAGGCAAGTTGTATACAGAAGTACCGACCAATCAAGTAGAGAGCGCATCTGATGAAATAAAAAAACTACTTACGCTGCAGAGTGCGGTCACGCAAAAATGGGAGCAGAACCCTGAACTGGTCATCGCCTCGCAGTTTGATTTTGACTACCAGGGTTATGCGATGCCGAAACTGACAACAGCTGCTGTGGCACAGAGTAATGATCATCCGTCAAATTTTTCAGTGCCGATTTCCACTACTGAACTATTTTATACTAAAAATGGGGTGCCTGTCAACGAAGATAAGACCTGGGACTATGCGAACAGGAACACCATAAAAGCGGGCGATGATGCCAATAAACATTACATTAAACTGGGTTACGAAACCGTAAAAAGTCACTTTGACAGGGAACCACGGTTCTATGCAGACATTGCCTTTGATGGTGCAATCTGGTTTGGAAACGATAAAAGGAAAGAAGAGGAAGCTTATGTGGTGCAAGGGCGCGGACCTGCTGCTGTTTCCGGTCCAAAGAGCCTCTTTGCGACAAACGTAACCGGTTACTGGCCTAAAAAACTGGCCAGCTACCTTACGGTGATGGATGTAGGCAGCCCAAAATTTGAAGGATTTCGTCTCCCTGTTATACGTCTGAGCGGACTGTATCTTTTGTATGCTGAGGCATTGAATGAAAGTTTACCGGCCCCGTCGGAGGAGGTTTACATGTATATTGATAAAGTCAGACAGCGCGCCGGTTTGCAGGGAGTCAGGCAGTCCTGGGAGACTTATGCCAAAGATGCCACTGCGCCATCAGACAAAAATAAGCTGCGTGCGATTATTCACAGAGAGCGAAGAATTGAACTGTGCTTTGAGGGTCAGATCGGCTGGGACCTGCGCAGATGGAAAGAGCTGCAGGATGTGCTGAGCAGACCTTTTCAGGGCTGGACGGTAAGCCAGGCAAATGCGGTTGAATACTATCGCCCGCAGACGGTTGCCATTCCTGTTTTTGGTGTGAAAGATTATTTATGGCCGATCAAAAATTCGGAAGTGGTTATCAATGAAAATTTAGTTCAAAACCCATTTTGGTAGCGGTTGTAAATAACTGAGAAATTAATCTTTTAAATAGATGATTATGAAAAATATATTGATCCTTATACTGATGATGGCTTTCTTAGCCTCCTGTAAAAAAGAGGAATCGAACATTGAGGTCATTTCCAGGGATATGACCAAGCCGGGTGTGGTGAGCAATGTGAAAGTTGAAAACCTGGAAGGTGCTGCCAGAATTACGTACAGGCTGCCCAATTCAGAAAACCTGCTTTATGTTTTGGCGCGGTACAATATCAATGATAACCGTGTCCGGGAGACCAAAGCAAGTTATTATACGGATACGATTATGGTAGACGGGTTTGCCAGATCGCAGGAGTATGAGGTGACTTTGTATGCCGTCAGCCGTGCCAATGTGATGTCTGATCCGGTAGTTGTTAAGGTAACGCCGGAAACACCAAATTATGTTAAGATAAATTCAGATCTGGAGATTAACCCTGACTTTGGCGGAGCGAGTTTTTTTGGACTTAACAGGAACAGGGCGCCTATAGCTGTGCATCTTATTGTTTTTAATGAACAGACTAAAAAGTATGATGAACAGGAGCCGGAATACATTAGCAGTGATACCATTAATGTTGCCATCAGGAACCTGCCCCCAACTCCCCAAAAGGTAGGCGTCTATACAACCGATAGATTTGGAAATGTTTCTGATACGGTATTTAAAACATTGACACCGTTGTTTGAAACTCAACTGGACAAGAGCAAGTTTTTTGTGTACAACATGGCTAATGATACGCCGTCAGATTATGGCTGGGTATTCCAAAATTTCTTTGATGGACGTGTTGACGGCAATGGATGGCATACGGGCAGGTCTTCCAGGCTAATCTCTACCTTTGGTATAGGCACTTCGGCTATCATCAGTCGTTTTGTGGTGTGGCAGAGACCATCTGAGTATTATGGATATCAAAACACGCACACCTTTACCATTTGGGGTTCAAATAAGGACAATCCCGCTGAAACTACTTTGCCGAAAGGTTCTGCTGGGGGAACTGTGGCCGGTGATTGGGTGAATATGGGCAACTTTGCTTTTCCTAATCCACCTTCTGGCTTAGCGCCTAACCAGGCAAATGCTGCTGATAAAGAATTTGTGGCCAAAGGGGTCAATTTTACGATGCCGCGTCCGGCACAAAATGTGAAATATATCCGTTTCGAGGTTACCCAAACCTGGGGCGGGCTTGACTATGTGAATGCCATGGAAATAACGCTTTTCGGAAACCCTTTGTGATATCGTGTAACGCTGATAAAAAATGGAAAAAATGAAACTAACTATCAATATTGCAGTGGCGCTTATCATCACTTTTGCGATGGCCGGCTGTGAAAAATATGGCGACGACTATAAATCGTTTTTAAATGACAAAGAAACAGTTTATCCTGGTCTGGTCAAAAATGCCGGCTATAAGGCAGGAAATCTGAGGGCCGCGCTTTACTGGAACCCGAGCCCGGATCCGACCATTTCCAAATATGTCGTTACCTGGAATAATGGGGCCAGTAGCATGGAAGTGCCTGCGACCAGCAACGATCCGGCAGAGTTGATAACCGTAGTGGTGCCAAATCTCAATGAATACGTCTACGCTTTCCACATCAATTCGTATGATAAAAATGGAAACAAGTCTGTAGGGATCGAGCTAAATAATGTAAGGGTTTATGGACCCACGTATATAAGCACGCTGCTCAACAGAAGCTATAATGCGGCCAATCCATATGAGTTTAACCAGGACGGTGCTCTTAAATTGAACTTTAACAGGAGGGATACCATGAACTTGTCTACAACAATCAGGTACACCAATACTTCAGGTGTACTGGAAGACAGGGAGCTTGCGGCAGATGACAATTCAATTGTAATACCAAACTACAAGCTGAACACGACAATTCAGTACCGGTCCTCATACGCTCCTGAGCCTGGTTCATACGATGCTTTTAACGTCTCACAATTTGCCGATTTTCCAACGATTATTAAGATCACCCAATGTGATAAATCATTGTTCAAAGTATTTAAACTGCCCACGGACGTTGGTGATGAATACGGATGGAAAATGGAAAATTTGTGGGACAATAACACCGGCGCAAACGGGGGTGATCCTGCAGGCTTCCATACAGGTGGCTCAGGACTGCCTCAATGGTTCACATTTGATATAGGACAGGTGACACAACTT
>Ga0307414_10000408_pt1 | contig 23282 bp, 20 predicted proteins | sample DK1Ometagenome_FD_203804 | JGI IMG/M metagenome (GOLD analysis project Ga0307414, IMG submission 203804) | Maize rhizosphere microbial communities from greenhouse at UC Davis, California, United States - DK15-O-3 | ecosystem: Host-associated > Plants > Roots > Rhizosphere > Soil | place: USA... | reverse complement strand
TTCCCCGACGCGGTCGCGCGCGAGCGTCAGGACGCGTGACTTCCTGTCCCACAGCGCCAGGGCGAACATGCCATTGAACTTTTCGAGCGCTCCTTCGATCCCCCAGTGCTCGACTGCGGCAAGCAGCACTTCGGTGTCGGAGTGCCCCCGCCATGCAGGAGCAACGCCCAAATTTTCGAGGGTGCTGCGAATGTCTCGAAAGTTGTAGACCTCGCCGTTGTACACGGTCACGTAGCGGCCGGACTCCGAGGCCATGGGTTGGTGCCCCGCGGGCGACAGGTCGATAATAGCTAGTCGGCGATGTCCAAGCGCGACGCCCGCCGCCTCGTCGATCCACACTCCGCTGTCGTCGGGGCCGCGATGCTGGATGCGCGCGGCCATAAGCCGGGTCGTCCTTTCGGCATCCCGGCGACGGGCAGAAGGCCCGACAAATCCGACAATTCCGCACATAGAAAACTTCTCCGGTCGAGCCGGCGATGAGATGCCCATCGCTGCTGCTGTCAGGCGCGTAGAGATTTTCTCCCACCAGCGCAAAAATTTGAATGTTTGCGGGCAAGACTGGCCCCGGAAAAGGTCCGTCCTATCAAATCCGCGTCAACTTGCTGATCGGTAGAGCCGACTGAATTCGGCGACGACGACCGGCAGCGAGAATAGCTCCCGCACGCGTTCCACGCCGCGTGCGGAGCGTGCCGCGCGTCCCACCGGTCCTTCCTCGATCAGCAGGCGTATCGCGTCGGCAATTGCGGGCCCGTCAACGCCCTTGCAAACGATTCCGGCGTCTCCCACCAGAAATTCAGAATCTCCAACCGGGGTTACCACGCAGGGCACCCCGCAGGCGAGCGCTTCGCCAACCACATTCGGGAAGCTCTCAGCGACTGAGACATTGGCCGCGATATCAAGGCAGCGCATCACCGATGCGACGTCGGCCAGCTCGTCGAGCAGGATCAGTCGTGCGGGATCGATTCCGGCCTCGGCGACCATCGAGGCGAAGAGCTTGTGCGCCATATCCACGCCGCGACCGGCGAGAAGAAAACGTGCCTCCGGGTACTCGGGCGCGAGCATGGCCGCCGCTTCAAGAAAACCTCGGTGATTCTTGACCGGATGGACGCGCGCGATAATCCCGACGAGAAGGTTGCCTTCGGCCACGTCGAGCCTGGACCGCGTTGCCGCGCGCTCTCGGGGTGACGGACGATACTTCTCCAGATCGAAGCCGTTTGGAATGACGCGGCGCTTCGCCGGTGGGTACCCAATCGCTTCGTGCTGCCGAGCACCGACCTGCGAGTTGTAAACAATGGCATCGGGCGTGCGGGCAAGGATGATGCTGAAGTAAGTTAGAAGCTTGGTACGCCGACGTTCGCCGGTAAAGTTGACGGATTGGCGGACTCCCCAAAAAAGCGCAGCTTTTCCGAGCCCCGTCAGCCAGAGTAGGCTCGCAATGAGGTTACCGTGTGTCATCCAGCCCTGGACTGCAGTGGGCCGCAGCGTCCGCGCAATCGCCCGAAGTCGGCGAATGCCTCGCCCCACGCTCAGTGGACCCGCCATCTCGAGCGCGTACACTTCGACGCCGGAACACTTCATTGCCTCCCCAATCGGGCCGAGATCGGACAACGAAACCACGACATGGCGGCTGGCCGAAGGAAAGGTCGCCAACTTCTCCAACATGCGCTCCGCACCGCCAACCGTAAGGCCGGTTATGATGTGCAGGATGACCGCGCGCTCACCGCCAGCGCTTTCATCTCCAAGCGCGCCATTCTCATCAGGAGCGGAAAGCGCCAGCGCAGCATCAGGCATGGCGCTCGCTATGACGTGCTAATTATTTCACGCAAGTGCCCGGCCAAAAAGACAGACCATCAAGCTGCTGGGGCTTGCCGCTGCGGCATTGTCATGGTTGAGGGGCGGGTATGATAATCGGTACCAAAGCACGCCCCAACATCGATCTTCTCACCGTCGAGGGATTCGGTGAGGAATGGGCTGCGTACGATCAGCATGACCTTCCGGCGGAAGACTATGAGCGTACTTTCGACGCCTATTTCCATATTTTTCCGTTCGACGAGCTGCCGCCCGGATCCGAAGGCTTCGATCTTGGATGCGGTTCCGGGCGCTGGGCGGCGGGCGTCGCTGACAAGGTTGGAAAGCTGCACTGCATCGACCCCGCCGCAAAGGCGCTGGCAGTTGCACGCCGCCGTCTGGAGGGGGAGAAGGGGGTGGAATTTCACGAGGCCGACGCCTCGACCATTCCTCTTCCCGACGATAGCCAGGATTTCGGGTATTCGCTGGGTGTCTTGCACCATATCCCCGATACCGCTCGCGCGCTGGCGGATTGTGTCCGCAAGCTGAAACCAGGTGCTCCGTTCTTGGTCTATCTGTATTATCGCTTCGACAACCGGCCACTCTGGTTTCGCAGCATGTGGCGCGCGAGCGATCTGACACGTCGCGGCATCAGCCGGCTGCCCTTTCAATTGCGCAAGGGCGTGGCATCGCTGATTGCGGGATCGGTCTATTGGCCGCTGGCGAAGCTTTCCGGTTGGCTCGAACGGCTTGGGATCGATGTCGCCGCAGTTCCTCTCAGCTACTATCGCAACCTCGACTTCTACTGGATGCGGACCGATGCGCTCGACCGGTTCGGCACTCGCCTCGAGCACCGTTTCAAGCGAGCCGACGTGTTGGCGATGATGGAGCAAGCCGGGCTTTGCGACGTTCGTTTCAGCGAGCGTGAGCCGTATTGGGTGGCCGTCGGACGCAAAGTCGGGGAAGGGTAATGAGTTATCCCGCCGAGGTCGAACAGGAGCAGCAGGGCTGGCCATCCCCTGCAGCCGCCTCAGCTATCGAACGCCCAACGGCTGCTACGCCGGCGCGATTGTGGGCTCGGCGGCTGGCCGTGGCGCTCACCTTCGCGGTACTGTTCACCCTGATCGGCTGGAGGGAACTCAATCCCTTAGGGTTTCCAGATCTCGAGAATTACCGAACGGGCTTCGAATCCGAATGGTACCTCTTCAACATCCAGAATCTAGGCGTCATCGATTTCATCCTCGCTGAAGGTGTATGGGTATGGTCGTTTGACGCTTTGGCTTTCTACGTCGGCGATACCGAGACGGCGTTCGGCATCGTAAGCTTCGTCTCGATGTTCCTTATTGCCTGGTACGTCGCGTGCGAAACCCGATCTTTATTTTACCTCCCCGCGCTAATCAATCCGGGTTTTGTGAATCTGGTGCTCGAGCAGCTTCGTTCGGGCATCGCCACGGGTATATTCCTGCTCGCCGTTCGAGCATCGAACCTGTTGGTTTGCGTGGCGCTTTGCTTGCTCGCCAGTTCCATTCACACTGCCTTCTGGCTGCTTGGCGGCGTCTTGGTGGCCTACCGATTGATCAGAAATGTTCCGATCTACCAATCGCTGATGAGCCGACCCGTGATGGGCGGCGTGCTGGTCGTTCTGGCCGGGCTGGTAATCGGTGTGCTGCGAACCGCGGTTCTAGCCTTCATCGGAGACGAGCGAGCGTTTATTCAAGAGCAATATACCTCGGGCCTCCTGCTCTCTCTTGCCTGGATGATGTTTGCCGGATGGTTTGCCTACAACCTGAAGAACAAGGTACGGGATTTCGAGGCGTCGTTCCTGCTATTCTGTTCTACGCTGGCTTTCGTTTCAGCCTACCAAGCGCTCTATGGCTCGCGATTTTTCGCCATTGGCGCGACCATGTTTCCGGTCCTGCTTTACCGGATGCCCGCTCATCTTCGCCTGATAACTGCTGTCGCCTATGCCGTTTTTTCCGCGATCTGGTTCAGTCTCTGGTTCCAGTAACCACTCTGTTGCCGAGATGAAGCGCAGAGTATTCCTCGCCGGAGGGGTGGGACTTGCGGCGTTCGGCGGTTACTCGCCAGCATCGCCCCAGGATGCCCCAGGCGGTCCCACAGCTGAGCTTCGTCCCGAGCAATTCGGCGCCGGCAACGGTGACGACGATACCGCTGCCTTACGGGCTTTCCTCGACCGACTGGCAGATGGCACCACCGGCGTGCTTGCCGGAACCTACCAGATTTCGTCGGAGCTCCGCCTGCGCGGCAAGCGAAAATTCACGCTGAGAGGACCAGGCACCATCACCATGAAGCCCGGCGTCCCGTCGCGTTGGGGTTTTGGCGGGTTGCGGCTTACCGACTGTTCCGATTTCGTGCTGTCAGGATTCACTATCGACGGGAACCGCAGCCGCCGAGAACCACGCGAACTGCCGGCGCACAACTTTATCTTCGAATCGTGCCACCGATTCCGTTGCGAGGGGCTGCAGTCCTTGAACGGCGTGGTGGACGGGTTCCTGTTTTATACGGAAAGCCCTGCACGCCTCCAAACCCATTGCAGCGACTTCGCCATGATGGAGTGCGTTGCTGAGAACAACTGGCGCCAGGGATGCTCGGTTGTTCATGGGCGGCGCGGGCAGTTCATAGGCGGTCGATACGGCGGCACCAACGGCACCGCGCCGATGGCCGGAATTGACCTTGAGGCAGACCAGGGATCTCCCCTCCACTCGGTTGAGGACATACTGCTCTCGAACGTCCGCTTTGAAGCGAACCAGGGCTATGGCTTGCTGGTTTCCAGTGTCTCCACTCCCCGTGCGGTACGGGTGATCGATTGCACGTTTGTCGACAACAAGCTCGGTGCCATTTCGTGGGGCGCCGAAACCGGGGAAATAACTCGCCCGACCATCGAGGGATTTGGCCCATGGGCGTTCCGCGGCGCCATCGACATCCCCGTCGGGCCAGGAGGAAACCTGGCGATCGTCTCGCCTATTTTCAGGCGCACAACCGCCGACGGTGAGGGCCAGCCCCTGATCTATATTCATGAAGGCAGCGCGGGCAACGTTACCGTTCAAAGGCTTTCTGCCAACGGTTGCGCAGCGATTGCGGCCTTCTGGGCTCCGCGATGCAGCCTGACCGACAGCGAGATCGTTTCTAGGCGAGCCAACTTCAGCGGGGCGATCCTGATATTCGGGGACGGCTGCGTCGTGGCCCGGAACACCATTTCCGAATTCTACGGGGCCGTGATCTACGCCGATGCGCAGGATGTCACGGTGTCGGCAAACCGCCTTTCGAACCCGCGCCAGAACGATGAAACGGGTTGCATTAACGCCCGAGGGCGAGTTGTCGTAATCGACAACGTGGTGACGGCGAGCGGAGGGATCACCGCGATCGCCACGCAAGGCGCAGCGACGGCGCGAGGCAACAGGATTTCGGGCTTCCGCACTCAGGTCCGCAGGATTTAGCTGGCCAACGGCGGCAGCAAAAAATCCCCCGCGACCTCCGCGGCCGAGCCGCTATCGTACCAGCAGAACGTTCTCGTCGGAGCGCGCCTCGATCTGGTAGCCTTTGTCGAGGCACAAGCGCAGTGCTTCGGTGTCATCCCACGCTTCCATGATCAGGACCCGTGGCAGACACTTCTCGAAGTACGGCCGGAGGACGCGTTCCTCCATGCCCTCGATATCGATCTTCATGACATCCACCTGGGGCGCGACATCGGCCAGAGGCTGGCACACCACGTCTACGGCGTTCCCGTCATGTTCGACCACGAACGAAGAGCCGCCGGCGTTCTTGTGGCCCTGGATGTGGAGCTGCAAGGTTTCGTTCTTGTCCGACACGCCAACATTGCGAGCATCGACTAGCAACCCATTCCGTTCGATGTTGGAGGAGAGGATGGCAAAGGCGTGCGGACTCGCTTCTATCGCGATGACACGCATTGCAAGCCGCGCGGCTCGCAACGTGAAGGCGCCGATATATGCCCCCACATCGGCGAACACGTCGTCCGGCCTGATGTGGCTCTCCAGCCAGCGCATCTCGATCCGGTTGTAGAGCTGCGGATAAAACAACAATCCTCCGTCGACCGCTTCGGCGGGATCGAGGAACATCATCATTCCCCAGACATCCGCAACAACCGGATCCCGCGGCTTGCGCAAATAGAGAGGCTTGAGCACTCGATTGATGAGAGCGGTGGCGTGCGGCACGGGCGGCAGCATATGCCCGATGGCTCGGATCACCCTCAATTCGGCATTCATCAACTTCTCCTCGCTTGCGAAGGTTCGCGAAACCTCAATTCCGCTCGATTTTCAATCTGGTACCAACACTGCCAAGTACGCATCGATCGCCGGTTCAATTCGGAAGTCGTCCGCTCGCCGTACTACGTCGGGTTTTTCTTCGGATCGCAAAGCCTCGATTATGGCTCCAGCCAAGGACTGAGCGTCGTCGACGGGGACCAAGCGACCCCATTTCCCATCTTCCAGGATTTCCCTTGGCCCGGTTGGGCAATCCGTGCTGATGACCTGCGTCCCACATGCCATCGCCTGGATCAGAGTGCCGGGCAGACCTTCGAAGCGGGATGACAGTACGAACAGGTCCGCACGGCTCATCAATGCGAAAGGGTTGCCGACGAAGCCTGGCAGGAAAACCCGCTCAGTTAGACCCCGGGCCGCGACAATGTCCTCGAGCTCGCTGCGCAATTCGCCCTCGCCGACGATGACGAGCGACGCATCGACTTCGCGTCGTACCTGATCGAAAGCCTCTATCAAAGTCGCAAAGCCCTTCTGATGGTTGAGCCTGCCGGCCGCGAGAACGACAGGCCGCCCCTGAAGCGAGTGCGGCCAGAATTCGGGCGGCAAATCGGCTTTGCCCCGAATGGCGTCGTCGACTACTGGATTCCAGATCGAGTACAGATGTTCGCGCGGAATTCGCAGGTGCGTGACCTGCTCTTCGATCATGTCCCGCGAGACTGTTACTACGCCGTCCGCTTTCGGATAGAGCGCGCGCATCAGTCTGCGTATCACGCGATCACCGAACCCGGGCTCGTTTTGAACATAGCCCAGGTAACTCACCCGATCGCTCACGATCACCCGAGTGCGGACACGGGCCAGCCGAGTTGCAACTATCGCAGCAATATTCGCGTGACTGAGCGCAGACAGCAGAGCATCCGGCTCGCAGTTCCACAGATACCGCGCGAGCGCTGGAATGGACTGCAAGACCCGCGGAGATTGCAAGTCAACAATTCGCACTTCAGGGGAGACCAGGTCGAGATAGGGTCCTGCTCTTTGTGCCAGGACCAGATCCACCTGCAAGCCTCTTGCGGCGATCCCGTTGGCCAGCATCACCATCACCCGCTCGGCACCACCTCCTCCTAGATTGGGAACGAAAATGGCGATCCGCCCTTTCGCACACTTCTCACCTTTAACCATCGATCCGCCCCGTCCCTGCCGCGTCACGCGCAAGGATACTTTCGCACTTGCTTTCCACCTTCGTGGCGAATCCTTTGTCTGACAGCCACCGAGATACCCGAATCGCCTCGGAGGAGTCCTGCGGACCATTCAGCAGAACCCATTTCACGCGGCTTGGGTCGGGCAGCGAAGAAAACAGGTCTTCGAATATCTCGGCGGAATCCGCACCGAGTTTGATGCTCACCGCGATCGGCGCGTCCGTCCCACCGATCTCGGGAAGCTTATCGTCAAGCTCCGCATAAGTCGCCATCACGGTAACATTATAAGCGCATGACATCTCGACGCTTTTGAGGCAGCGGACGCGCCGCGCTTCGACCTGCTCGACAGAGCAGACGCGACCGCTCGCCAACCTTCGTGACAGGTACAGCGTTCGGAAGCCCTCGCCGGCGTGCAAGTCGATAAAGGTGGCTGACTCAGGGAGCGCGTCGCGTAGGAAGGCGATCCCTCTGGTGACAGACGCGCGTGGGAAAAGGACGAGGGCTCGTTCGAATGGATTCCCGACATCCAGCGACATGCGAAAGTCCAAAACGTTTATCTCGAGTTGCTCGCCAGCGCCGACCGAGGACCACGCGCGCTTGACCATTCCCTTGCCGCCGATAGATGGTGGCAGGGCTCGTGAAATCGCGGCGAGGAGACCCAGCTTGCCATATCCTCTCACCAGGTCACGGGCATGCAACAGCGCGGCGAAGGGATACACGGCCGCTACAACCAGCGTGCCCGCCGTCGACCCGGGCATGGCCAGGATCTCCGGCCAGGTCTTTCCCAGTTCAATCGCTGCCCGCGCCGCGAGAACGGCGGATTTCAGCCCCTGGATCGGAAACTTCGGCCCATAGTGATCGAGCGCAAACCTGTTGTACTCAAGATCTCCGTGGGCACGCACCGGCCGCGCCAGGGCGCTCAATCTGCCGCCGCCATTATCGTGGATTATGAGGATTGGCTGGTTGATGAAACGCGTCTGGTAATTTCGCGCGATATCCAGCCAAATGCGCCCCTCGGGAATGAAGCGAGTATCGAGGTGTTCAGGGAACAGATGGGCAGCGGCTACGTCGCGGCGGACAAAGCCCGCCTTGTCGCCAAGGATATGGAAACGGAAATTCGCCGAAGCAGAATCTGAATCGAACACGTCCTGCGGGAAATGATCGCCAACAACCATTCCTGCATCGTCGACGCACAGGCCAGTGACGCCGACAAAGTGGTCCTTCTTCTCTCTTGGTATGGATTCCCATGCGCGAATTAGGCACTCAAGGCCTTGGGGCAACATAGCATCATCGGAATCGACGTTGGCAATGAACCGCCCCGAGGCCGCCTTCACGCCCGCATTCCAGGCGCGATACTTTCCTCGATTTGACTGTCGGAAGTACACGACCTTGAACGACGCCTGCTTGGCGAATTCGGCGACAACGTTCTGCGTGTCATCGGTCGAGCCGTCATCGACAATGAGCCACTCGAAGTCTGTAAAAGTCTGCCTTTCGAGACTGCGGAACACTCGTTCCAAGGTACCGCAGCGATTGTAGGTAGCTGTAAAAACCGAAAACAGCGGAGCATCAGGCATAGTTCTGCCGTCCCGTCACCCGATTGAGAAATCGCCGACCGATGCCACGTAAGTGGAAAGGATTGAGGATCAGCAACACGCCTGCGTAGACCACGGCGCCAACAACGGATTTCGCGATCAGCGTCGCCATGGGTGGCGAGAAGCTAGTGACCTGGACGGCGCCCGCCATGACTGCGGCAGCGAGTCCTATTTTCGCGAGATCCGCGATGTTGAACGGCATCGGCAAGGCCTTCAGGCGGCCGAGGACATAAGTGAGCAACACCGCCACGACGAAGCCGGCCAGGCTGGCCTGGGCCGTGCCCACCGCGCCGTTGAGTGGGATAAGCACGAGGTTCAAGACGAACACCGTGAGGATCATGATGGCCGCGACGATCACCGTGCCCATCGTCCAGCGCGTAAGCTGAAACGAGAAATCCAGATAAAAGCCCTTCAACACACTAAAAAGGATCCCCGCGGCCGCCCACGGCATTACGGCGGCCGCACCATCTCGGATATCTCGGCCGATCAGCAGCTCTGAAAAGGGTCGAGCGACCAGGACTAGCCCGACCACCAGAGGCAAAACGATGGCCATCTGGTAACTGGAATAGCTGGTCAGCTCTTCCTTTAATTGGCCCCCATTGCGGGAATAGAGTGCCATGAGCCGCGGATACGCGGACAATGCGATGGCGCTACCTATCGCGCCGACGCTGAACTGCACGATGTCAGTGCCCGCCGCCAGCTGGCCCACGGCCTCGGGGCCGGCCATTCGGTCGAGCATGAATCGCTCCATCATGCTCACACCCGAATAGAGAGCTGCGGCGGCGGTGAGAGGCGCGCCATATCGCAGCATCCGGCGCATGGTCTGGATGTGCTCGCCTCGAAACCGGACCAAGGTGATCCAGCGCGCCATGCCTGAAAGCGAGGCTGCAACTAGCCACCAGATCGCCACCGCGACGAGCACCAAGGCGACAGAGCCAGTCAGATAGGCGACCAGCCCGCCTGCAAGCAGGTTTCCAGCCGCCCGCGCCAACTGAAGCGTGAAATACTTCCACGGCAATCCGCCAACGTTGAGGCGGAAGCTGTTCAACTCAAGCGCAGCAAGGGCGGGAAACAATGCCAACGCGCCGAGGCAATAGTCCCAGCCAAAATCCGTGGCGAAGAACGGCAGGGCAAGGCCGACCAGGACCGTCCCCGTAACTACCGACACCACAAAGCCGGCCGAGGTGGCTCCATCCAGGACGGCGGCACGGCGCCCGCGGTAGATCGAATGGAGGCGGTAAAACGCCTGGAGGTTCCAGGTCATCAGCAACACGTTGAGAAATCCGGCAAGCGTAATTGCCAGCGAATATCGCCCGAACTCCTCAGGTGACAGAAAGTGCGTCAGCAGAGCGATCGAAGACAACGACAACAGCGCCGGGAGCGCGCGCGAGAAGACGTATATCGTGGTGTCCCGGATCATTGATCGCGGCCGTAAGGCTGAGGGCAGCAAACAGCAACCAGACAGGGTCCGTGGGGCACGGTTCAGAGCGGCAGTCGAGCGTCCGGACTAACGTGCCGGGGCGATGCGAATATTGTCGATCCAGGGCAGCGGATCCCGAAGCGACCCTTCACCCGCGGCGGTGATGGCGAGCCATTGAAAGGAACACCCGCCAGGCACGGTAAACCTGCCGGCAAAGCTGCGTGGCCCTGCACCGGCCGAAGCGGGCGCGAGCTCGAGAAGCTCGGCCTCACTGTCGTTGGCGCAACTAACGCGCAGCTGTGGCCGCTCGTAAGCGTTGGCCGGAATATCGCCGGCGTCCAACCTGATTTGGTATGCCCCCGGCCGAAGCTTGATCAGTTGCCTAGCAACTTCGCCAGAACGCCCATTGTAGGCGGCGATCCGCAGCAGATACCCGTCTCCCGTGTCGCGCTCGCGCGCTGCCCACAGCTCAGGATCATCGGCAAGCGTCCAGCCGAACGGGGCGAATTCATCAACGGACTCGAAATCGCCATTGCGGAGAGGCACGACGTCCGACGTGCGCTCGCCGCTCAACTCTTGGCGAACTTGCCAGGCACGATCGAACTCGCCGGCGGCGGTCAGGCGTTCCATCAAAGTCCGGATCATGACGCGGTCGTCTGGAAGTTCGGAATCTAAGAACTGCGGGGCGATGTCTGTTGCAAAGTCCAGGTTGCTGCCATTGCGGACAGCATGATCGAGGAACGCCTTTGTCCAGTCAGGCCTTTCGCGCAGTTTCTGCACCAGGGCTTGCCTAAAGCGGGGGTCGGCAGTCGTCGCCAGGAGCAACGGGAAGATATTCGGCCGCGCTGCATTCGAGGTGAGAAGGGCGATGTCGAAATGGTCGATGACTTCGTTAACGTTGCCTCGCAGAGCATTGTCGTTCGCTAGCCACAGCTGCGTTGGGTTGTCACGCCGCGAAAGCCTTTGTGCTTCCAGCATTAGCGCGGTGACCTTTTCGTCGGCCATACCAATCCCATCCTTATGCGATTGAGCAATCACCCGCAAGGCCGCCGGCATCAGGGGATCTCGCTTGACCGCGTCAGTGGCAAGGGCGCGCGCGGAATTTCGCGCTTCCTTGGTTTGGGCGCCCGAAACGATGGCCGCCGCAAGCTTCGTCCGCGCTCTTGCGTCGATCGGTGCGTACCGCAGGGCCAGAGACGGCCGCGTGTCCCGGAACGAACCGGCAATCGAAACTTGCACTACGAGGGTGAATGTCGCCAAGCCGGCTAAGAGCACGGGTAGCCGGCGCAAGGCCCCGCGCCAGTATGCGGTGTCGAACGAGTGAATTCGCGAGCCGCGCGCCATTGGCCGATTAAGACGCTTCCCGGTCTGGGGCGCCGTACCCGTAACCGTAATCATAACCGTAGCCGTAGTCGGCCTTCTTCACGTCGAACTTGGTCAGCAACCCGCCAAGCACGCGAGCCCGCGAGTCACGGAGGCGTCCGACTGCGACTTGCGCCATGGTGGCCCGGGTGTGATGCGATTCAACCACGAAGACGCAACCCTCGACCTCACTGCCGATCAGCGGCGTATCCGCCAGGCCCATGACCGGCGGGGCGTCGATGATGACGTGGTCGTAGCGAGCAGTCAGCTCGGCAATCAGCTGACGTAGGCGCCCGCTGGTCAGCAATTCAGCGGCGTTGGGCGGCGTAGGTCCGGCGCTTAAAAGCGTCAACGTGCGACCGGCATCGACGTGAGTAAGCGCGTCGAGGTCGTCACTGCCGGACAGGTAATTGCTGAGGCCCTTGGAGTTCGACACGCCAAACACATGGTGCTGCGAAGGCGAACGCATGTCGGCATCGACGATAATTACGCGACGCGAGGAACGCGCGAGCGTTCGCGCCAGCGCGTAAGCGGTCGTAGACTTGCCTTCGCCAGGACGGGTGCTTGTTACCATCAAAGTTCGCGGCACACCGTGTTCGGTGGTGAACGCCAGACGGGTCTGGGTGGACAAGTAGGCCTCGACGATCGGAGACTTCGGATCTTCGAGTTGGACAACCGGATCCTCCCCTTCGACCTTCGGAATGGTACCGAGAAGCGGAAGGTTCAATTCCGTCTCGAGTTCGCGAGGATCCGAGATCGCTTCGTCAGCCTGGTCGAGCAAAAGGGCCAGCGCCACGCCAATAAGCCCGCCCGCCATCAGGGAGATCAGAAGGTTCAGGAGAAGCTTGGGGCTAGAAGGCGCGTTCGGCACCGGGGCGGGATCGACGATCGAAATATTGTTCACGCCTACGCCGCCTGCGATTCCGATCTCCTTATATCGTTGTAGCAGAGCATCGTAGAGTTGGCGGTTGGTATCAACTTCTCGCTGGTAGATGTTGTACTGAATTGTTCGCCGGCGAAGATCGAGCAAGCTCGTTTCCAGCGACTCAACTCGGTCCTTTAGCAAACTTTCCCGGGTGAGGGCAGCGTTATAAGTCGACTGCAGCGTGCTGCGCACACGCGCCTCTTCGCGCGTGATAGCGCGGTCGAGTTCAGCGATCTGATCGGCCAAGGCTTCTGCCGGCGGGTACTGAGGCTCGAACTGAGCAAGCATCTTGGCGCGATCGGCGGCCAGCAACGCTCTGCGCGAGCGCAGATCCGAGATGGCCTGATTACCAAGAGCTTCGGCAGTTGAATCCCCCGCCGAACGCAAGCGGCTCTGCGCCGCGAGGCGAGCGCCGATCGCTGTATTCAATTCCCTGTTCAAGGCGTCGAGGTCTTCAGCGACAAGCGGACGTTCGATTGTCCCTTCGCCGTTTGAGGCCGAGGGGAGATTAATGATCCGTTGATGGCCCGCGTAATTCACTAGCGCCCGCTCGGATTCCTGGAGACGGCTGCGGAGCTGCGCAAGACGCTCTTCGAGGAAGTTGCGGGCATAGGAGGTCGCTTCAAAGCGCCGCCCCAGTGTTGTTTCGATGAACAAACGCGTCCATGCATTCACAATGCGGGCGGAAAAGGCCGCGTCAGGGCTAGTGAAGGTCACATCCACAAGCCGCGACAGGCGCTGAGGCTTTACTTCCTGATTATCGAGCAGAATTTTTGCAGCGGCACGAATGCGCTCTTCCCGGTCGGCGGCATTGCCGCCTCGCCCACCTTCGCGAAGCTGGTCGGCCCGGGTGCTCGCTCCGAACATGTCAAAAAATACGGGATCGTCGTAAAGACGCTGGTCAGTGACCACGCGCTGCGCAAGCGTGTCGGACCGAAGCAGACCGTATTGCGTCTGATAAAACTCCAGGTCGACCGAGCTGGCTTCGGGTTCGACGCCCTGCACGTCGACGACGCGATAACTTTCGCGCTGTATCTCGACGGTCGCAGACGCCGTATACATCGGGGTCATCAGCAGCGTGATAAGCAGGCCGATTATCCCGCCTACTGCCACCGATCCGGCTACGAGCCACTTCCAGCGTTTTGCGAGCCTAAGATAGCGCAAAAGAATTGCCACGCTCACGCCACCGGGCGCCGCCGGTGCATCCGTGCCAACGCGCGGGCGATCGCCTGCCATCATCTGAGTAGGTTTGAATGCCAGATTGTTCATCAGTTGTTATTGTCGAGAATTGTTACGAGAGGCGCAACCAGGACCCCTGCCATCTGGGCAAGCTGCGGAAACAACCGCCTTGCACGGGATTCGCTGACCACCACGATGTCGTTCGTGTATATCCCTGGATCTTCATACGCTCCTGCACGTATCGCACGAAGATCATAAAGCGCCGCCATCTGCCGACCTTCCACAGTCCTAAAAACAAGGACGTGGCTCGTGAGTGCAAAGTCGCTCGTGCCCTGAGCACTGGCGATCGCTCTCATCAAGGTCATCTGCCCCAGCACGGGATATATGCCCGGTACCCTGACCTCGCCATCGATGGTCACAGTCTGGCTGACCGTCTCAAGCACAGCTACCGTGACACTGGGGTCGCGAACATAAGTGTCGCGCAGCCGCGCCTCGATGTCCTGGGCAAGTTCTTCGGGCGATTTCCCAATAACGCTTACGGAGCCGGCTAGCGGCACAGCAACATGGCCAGCGGCGTCCACACGCAGATCACGACTGAGTTCAGGCAACCCCAGCACGTCGACCGAAATCCTGTCGAACGGGCCAATGTAGTGTGGACGCTCCCCGGCAACGAGATCGGCGGTAGTGGGTGGAGGTAGCGTATCGGACGTCCTTATCCCCACCGCCCCGGTATCGACTAATTTGGGAGCTCCGCAGCCGGCCAGCGGAAGCAAGGCCAACAGCATCAGCTTCCGACTGGAAGATTTCGGCACAGATTACACCCGGTGTTCGATGTCGAGCGCCTTCCCGGCGTCCAACGGAGTTGAGAGGCCCTAGATATAAACAATTCAGCGGTAAAGGTCTTTCGGTTGCTCCTGGCGATGGATGGAGCCGGATCTGGGGTCGGGCTCACCGCCAATCCAGGCACAGGCGACTGCGAAAATTGCCGCCATCAGCGGCGTCCGTAGCGGATAGTCAACGAGGCTCGCCAACAGGGCGAGCAAGACCATGCTCGAACCAAGGCGGGCATACGCGACAGCTCGCGATGGATTGGCGCTGCGCAACGACCGCCAACTACCAATGCCGAACCACGTTAGGAAGGTGACGAGTATCAGCACGGCTGGAAGCCCCCCCGTGATCAGGAGCTCCAGCAAATCGTTGTGCGCGTGGTTGAGATATTCGGGCCCGAGAAGCTCGCGCGGTTCATAGAAACGATACACCGGATCGAAGCTTCCGAACCCGGAACCCACCGGGAAAAAGTCACCAGCCATCCGAAGCAGCACGGGCGCGGATTCGAGCCTGGATTCTTTGTTTCCCGTTTCGCTTACGAGGCGCGTGATTGCTTCATCTTTCGAAAATCCAAAAGTCGCGATGAGGACGATAAGAACGGCAACGCCGGCTGCCGCGGTCGCAAAACGCGCCCCCTTACGAGGGACGGCCCGATCGCGAGCGTTCCGCCCGCGCAGCAAGAAATAGGCGCAAACCACACCAACGACGGCAAGAATAACCCCGGCGCGCGAGCCAGTCACGAGCATGAGCGGGAGCAGAAAGATCGCGAAGCTTGCCCCGACCCAGGTTCTGAGCCGAAGCCCTTTGCTTTCACGCGAAACCATGATCCACAATGCCACCATCGGCCACAGCATCGAGATCACGACCGCCTGGTGGTTGCGGTTGGCGAAGAGACCGACGGCCGAATCTGAATTGGTAATATCATAGAGATAAAACGGACTTTGCGGGCCACCTGCAATTTGTGCCAGGCCAAAACACGCGCTAACCAAACCGCCCGCCAAGAGAGCGATGAGAAGCGAATATCGGCGCTCATGATCGAGCGAGGCGAAGCCTACCAATACGGCCAGTGGCACGATCAACCCGACGAAGCTCGCCAGTGTTAAATCGGGCGTCAGGCTGATCGGACGCCACGGCTGTTCGATGCCAGCAACTCTTGCAGTCGTGGCAAACGCGCCGTGCCCAGGCAAGTTCGTCCAGACGGCTGGGGGCAATGGTATGAGCTGTACGATCATGATCGCGGCGAGCGAGGCCAGCAAAATGAGCGGCACTCGGATGCGAAACCAATCAATCGGGCCTGGAATCAGCAGAAAAGCCACCAAGCAGATGGCCGCAAGTGGTTGTAGAATCAGGAGGCTGAGGACGTCAAGTCGCGAAGCTCCTCCCCACAAGAAGCAGGCAGCGAGCAGAATAAGCAGGATAGTAAACCGGGCTATTTCAAATCGGCGAATGAACCGCATGCGATCTCAATTCCAAATGGCCGACAGTCCGTCATGCCGCCGACCTCCGACCGCGTATAGGAGCCGCATTGTGCGACTGTAAAGTTGGCGCAAGATTTAACCGGCCATTCCGACGCGGCGATTGCATTGCGCGCTCCGGGTGGTTAGCAGCGCATCAACATCATGCAGACGTTCTCCGCTTCCGCTCTGGTACTCGCGTTGTACGCGGCCGCGCTCGTTCCGATCGTGGTGGCCGCAGCGTTGCCGCGCACCCGGTTTTGGATGGCAGGAACTTGTGTCGTCGCGATGCTCGGCATCGGCTTCTTTCAAACCGGGATGTTTCAGCGCGGCGATTTGACGAATGCCAACGTTGTGGCCCCGACACTTGCTACGGCGGACGAAGGTCGATGTAAGCAGGTTTTGCAAGTGCTTGATCGAGCCGATATTGTCCCGGAGACGAACGAAACTGGAGAGATTACAATCAAAGGCGTTGCCGCCGACCAGATTCCGCCGGAAGTGCGGGACATTCTTATCGAGTGCGCCGAACGGCAGTCCCCAGACGCCGGCGCGGTTTTGCCTGACAGCAATCTGCGATAATTCGCAAGATTTGACTCTGGAATTGAGCGATACGCATCGTGGGTCGACATGGCCTTGGCTGAATAGGGCCCGCGCTTACCGCAATCCACGGGTGTGCCATTCGATCACCAGAGCGTGCCGGGCGAAACCTTAGCTCAACGCCCCACTGCGACGTATCGCGTCGAGCGCTTCGCCGTAGACCTTGATGGTGTGGCGCGAGCCATCCTCGAGGCTGACCAAGTCATAGGCCACCGTCAGCGTAACATGCACGAGGAACTCGCCGGCGAGCCCGGACCGCTCGCATGCCTGCTGCTCGAACGCTCGGGGCAGCAGGCACAGGTTGTGCTCGGCAAGCAGCGCGGCAAGCCGGATCACGACATCATCGATCGAGCGGTAGGCGTAGTCGTCGGCGAGCTTGAACCGCTCCTTGGCGATGCCCTGCCGAGCGAATGCGGCGGTCACTGCGCCTATAGCGCCGTAGACTCGCGCGATCACTGGCCGGCCTCGAGGATGGTGATGGCGCCAGACTTGCTGCGCTTCGCCTCGACGCTATGGCCGAACGCGCGGGCGACATCGTCCTCGACCAGCTCCTTGAGCGCGCTGGTCGCCTCGGCATGCTCCTTTGCGGCCACGCGGTGCTGCAGCTAGTCGGTCGCTGAGGTGGCGCAACGGTTGTTGCCCTCAAGGCAGACCTCACGCACACCTATGGGCCGAGGCAGTGGCGGCGGCTCGAGCAGGGCCCGCGGCTCGCCAGTACGCACGCAGTGCCAGAAGTGCTGCTCGGCCTTGAGCAAATCGGCCTGGTAGAGCCAGTCGGCAGCGATCTCGAAGCACTCCCAGCGGCTGTTGGCGAAGATCACCGAAAGTACCGCCCGCTCGCAGTCCATGACCGCCATGGTGTGCTGGAGCTGGGGCATATGGCGCGCGAGCAGCTCCTCATGCTTCACGAACGCACTGTAGGCTTGGCCCGGCGCCACGGGTGCACCTCGCAGCGTGCGACTTCGTTGACCATCGTCACCGCGTGGCCCGTCTGCTTCTCGTACCACTGGTGGTTGAAATCCTTGGTCCTGCTGCCGAGCATCACGGGAAGCTTGCCTGACAGGTCCTCAAGCTCGTCCTCACCGCGCTTGATCCGCCATAGCTTGAGGATTCGCGGCGCATCACCCGACAAAATTACGTTGGCATCACTACCTCCGATGAAGCTTGAACGTGCGACCAGGACGTCGGCGGACAAGCCGAGCGAAGACAATCTCGGCCGGCGCGAAGCGGCCGATTCGTCTCTTTCGCTGGCACTATACGATCCGGAACGACTCGATGATGGACAGTCTGCAGGTACTAAACCGAGCGGCGGCTCGAGGGGCGATGGATGCGGCCAGTTCCCACTAGAGAGAGCACGCGCCTAGTGTGGTTCGTCCCGGCAATAGCTGCCTCTCGCGGGGACGCTGCCCACCTCCTTCCATGTCGCCCGGCCTGCGCCGGGCTTGCGCAGAGTGCCGCTGTTCAGTTCTAGCAATGAATGCAGCTTTCATTGGGCCCTCATCAGGTAAACTTCGACTCTATGAAGAGTGCCGTCGTTCTATTGTTCTTAACAGTTAATTAAGTATTTGAAATACTATTGAACTTTCTTAAAATTTGTTTCTAGAGATACAAGATTTTTGTCAATGTCAGCAAATTTTTGTACTATTTAATCGAACTCGAGCAATCTACCCTTCTCCTCTACCTCTGCCCCCTTGATCAAGACCGTCATCACGCATGCCCATCGCGTCGGCCGGCGCATGCATGGGCGCAAAGACATCAATTTCTGCCCAGACATGTGGAGGTTTAGCGCTGCGGTATCGCACTCTCGGCCCGAGGCGCTCGCCCGTGGGACGCGGCCATGTTGATCACAACATTGGGCGACACAAGTTGGAAGCGCCCGAGATCAACCTGCAATGAAACCGGGCTCGGCTGCCCGGTCCACTTCTTCAGCCGCGCGCCCCGCCCTTGGAGGGGCTGCCGACGGGCTTACAGCGCTCTCGCTGTTCGGGGAGTACCTCTTCCCTACTCGCTTCCGAAACTTCCCTGTTCTTGTTTAGGGAAATGGCTCGATAATTGGCATGAATCCCGTGATTCTTTGATGCCGAGGTCACGCGGAATGGATTCGAATCCCTGTAAATTCGCGGATATCAAGGAACGCAGCCGATCTCTTATTAACCATCTCTTCCAATGAGATGGTAACCAGACCCCGCGCATCATCTGCGCCGCATGGTACCCCGGCCGTGCCTGGATTCGAAGGATCGCTCGAATGAGCCTGCAGCACACGCTCGGCCGCTACGATATCGCCGCGCAGGAAGATCGCTCGGCGGTCCGCACAAAGCTGGCCATTCCCGCGCAACTGCGCGCTTCCGGCGCCCGCGCCTTCCAGACGGTGGTCAACGACCTGTCGCTGTCCGGCTTCTCCGCCACGGCCATCAGCCGCATGCATCCCGGAGCGGTGTGCTGGCTCACCCTGCCGGGCCTCGAATCGCTGCAGGCGGAAGTCGTGTGGTGGGAAAACAACATGTGCGGCTGCGCCTTCAGCAGTCTGCTCAGCCCGATCGTGCACGACAACATCCTCGCCCGCTACCGCGGCGACGGGGTTTACCGCCCCTGATCCTTACCGCTTAACGAGGGTAACCTGGCTGACGGTAATCGCGCCGCCGCGGAAGCCGCCTTCGCAGTACATCAGGTAGAAGCGCCACAGGTCGCAAAAGCGCCGGTCGAAGCCGGCCGGCAGCCGTCCGCTCATCTCTGCCGCGTCGAAGGTGGTTCGCCACGCCTTCAGCGTCTCGGCGTAGTCGCGGCCGAAGTCTTCCTGGTCTTCCCATGACAGCCCGCGCTCGGCGGCGAGGCGGCGGAACTCGCTGGTCTTGATCAGAAGGCCGCCGGGAAAGACATAGGCCTGGATGAAATCGGCATTGCGCGCATAGCCTTCGAACAGGTCGTCGCGCATGGCGATGAACTGGATCGCCGCGCGCCCGCCGGGCTTCAGGTTTCGGGAAAGGCAATCGAAAAAGTCGGGCCAGTATTCGCGGCCCAGCGCCTCCACCATTTCGACGCTGACGACGGCGTCGTAGCGCCCGGCCGTGTCGCGGTAATCCTGCTTGCGAAACTCAACCTCGGGATAGTGCGCCCGCGCCCAATCCAGTTGCTCGTCGGATAAGCTGATCCCGGTGACGCGGCAGCCGCGAGAGGCGAAGTGGCCGGCCAAAGCGCCCCAGCCGCAGCCGATCTCGAGTAGCGACTCAGGCTCGCCAAGCCGTGCCGAAAGCCGCTCCCACTTGCGCCGCTGGGCCGCTTCCAGCCCGTCACTGCCCCACCGCCACGCGCTCGAGTAGCTCAGCGTCGGGTCGAGCCAGGCGCGATAGAAGTCGTTGCCGAGGTCATAGTGGGCCTGGATATTGCGCTCGGCCTGAACGCGGGTGTTGCGATTGAGCCAGTGGAGCGCACGGCTGGCCCAGCGCCACGGCCCCTTGGCCCGCCCGATCTCGCCGAGCGCCGCGGCATTGGCAGCGAACACGGCGAACAGCGCGACCGGGTCCGTGCTGGTCCATTCACCCGCTTCCCAGGCCTGGTACCACCCCGCCGATCCGCCGGTCGCGAGCCGCAGCAGCGCGCGCCAGTCGCGCACGTGAATCTCCGCGTCGAACCCTTGCCGCCGGCCGCCGAGGCGGCGCGTGGTGCCGTCGGGCAGGCGGCAAGCGATCGAGCCTGTCTCGAGCCCCCGATCGATGCGATCGAGCAGCTTGCGAAAGCCCGGCCCGAGCAGGCGCGCGAACAGGCCCGGTTCGGAGCCGAAGCGCCGCCCCGCCTCCAGCAACACATTGCCCCGCTGAGCGCCCTCCCCGTTCATCGTGACATTATGGACCGTTAGCATGGCATGCTGCAAGACGCTCGCGAGGCGGCGGGGAACGAGCCGTGCGGCGCGATTGTTTGCAGGTCCTATGACCGTCCCCGGCGAAACCTTCATTAACCCTCGCCGCGGTTGGCGGATCCACCCTGGCCGGGCGCTTGCGGTGGCGACGCTCTGCTGGACCGGGTTTGGCCTGCTGGTCTGGCTGGTGACGACGGGCCGCAGCGGATCGTTCGACAGCGTCGGCCTGCTGTTCTGGCGCGGGGCGGATCTCAGGCCGGCCGGGCCCGAACTGCTGCTCGAAATGGTCCGCGACGTGACCTCGCTCGGCGGGGTGCTGCTACGCAACCTGATCGCGATCGGCGCGGTCGCCGCGCTGCTGTTCCTGCGTCTGAGGCGTGAGGCGGTGCTGCTGACGCTGACAATCGTGCTCGCCTGGCTGGTCGAGTTCGCGATCAAGCTGCTGGTCGGCCGCCCCCGGCCGGAGATCGTGCCGCACCTGACCGACGCGGGCGGCGCGAGCTTTCCGAGCGGGCACAGCTTCAACTCAGCCGTGGTATTCATCGCGGTCGCGCTCGCTTTCGCGACGATGAGCACGCGGCAATCGGTGCGGATCACTATCGTCGGCTCGGCGATCCTCCTCAGCCTGGTGGTCGCTTGGAGCCGGGTGTGGCTGGGCGTCCACTTTCCGAGCGACGTCGCCGCGGGCTGGCTGGGCGGTGCGGGATGGGCCTTCCTCGCGACGGCCCTGCTGCACCGGCCCGCGACGGGCATGGCAAAGCAGGTGGAGGACACGCCGCCTGCTTAGTTCAACAGCCGATCACGCCGGTCGGGATCTCGACGCTCCGGCCGAAGCGGTTGCCTGCGACCGACCGACCATACCGCGCATCGCCGAACCTGACGCGGGTCCGGCACCGCCCGCGGTCAATCTGCGCCATCGGCATCGTCGACCAGCGCGCAAAGGAAGCCATGGCGGGCATGCGCAGTGCCTCGCGCACCAGCGGATCGGCCATGTTGTCCGACACCGGAGCGGTATAGTCCCGCACGCTCAGGGGATTGTCCCACGCATCGTAACTGCCCCAGGCAATCGCCCCGGATTGCCGCCAAGCCAGCTCCCTCTGCCAGAACAGGACAGGCGGAGGAGAGGCGTAAATCGTTTCCGGACTGGCGTATGGCTCGGATATCCGGGCCTCGTTCTTGATGAAGGCGCTCAGGGCACCGTTCGCGCCGATGTAGAGCGCGAGGACAGCCAGTGCTGCCCGCGCCGGCCTCATCCAGTAATCGCCCTCCTGCTCGCGGCGCCGCGACAGCCAAATGGCGAACGCCAGCCCGCTCAAGACCCAGACGTCGATGATGAACAGCGTGTCGGTGTGGAACCACTTGTCGCTCAGCGGCGAAAGCAGCTGGACCGAGTACGTCGTCTGCCAGTCGAGGAGCGGGTGGCTGATCGCGCCGATGTAGCTCAACGCCAGCAGCCAGCTGAAATGCATGGCCAGTCCGCTGCGGACGGCGGAGCCCCGCCTCGCCTGCCACCGGTCGAGCAGCCACAGCAGGGCGGCGAGCAGCGGCGGCAAAAGCAGCACTCCGCCCACAAGGCTGTGCGTCCAGCCGCGGTGCGTCGCCAGCGGCGCCCACGAGGCCCAGCCGAAGAACACGTCGATGTCCGGCATGTTGGCGCCAAGGATCAGCGCGGCTAGCCCCTTGCGGGTCCTGGTCTTGAGCCCCGTCTGGCCGAGCGCCCAGCCGGCCAGGCTATGGGTCAGGTTGTCCATGCCCCGCTCCGCTCAGGCCGTTACCGGAGGGGGTGTTGACACGTGTGACACGGTTCCAGGGGTGCGCGCGGCGGCGGAGAAGTTGACACTGTTGACACGGTGCCGGGAAGGAAATCCTCGCGGGGTGCAAAGACCATTCCCTGCCCGTTGTCCCACCCTGTCGGTCCGTTCACCATGAGAGAACTGGTGGCACAATCCGGCGCTTGTAGGACAGCGATTTTTCGCGCCGCTAAATCGGATCCGCCGCCGTCCCCGTCACCGTCCAGGTCTGCCCCTTGGCGAGCAGCTTGGCGAGGCTGGGCTCGCGGCCTTCGCTGGCCTTGGCATTCTGTTCGATAACCGCGCTCTCGAAGGTCGGGCGCGGGTCGTCGTAGAGGACGCCGAGCGCCATCGGGAATGGTCCGAATGGCAGCTCGACCAGCATGTGCGCGATGGCGCGGTTCTTGACGTTGTGGACGATCACTCCGGCGCCCTGCCAATCGCCATCGGCAACATCGACCACCTGCAGCGACAAGGTCTCGAGGTCGAGCGTGATGCCCTTGGTTCCGCCCGCGAACAGCATCGGCTCGCCGTCGACCAGCCAGAGCTGGCGGTCTTCGGCGCCCTTGGGGGCGGCGAAGTCCTCGAACACGTCCTTGTTGTAGACGATGCAGTTCTGGAAGATCTCGATGAACGCGGCGCCCTGGTGGGCGTGCGCGGCCTTGAGCACGTCGGGCAGGTTCTTCGACACGTCGAACCCGCGCGCCACGAACCGCGCCCCGCTGCCGAGCGCGAAGGCGCACGGGATCGCCGGCCGGTCGACCGAGCCCTGCGGCGTGGACGGCGTGGTCGTGCCGATGCGGCTGGTCGGCGAGTACTGACCTTTGGTCAGGCCGTAGATCTCGTTGTTGAACAGCAGGATCTGCAGGTTCACGTTCCGGCGCAGCACGTGCATCAGGTGGTTGCCGCCGATCGACAGCCCGTCGCCATCGCCGGTCACCATCCACACGTCGAGCTCGGGATTGGCGAGCTTGATGCCCGTCGCGAACGCCGGCGCGCGGCCGTGGATGGTGTGGAAGCCGTAGCTCTCGATGTAGTACGGGAACCGGCTCGAGCAGCCGAT
>Ga0307414_10000405_pt1 | contig 23419 bp, 20 predicted proteins | sample DK1Ometagenome_FD_203804 | JGI IMG/M metagenome (GOLD analysis project Ga0307414, IMG submission 203804) | Maize rhizosphere microbial communities from greenhouse at UC Davis, California, United States - DK15-O-3 | ecosystem: Host-associated > Plants > Roots > Rhizosphere > Soil | place: USA... | reverse complement strand
TCGGCGGGGTCCAGAAGGTCGACCCAGAGCAACTGCTTCTCGCCCAGCGCTTCCACCACGGCCACGTCCAGAGTGGTGAGCCGCTGGTCTCCCGCCACGGCATCGAACAGGACCGCATGGAAGGCCGGGCACCCAGCGGAACGTGCCAGGGCTTCATCGTCGGGGGCGGACGTTTCGCAAATGGACAAACGCGCATCTCCATGGGTGGCCGTTCGGGAAACGTTGCCGGTGCCGGACCTTCGTGGGCCCTCGATCACCCGCCATCCCTTCCCTACGCTGGCGCGTGCGTTGTTAGCGACGCGCGAAGGCCGCCGCACGCGTTGTCCGCTTGACGCTGCGTTCACGGCCGGCAAGTCCAGCATCCGTCATGGAATTCTGGTGCCCTGCCTGGATGACGCGCAGGGACCCGGCGCTACCGGCGTTGCCGGGTGTGATCCGGCAAGCCAGCCCGTCCACGCCCCGCACGGCGCGATATCGAAAGAGGAGGGTGCGCCGCCCCGTCGTCCCTGCCGGGGTCCGCTCGAAGTCCAACCCTATGGAGGACATTGCTCATGCGTGACAGGAAAGATCCACCTGCTGCCGGGGAAGACCCGGAGTGCGACGAGACCGAAGCCAGCCGCAAAACGCGCAAGGAACATGCGAACGACAACCAGGACCAGGCGCTGGAAGAAACCTTTCCAGCCAGCGACCCGGTTTCGCCGTTCGTACCTGCCAAGGCGCCAGACTGAAGCCGACCTCGCCCATGGTTATCGATGGCGCAGGGCACTCGCGAACCGTTTGCATCGTCAGCGGAGGATCCTGTGGCAGATCGTCGCGGGAGGCGTGTCGACGCCTCTTGCGGACCTCGTACCGTTGCAAGCTGACTCGCCGTTGCCGGCCGGCTCGACTCCGGTTTCCAGCGAGCGCCTGAATCCATGCCAGGTGGTCTCCCCGTATCGGCCAAACAGCCAGCCGAGGCGGATATCGAGCGAGATGCGCGTGGCGGGATCGACCCCCAGGCTGCGGTAATAGGCGGAGAAATTCTTCCACCAGGTTTCCGTGCTTTCGCCACGCGCATAGCTGTGGGCCAGCATGGTTTCAACCTGCTGCAGTACCGAGTCGATGGTTGGCGGGGCGTCCGCCCGAGGGCCCGCATAGGCGCCGGCATCCAGGGACGGTGGTGCTTCGAGAGAGATCGTCGATTCCATGTCCGCAAACAGTCCATTCCGTACGAATTGCAATTGCACACGTATTGGAAAGACTGTGCGGTTAAGAGGATGTACGCCGGTTTCCCATCGGTTTTTCACGGATGGAAAACGAAGCAATGGGCAAGGTCGATTGCGTGAAGGGATTTTACCTGGCCCTGGCCTGCGTAATCCGTGCCCGGTGCGATTGCGTGCGGCAAGCCTCCCTGACTAGGCGGCAGCGGCCGCACGCATCTTCGCCCATGCGGCGCAGAGGCCGATCGAAGAGGAAAATCGAAGGGGAAATGGATGGACCAGGAATTCACTCACGTCGTCTGCGATCCGGTGCGTATCGGAACCCGGGCAGGCCATGAACGCGATACCCTGGACTGGACAGGACGCGAGGTGGCGCGGCTGCTGTCGCTCGACTACGCGGGAACCGCCGATGCAGGGGATGCCGCGCGACCGGGGCGCCGTTGCTTCCACGTGCCTGACGACACCCTGACCCGTGCCCAGGCCGAAGCGCTTGGGATCCACGACGGCGACCAATTGTTCGGCGGCATCGTGCCGTTCGCGTTCGTCGCGACCAAGGTCGTTTCGCACCCGCTGGTCAGGCCGGGTACGGTCGCCGCGGAAGGCTGGTGCGATTCGCTGGGCGAAGCATTGAAGGGTGCGACCGTGCCCGGCTACGTCGCGTTCGACCGTGCCGCGGCAATGGAAGCATTCCACAGGTTGCGTGCCTCGGGACCGGTACGCCTGAAACTGCCCGAAGGTATCGGCGGCCTGGGACAGTGGCTGATAGGCGATGCGGGCGATCTCGCGGGCCGCCTGGCCGGGCTGGACGACGCAGCCATCGTGCAACAGGGCATCGTGCTCGAATTGCATGTCCACGACGCCTGCACGCTGAGTGTCGGGGAGGTTGCGCTCGGCGGCCAGCGCATTGCCTACCATGGCACGCAGCGCACGGTGCGCGACGCAGCAGGACGCGAGGTCTACGGGGGCTCGGACCTGTGGGTGCAGCGCGGTGGCCTGGACAGCCTGCTCGATGCGCCGCTCGATGCCCTGCAGCGCGAGGCGGTGGTGAAGGCGGGCCTGTACGACCGCCTGGTGCTCGCGGCCTATCCGGAGACGTGCGCGTCGCGCCGCAATTACGATCTGGTCTCCGGTCGCGGTAACGATGGCGTCCGCCTGGGCGGCGTCCTCGAGCAGTCCTGGCGGGTCGGCGGCGCCACGCCCGCCGAACTCGCGGCACTGGAATATCTTCGCGCGCATCCTTCGGTGCAGGCGGTGCGTGCCAGCACCGGTGAATTGCACGACGCCACACCGCCACCACCCGGCGCGGAGGTGTTCTACACCGCCGCGCCGGGCACCGAAGGGCCACGCTGCAAGTTCAGGACCTGTATCGCGGAAGCCGGATGATCCATGGAAGCCAAACTCTCCAGCATCGATATCGAAGTCGACGACGCCTCGCTCAATGGGACGCTTCTGACCCCGACCGGAATCCCGGCGGTCCTGTTCGTCCATGGCTGGGGGGGCAACCAGCACCACAACCTCGTGCGCGCCCGCGAAGCGGTGGGCCTTGGCTGCATCTGCCTGACGTTCGACCTGCGTGGCCACGAAGGCCACATCGCCATGCAGGACAGCGTGACCCGTGCGCAGAATCTCGACGACCTGAGGGCCGCCTACGACCGACTGGCGCAATTGCCCTATGTCGATCCGGCGTCGATCGCGGTGGTCGGCTTGAGTTACGGCGGATATCTGTCGGCGCTGCTGACCCGCGAGCGCCCGGTCGAATGGCTGGCACTGCGCTCGCCGGCGCTCTACATGGACGAAAACTGGGACGTCCCCAAGATCTCGCTCAATGGCCCGGAGCTGATGCGCTATCGCCAGCAGCGGATAGAGCCGGAAGACAATATCGCCCTGGCTGCATGCAGCGGGTTCGCAGGCGACGTGCTGCTGGTGGAGGCCGAGCAGGACATCGTCGTCCCGCATCCGGTGATGCTCAACTACGCAAGGGCGTTCTCGAACGCCCGCTCGCTGACTTCGCGAATCATCAAGGGAGCCGACCACGCGCTGACGCGCAAGGAACACCAGCAGGAATACACCCGCCACCTGGTGGACTGGATCACCGAGATGGTCGTCGGCCGCCGCGTTGCGTTGGCGAAACAGCTGGTCGAGGCGCGCAAGCAACTGCTCAAGCAGGCCAAGGGAGAGGCGGCGACCGAGCCCGGCAGCGGCTCGCGCGAGTTCCATGGGGACATGAGCGCGAAATGACCGGCGTGCGGCTGTGTAATCGCGCGGCCAAGGGAAGCCCACGCAGGGCGGAACCGCGACGCGGCTGGCAGGCCTGCGCGATTGACCAGGTCGGTTGGAGAGCGGTGAAGGAAAACGCGCCCGCAGCGGAAGGCAACGGCAAGGGAACAGGGCAGGGCGCGACTCCAGGATGCGCCGGCGTCAGCGCTGGTCCAGTGCGTGGTGGATCAGGACCACGCACTGCGATGCGAACAGCATCTTCGATCCCAGGGTGATTTTCTTCGCCCCGAGGCGTTCGAGGCTGGGTACGATCTTCTTCGGCATCGGAATGTGGTCGGTCAGCAGGAAGCAGGGATTGCCTTCGAACGCCTGCGCGCGCATCGGGGTGCCTTTCGGGTCCATGAGGAACAGCTGGTGGTCGCCGGCCAGCACCTGCACCAGCCGCTCGAAGCTGAGCGTCTGCACCGTGACCCCCGATTCCACCGCCCGCGTTTCTTCCTTGCCCATGCCGCGCGAGGCATCCAGCGCCTTGGCGACCTTGCCCAGCAGCGCGCGCTCGTCGAAGCCGCCGATCTCGTGCATGTCGTTGACGACGAAGCGGATCGTGCGCGAGAAGTCCCGGGTGCTTTCCAGCACCAGGTAGACGACCACGTCAGGGCGATGCGACTGCGCGACGAAAATCGCGTTCATCAGCGTATGCGCCAGGATTTCGGCATGGGCTTCCTGGCCGACGGACGCCAGCAGTTTCTGGCTGTCGGTGGGCGCCGCCCGGGCCCTGAGTACGAAGGTTCGCATGCGTGTCCTGGCTGGCTCGACGGTTCGTGCGGCACGGAGCATGCCGGGCGTCCATTGTCCACGTATTTCTGCGATGGCGCGGAACTCGAGGCGGGCTGGTAGCGTACTCCGGTTCTTTGTGGCCGTTTTCCCTCGAGCAGGGGCGCTCCCCTTCCCCCGGACCGGACCGGGGCCTATGATCTGGCGCATAAATACGCTGTGGGGGCGCGCATGAAGATGATTGGCCTTGTTGCCCTGCTCGGGCTGGGGATGATGGGTAGTGCAGCCGCCGCCGAGTTCTCGTTCGGCATGCCGACCAGATTGACGCTTGCCCGCAACGTTTCGGGCAGTGTCGCCATCGGCGATGCGAATGGAGACGGACGCATGGATCTTGCCGTCACCGAGGACTTGACCTGGAATGCTCATCAGCTCTCGCTGTTCATCCGGCGTGCGGACGGATCGTTCGCTCCTCCGGTCAAGATGGCATTGTCGAACGATTTTGGCTTGGCGTTTCCGGTGACCTTCGCCGACCTGGATGCGGATGGGGCCGGTGAGATCATGGTCGGCACCTCGCAACTCCTGGTGGCACGCTTCGTCGGCGGTGCGCTCACCACTGTCTCCAACCAGCCGGCGAAATTCGGATGCGCATACCTTGCCTCGGGCGATATCGATTCCGACGGCAAGCTGGACATCGTCTGCCACAGCGGCGTTGGCACTCCCACCTACGCGACTCTTTTCTATGGGGATGGCGCCGGCGGGTTTCGTGCCAGGGCTGAATTGCTGACCGGTGCCGGAAGTTATGGAAGCGATCCGGATTTCATGGGCCTGCAGTTGGCGGACGTGACCGGCGACGGCCAGCCGGATTTGCTGCTCACCGCATCGCGGATAAACCAGTTCTTCGTTTATCCAAATGATGGTCTTGGCGGCATTTCCTCCATTGCCATGGCTTATCCCCATCCGGTGTCGCCATCGGGAGTGTGGCCAGCGACCATCGAGGTGCTGGATCTCGATGGCGACGGCGTCAACGAGGTGGCCACCGCCAGTCCGGACAACCAGCCGGACGCCAAGCTCAATATCTATCGCCGTGGTGCTAACGGGTACCTCACTCTTTCCCAAAGGGTGCCGATCTACGACAGCACTACTGCGCTGTTGGCTGCTGACGTGGACGGTGATGGCGACACGGAATTGGTGGCCGGCCACTACGGATTGAACGCAGTATCCGTCCTGGGTGCGGGTTCCACCGGAGTAGGGAACCAGGCACGCTTCGAACTTGCAGGATTCAGCAACGGCACGGCCGCCAGTCGACAGGTGGGCCGTTCGAATTCTCTTGCGCTCGGCGACCTCAATGGCGATGGCTGCGTCGACCTGGCCAGCGCGACATATTCGGGAGTCACCGTGCTTCACGGGTGCCGTCCCTCCATAAACCAATTACCTGCAAGTGATTTTGACGGGGACGGTGTCTCGGACCTGATCTGGCGAGCCGAAGGAACCGGCGAATATTATCTGTGGCAATGGGCTGATTTCGAGGCATGGCGAAAGTGCCTGCTTCCTTGCCCGGTATACAAGGTTCCGCCTTGGGTGGTCCAGGTGTTCGGCGACTTCGATGGCGATGGCAATTCCGACGTGTTCTGGCGTAACCGCTATACCGGAGAGAACGCAATCCTGCTTTCCGCCTTTTACGAGCGCGCGATCACCGGTGTCACCAATCAGGATTGGCAGGTAGTGGGTGCAGGCGACTTCGATGGGGACGATCGATCCGACCTGTTGTGGCGCAACCTCCGCACCGGGGCCAACGCCATCTGGAGGTCGGGGGATTACAGGCAGCAGCAGGCGATGCGCGCAGTGACGGACCTCAATTGGCAGGTCGTCGGCGTGGGTGACTTCAACGGTGACGGACGCTCCGACATCCTTTGGCGACACGCCTCGTCAGGTCTTAATGGCATCTGGCTTTCGGGTCGTTTTGAAACCCAGCAGGCGATAACCGGAGTGACGAACCGCCAATGGCGCGTACAGGGCATCGGCGACTTCAATGGTGATGGGAAAGACGATATCGCCTGGCGCAACGTCGGTACGGGTACGAATGCAATCTGGCTGTCGGCCAACTACAGGACGCAGCAAGCCCTTGTTGCGGTGACGAACCTGGATTGGATGATTGCTGCGGTGGGCGACTACAACGGCGACGGTCGCAGCGACCTGTTATGGCGCAATGGCAGGAATGGCGTCAACGGCATCTGGCACTCGGCGAACTTCGCGCAGCAGCAGGCGGTGGCGACGGTAAGCCCGGATTGGCAATGGCAATTGGTGCGTTAGTTAACGTGGTTGGATCTTTTTGGAGATTTCGATGCTAAAACGATTCTTCATGGCGGTTGGGCTGCTGGCAGCACTTCAGACCAGTGCCCGCGCCGGCGAATTCGCCTTCGAATTTCCAGTCCACGTGAGATGGAGCAATGGTGCGCTAGCCGTCACCGTTGCGGATTTTAATGGCGACAAACGCGACGACATGGCAGTGCTCGCCGGGGGGGAGCTCCATGTCGTCCTGCAGGACGGCACGGGTGGGTTTGCGACGCCCCTGAAGTTCAAAATGGATTCGGTGGACTTGTTTGCTGTCGGGCATGCCGATATCGGAGCGGACGGCACCAATGAGATCCTTGTTGGATATGACAAGGGCCTGGCGGTCTACAAATGGAACGGGGCGGGATTTTCCCTCGACAACCATCCCTCTTCCTATCCCTGCTGGTTCATGGCAACCGCCGACCTGAACCTTGATGGCAGCACTGATGTCCTGTGCCATGGATTCAACGGCGACGCCACGTTGTACTACAGCGCTCCCGGCAAGGTGCTGGAATTGCCAGTCTTCATGCAGACCGGCGCCTACGACTACACCGGCTCTGGCGCCACGTACATGCAGGCCCAGCTGGAGGACGTGACCGGTGACGGCAAGCCCGATTTGCTGCTGGCGGCAGGTCCGTCCAGTAGCTTCTTCGTCCACGCGCATGACGGTGGGCAGGGATTTCTACCGGCCGTTGCTTATACCTACCCTGCGGAATACGCTTTGTATTCGGGTGCCATTGAAGTCGCAGACTTGGATGACGATGGTTCCAACGAGGTCATTGTCGGCATGCCGTGCAACACCCCATGTTCAAATATCCTCATCTACAAACAGGGCGCGGGAAGCTACCTTAAGCTATCGAGGACGTTATCGACCTACGACAATCCTATGGCGCTCCTTGCGTCGGATATCGACAAGGACGGCAAGCAGGACTTGCTGGTCGGCCACGCTGGATGGCGCGTGATCGGCATGTACATGGGGCAGGCGCAGGACCTGTCCGACAACGAGCGCTTGTTCCTGGCAGAAGCGGATGTCGGCTCCAACCGGTATTCGCTGGGCGACCTTGACCACGATGGCTACACCGATCTCGCGATCGCGAACACCTACGGGGTCAGCGTGCTCTATGGACGACGCCGTGCTGTCAACGACTTCAACGGTGATTTCGTGTCCGACGTGATGTGGCGCCGTGCCGTGGGCACGAATGCCATTTGGCTTTCCGCTGACAGCGCCAAGCCACAATCGATCAATGCCGCCGACCCTGCCTGGTCCATCCAGGCCACCGGCGATTTCGATGGCAATGGCGTTAGCGAAATGTTCTGGCGCAACAGGATGACCGGCGCCAACCAGCTCTGGGAGTCCGGTTATGATCCTAAGTCCATCACGGCCGTCACCACCCAGGAATGGCAAGTGGTAGGGGCCGGCGACTTTGACGGGGACGACATATCCGACCTGTTGTGGCGCAACCTCCGCAGCGGGGCCAATGCCATCTGGAAGTCGGGGAATTACAAACAACAGCAAGCGATTCGCGCGGTGACGGATATCAATTGGCAGATCGTCGGCGTGGGCGACTTCAACGGTGATGGACGCTCCGACATCCTCTGGCGACATGCCATATCGGGCGTCAATGCCATCTGGCTCTCGGGTCGTTTTGAAACGCAGCAGGCGATAACCGGAGTGACGAGCCGCCAATGGCGCGTGCAAGGCATCGGAGACTTCAATGGCGATGGAAAAGATGATGTCGTCTGGCGCAGCCTCGGCACTGGCATGAATGCAATCTGGCTGTCGGCCGACTTCAGGACACAGCAAGACGTGGTCGCGGTCACAAGCCTGGATTGGACGATCGCCGCGGTGGCTGACTACAACGGTGACGGCCGCAGCGACCTGTTATGGCGCAACGGTAGGACCGGGGTCAACGTCATCTGGCGCTCGGCGAATTTCTCGTATCAGCAAACTGTGGCCACCGTGAATCCGCTTTGGCAGGTGATTCGATAAATGGCGTGGATATAGCCAGGAGTTCTTCGCCTGCATTTCCACCCTGAGCTACACGTGATCGGGCATTTCGTTATGCCCTGCGTCCAAGCCGCGTCCATATGCGATACAAAACAGGATATGAGCTTGCAGTAGTCATCGCCAATTGGGGCCGGTCCTTCGCGGCGCTCATGGCCGCTCGTCGCGCCGTTGGCCGTAGTATCCGGTGAACCTCGACCTGGAGACATAGCGATGCGCCTGGCCCGCCTGAGCTTCCTGTTGCTGCTCACTTGGTACCCCGCGCACGCGCAGCCGTATGCCGGGCCGATCATCGATGTCCACCTGCATGTCGGCGCGGCCGCGCCCGGCGCGCCGAACCCGGCCACGGGCCAGCCCACCACCGCCAACACCGATGCCGACCGCGAGCGCCTGACCCTGGAGCGGATGCGCCAGCACGGCATCGTGCTGGGCCTGGTCAGCGGTCCGGATGCAGCCATGGCAAGCATGCGCAAGCGCGGCGGCGAAACGATCTGGGCCGGCGCGTTCCTCGATGACGGCCGCACCCCGCTGCCACCACCGGAAGTTCTGCGCAAGGCCTTCGCCAGTGGCGAACTCAAGGTCATGGGCGAAATCGCCGCGCAATACCACGGACTGGATCCCAGCGACGAATGGTTCGAACCCTACCTCGCGCTGGCCGAGGAGCTCGACATCCCGGTCGGCATCCACACCGGCCTCGGCCCCCCCGGCGCGCCCTACGGCTGCTGCGCGAAGTTCAGCGTCGCGCTCGGCAATCCCCTGCAGCTGGAACCCCTGCTCAAGCGCCACCCCAAGCTGCGCGTCTGGCTGATGCACGCGGGCTGGCCGTACCTGCAGGAGACCAAGGCGATCCTCTACATGTACCCGCAGGTGCACGCCGACGTGGCGGTGATCAACTGGATCATCCCGCGCGCCGAGTTCCACCAGTACCTGGAGTCGCTGCTCACCGCCGGCTTCGGTGACCGCCTGATGTTCGGCTCAGACCAGATGGTCTGGCCCGAGGCGATCAGCCAGGCCATCGAGGGCGTGGACAGCGCTCCGTTCCTGGATGCGAAGCAGAAGCGCGCGATCTTCCACGACAACGCGGCGCGGTTCCTCAAGCTGGCGCCCGAGAGGTAAGCGCCGGTCCTGCGCGTTCCGCCTGATGACCCCCGGAAAGCGCGCGCAAGGCGGGCTGATCGTTCCGGTTTGTCGGAGGGTGGGTCTTGACCCGCCGCGGATCGTGCGGAAGCCGCATCGTGCGGCGTGGCTATCGCGCGCCGCGACACACGCATCCTGGCTTCGATCATGGCGGGTCAAGACCCGCCCTCCGCTTGCTGGCGTACTATTCCCCCGTCGGCGCGATTCAGCGTCGGGTGGCCAGCCGGGGGGCTTGCCGCCTCACGTCGCCACTTCAGGGGAAATCGATGCGCATTCTGGTAACGGCCGTGACGGCCGTCGTTCTGCTGGCCGCTGCAAGCGCGGGCGCGCAATCGCTGGAGAAGACCTACGCGGACCCGTGTTCGGATCCGGCCAAGGCCAGGAGCGAGTCGTGCGTCGTGTTGGCCCAGGCGCTGTTGGCCAAACTGCAGGGGCAGGGCGTGGCTGCGTCCGGCGCCACGCCTGCCAAGCCGGTGATCGCGGACGCGCCCGCCACTGCAGACCTGGGTGCGATCTGGGGCATCTACGCACGCTTGATCGGGGTGGCCCTGACGACCGGAAAGAACGGGCCGCCCTCGTCATGGCGTTGGGGCGAGGGCGACGAGATCATCCAGGACCATGTTGGCATTGCCTTTCGCAAGATCAGGCGCGGAGCCGCGGTCGGTGAACTGGTGTTGCTCGAGGGCCGCAATTTCGACCGGGTGTGGAACGGAACGGTCGGGGCGGATGGCTCGGTTGTCTTCGTTCCCGCCAAGGAGGCGAGCTGGCTGCTGAAGGAACCCTCGCGCCGCATCCGGCAGGTGGGCGAAGTGGTGATTGTGGAGGAAGTGAAGCTCGAGGACGGACAAATAACCGATGCGTCGGAATCCTTCCGTTATTACGGAAAAATTCCCGATGCCGTGCATCCCGGATCGACGCCGGATTCCCGGCCCGTCTCCGCAGTGGTCGCCTCGTCATCCACGTCGTCCAAGGGGCCGGGCACCGGAACCAAGCAGGATCCGATTCCCCTGGCACTGGGCCAGAAGGTTACCGGGCGGCTCGACGACAACAGCCCCCGGAGCGGCATTTTACGAAGCCGTTCCGCCTTTTACCGCTTGGCCGGGCGCCAGGGGCAAACCGTCGTCGTGGGCCTGGATTGCGATGTCAACGCTTTCTATGCCTGCTTCTACACCGCCGCGGTGCCAGAGAAGACATTGGGCTACCAGTTGGAACTGGCTGACTCCCCAGTCCTTCACGCCTGGCGCGTCACCCTGAAGGCTGACAATCCGTTGCTCCATGTGTACTCCAACGGGACGGTGGAATACGCCGTGGTGGTGCAGGAGGGCGCCGCCGGTAACACCTTGTGGGCGGAAGCGAAAAACGCCAGGGCGCGATACGACGCAGCGGTAGCGCAGGAAAAGCGCGAACGCAGCGCGGAACGCGGCGCGCTGTTCGGCGCGGTGCTGCAGGGCCTGGCACAGGGCACGGCCGAAGCGAGCTACGAACAGCAGCAGGTGCAGGCCACGCAGGACGCGATGCTGGCGCAGGTGCAGCAGCAGACGATGCAGATCCAGCAGGCGCATGCACAGGCAGCGGCGCAGCAGGCCGCGAGCCGGGAGCAAGTCGACGCAACTGCGCAGCACGTGGCGCAACAGCAGGTCGAGGCGACGCAACAACAAGCAATCGATCAGCAACGCCAGGCGCCGCCCGCCACCGCGTCCGCACCCGTGCCTGCGTCCAGCGCGGCAGGCGCGCCGCTCACCTTCATCCTGCACGTCTCGCTGAAGACGGTGATCAACGGCGTCAACGCCACCTGCTACTCGAACATCATCACCATTCCCGGTCCGCCCGGTTGGCCGGCGATGGGCAACCTGCCTGGCGGAAACATGCCGGCGCGCGCCCTGATCGACCAGTACAAGCCCGGCTTCGAAGCCAAGTGCCGCGAGTTCGGGCCGCTGGCGGGCGGGGGCGCCAACTTCCACTGGAACGAGAAAGGCAGCGAACACATTTCCCCGCAAAGCATGTACGAGGAAGGCCAGCGCAATCGGCAGCCCTTCGTGCAGTTGTAGCGGCGCAACTCGATGGTGCCGATGCAGTCTGCTTCCTGCTTCCTGCTTCCTGCTTGCCGCGCCTGGCTGCCCGGCGGCGCTGATAAACTGGACCGGCCGCCTGCGGAGTGCAGCGCGGCCAAACAGGGGAACACACATGAAAATGATTATTCGCGCGGCGCTTGCCACGGGACTGGTGCTGGCCATGGGCCAGGCCGGGGCGGTCAGCGGCACCTTCGTCATCGAGGACGGCAGCTATTCGATCACCGTGGAAGAAGAGGGCGGCAACCTGGTCGTGGTGGAGCCCAACAAGCGCTCGGTGTACGCACCGGCGGGCGACGGCAGCTACCAGTTCCACAACGACAACACCGGCTCGGACTTCTATCTTCGCGTACTGGACGACAATACGGTCGAAGCAGGACGGATGCCGCAGAGCGGTTCGCCTTCGATCCTCAAGCGCGTCGACATGGGTGCGAAGGTGGCGGCCCTGGAAGAGAACGACGAATTGAGTGCGCTGGCCGAGCGCTATGCCACGCAGGCGGAAACCGATCCGGTCAACGCGCAGGCCTGGTCGATGTGCGCGGCCGTCGCGTTCAATCGCGCGATGGGCGACGAAGCCCAATCGGCGCAGTTCGCGCAGCAGACCGCGCAGGTTCTGCAGTCGATCCTGGTCGGCAGCAACAACCCGTGCCCGGACGCGATCCTGCCCCAGTACTGGTAAGCGGCAACATACCCGCGCCACGACCCAAGGCATTCATGGGCATGAAGAAGCGGGGGAGTGGCGAAGATGGAAGTGGCGGCGCAGGGCGCGTGATCGGCGCACAATGAAAAACGCCCGGTGGACGAAATCCACCCGGCGCTTCGACGGTGCGCCGAACTTCACTGCGTTACTGCGCGCTTCTTGTAGGTGATTTCCATCATCTTGGTTTCCTTGCCGTCCGGGCCGGGACCGTACATCTCGAAAATTTCGGTATTCGCATCGGTCCAGCGCGTGGTCATGCGCGAGGCCAACGGCTTCTTGCTGACCGGGTCGTTGTAGGTGCCGGTGAAGGCGCAGGCCCCGTTCGCATCGCAGGTGCCTTCGCTGACCATCAGGCCGGTGCTCATGTTGTCGCTCCACGTCGCCCAGTACTTGCCGGTGACGTTGTCGAACCCATGCAGGCCCTGGCCGGTATAGGGCTGGCCCATCATCTGCGAGGCCACTTCCTCGACCATCACGCGACCGCCCAGGATCGTCTTGCGCGTGGCCGTGCCGGTGTCGGTAGTGGGCGGGGCACCGGGCGCGTGCCAGGCTCTGACCGTGAGCTCGTAGGTGCCGGCCATCGCGGCCAGCTTCTGGTGTTCGGCGCCGGGCGTGCCGGCCTTCTGGTAGGCCTCCATCATCGCCTGCTGCTCGGGTGTCATCGCCGGAGCGACGGTCTCCTGCGCAGCGAGCGGGGCGCTGGGTAGCAAGGCGGCGAGGGCGGTCGCGAAAAGGGCTTGCTTGCGAATCATGTTGAGCCTCCTGGGTGGGCGGGATCGACAGAGGCGACATGTTCGCCGCTGCGTGTCTTGCCGGCGTGAAAATATCGTTGGCCCGGTCTGCAGCACGCGCAGCCCCGGGGCGACCTTTCCTGCAAGCAGCAGCAATGGCCGATAGAGGCGCGGGTCGGGCAGGAATGGAGGTCCAGCCGGGATTCAACCTGGTGCCAGCCTGCAGGGCTGCAGGCAGGCGCCGCTGCCTGTGGCGACCCTATACTGGCCGTCCTTGCAGAAACTCGGGAATTTTCATGTTCGGAGCGTCGCTCATCCTCGCCGCCGTCGCCATCGTCGTCTGCGTCATCGGCCTGGTCTTGTTCTTCTGGACCATCGCCCTGCGCCGGGTCGTCCCGGTCAACGAAGTGCACATCGTCCAGACCCGCAAGAACACGGTGTCCTATGGCAAGGGCTTCGCCAGCAACACCTATTACGAGTGGCCTTCGCGGATCCCGATGATCGGCCTGGTGCGGGTGACCCTGCCGGTCTCCAACTTTTCCATCGACCTGCCGGACTACGCTGCCTACGACAAGGAGCGCGTGCCGTTCCTGGTGCACGTGATGGCCTTCTTCCGCATCAGCGACTCCAACACCGCCGCGCAGCGCGTGGCCTCGTTCGAGGAACTCAAGGAACAGCTGACGGCGATCGTGCAGGGCTCGGTTCGAACGGTGCTGGCCGCGCACGAGATCGACCAGATCATGCTGGATCGCAGCCGCTTCGGCGAAGCCTTCACCAAGGAGGTAATGCCGCAGCTGGGCGGGTGGGGCGTGGAGGCGATCAAGAACATCGAGCTGATGGACATCCGCGATTCCAAGGACAGCGAAGTCATCCAGAACATCATGGCCAAGCGCACCTCGGGCATCGAACGCGAGTCGCGGTTGGTGGTTGCGGACAACACCCGCCAGGCCGAGATGGCCGAGATCGCGGCCACGCGCGAAATCGAGATGTCGCGCCAGCAGGCCGCCGAGCAGGTGGGCCTGCGCACCGCCGAGAAGGACAAGAACGTCGGCGTGGCCAACGAGCAGTCCGCGCAACAGGTGAAGGTGCAGCAGCGCGAGACCGCGGCCAAGGAAATGGACGTGGTGCAGGTGAAGAACGTGCGCGGCGCCGAGATCAGCCGCGAAGTCGCGGTGATTACCGCCGCCCAGGCCAAGGAAGTGGCGATCGTGCAGGCCGACGCAGCCAAGCAGGTCGCCATCGTCGGGGCCGAGGGCAACAAACAGCAGACCGTGCTCACCGCCGAGGGCCAGCTGGAAGCCGCCAAGCGCAACGCCGAGGGCATCGCAGTGGAAGGCCACGCCAAGGGTTCGGCGGAAACCGCGATCCTGATGGCGCCGGTGGACGCGCAGATCAAGCTGGCCGAGAAGATCGGCAGCGACCAGGGCTACCAGACCTACCTGCTCGGCATCCGCAACATCGAAGCCGCGCAGGCCGTGGGCACGGCCCAGGCCGAGGCGCTGAAGACCGCCGACGTCAAGGTGATCTCCAATGCCGGCACCCCGGGCAAGGGACTGTCCAGCGTGATGGACCTGTTCTCCGCCGATGGCGGCACGGCAGTCGCCAGCATGCTCGAAGGCCTGGCGCAGTCGCCCGAGGGCAAGAAGCTGCTGGAGAAGTTCGCCCGCAAGACACCGTAGGAAAGGGCAGCCCGGACCGATCGTCACGGCATGCGGGACAGGCTGCATGTCGTGGCGCCATTAGCAAATGCACCGTTTTGCATGCGCCATCCGTGAAGCCGGCCGTGGCCGGGATCATGGCCACGCGGACACGATCGAGAGCGTGTCGCAAGCATCGATGCCGATGCCGATGACGAGGAGTCAGGTGTGCATGGCAGTTGCGACGCTAAGGAAATGGGCCAAGGGCTTGAGGCACCAGACCATGCTGGTCTATTTTGCCGCCCGTGATCCAAGGACGCCCTGGTTCGTTCGCCTCATCGCGTTGATCGTTGCCGCCTACGCCATCAGTCCAATCGACCTGATCCCGGACTTCATCCCGGTGCTGGGCTATCTGGATGACCTGGTTCTCATCCCGCTCGGGTTGGCGCTTGTCATCCGCCTGACTCCGCCAGAGGTAATGCGGTCGGCCGGTGAGCAGGCGAAAGCGGCTTCCGATCTGCCGGTCGATCGGCACATGGCGGTCGTCATCGTCATGGTCTGGCTCATTGCCCTGGGCGGCCTTGGGTGGTGGGTAGTACGTAGACTGCACATCTGACAGTTCATCAGGCGGAAGCTACCTGGTTGCTCCGTTGATCCAGGCATCAGGTCGTGGATGAAACATGACAAGAATCCGGAAAGAAGTTCCATCGGATGCGGCCGCCATTGAAGCCGTGACCGTAGCGGCATTCCATGCCGCCACGCACACAAGCCGTACCGAGCAATTCATCGTCCGCGCACTGCGCGAGGCCGGCAAACTAGCCATCTCGCTCGTTGCGGAGGATCAAGGCCAAATCGTTGGGCATGTCGCAGTGTCGCCCGTGACCGTTTCTGATGGCGCGTCCGGGTTATATGGCCTCGGCCCAATCTCTGTCGCCCCTGGCAACCAAGGGCAAGGCGTCGGGGCCCTACTCGTGGAACATGCCCTGGCGGAACTGCGTGCCATGGGCGCGGCTGGGTGCGTTGTGCTTGGAGAGCCAAGGTACTACTCGCGGTTTGGTTTCAAAACGCAGCCAACGCTGGTGCTACCAGGCGTGCCCCCGGAGTACTTCCAGGTCATTTCTTTCAGTGGCTCCTTGCCTTCCGGCCAGGTCAAATACCATGACTCTTTCGAGGCCACGGCCTGACAATTGAATCAAGCCCAACCACATCGGGGGCGGCTTGCTTCAGGCAATACGCCGCATCGTTCTGTTCCCGCATGGCATCACCGCCCCGGCCACGGGCAAGGGGTGGTTGGAGGCGCTGCCTGTCGACTTCGCCACCTGGCATCTGGAGACAACGGCGGACAGGAAACATGGATCGGTCCGATTCTCCCAGCCCGACGTCGCAATGAACTGGCGCGATGTTCGTCGCTGGCGTTATGGTTGCCGTAACCGGCCCCCCCCGGGCAGGCCTATCCGAGGTTGCCATGGCTCTTCCTCCCCGCAAAACCGCCGACGATTTCGATCCGGAAGTACTGCGCCTGTTCGACCAGTACGTGCATGGGCTGATCGACCGTCGTGGCTTCCTCAGCGGCGCCGCGCGCTTCGCGGTCGGCGCGACCACCGCGGGTGGCTTGCTGGCGGCGTTGGCGCCGCAGTTCGCCGCTGCGCAGCAGGTGAAGCCGGACGACAAGCGCCTGCTGGCGAAATACCTGGAATTCGCTTCGCCCGAAGGTTATGGCAAAGCGCGCGGCTACCTGGTGCGACCGGCGCAGGCACACGGTCCGTTGCCGGTGGTGCTGGTCGTGCATGAGAACCGCGGGCTGAATCCGCACATCGAGGACGTGACCCGGCGCTTCGCGCTGGAGGGTTTCATCGCCTTCGCCCCGGATGCACTGTTCCCGCTGGGCGGTTATCCGGGCGACGAGGACACGGCACGCACCGAGTTCGCCAAACTCGACCAGGCGAAGACCCGGCAGGATTTCATCGCGGCGGCGCGGATGCTGCAGGCCATCGAAGGCGGTAATGGCCGCCTCGGCGTGGTGGGCTTCTGCTATGGCGGTGGCATCGCCAGTTTCCTGGCCACGCAATTGCCCGGACTGCGCGCCGCCGCGCCGTTCTATGGCAGCCCGCCACCACTCGAGGACGTGCCGAAGATCAAGGCCGAGATGCTGGTGGTGCTGGCCGCGAACGACGAACGCATCAACGCCGCCTGGCCTGCCTACGAGGCGGCATTGGAACAGGCGGGCGTGCGCTACGCCTCGTACCAGCCCGCGGGCACGCAGCATGGGTTCAATAACGACACCACGCCGCGCTACGACGAGGCTGCGGCGGCTGAAGCGTGGAAGCGCACCGTCGCATTGTTCCAGCGCACCTTGCGCAGCACGCCGGGGCAATAAACCGGGTCGGCGAGTCCAACCCGGTGTTTCGCGGAGGCATCTTGCGGACATCCGTCCTCGCGTTCTGGCGCGGCGGATAGCGCGCGGGGTGGTCACCAGGTGTTGTCGATGCCGCTGTCGTCCACCGGGATGGCGGTGCCGGAGTAAGCGTTGAGGGTGGCGTCGTTGGCGTAGGTATCGGTATTGAAATAGATGCCGGTGCCGTCGTAATAGATCTTGTTGTAGCCGATGCGGTTCTTGGAAACCAGGAAGCCCTTACCGCCCAGGCCGGCGATGATGCCGGTGGACAGGCGGAAGAGGCTGTTGCTGTCGATGTTGTTGTCCCTCACCGTGGCGGTCGTGTAGGGGCCACTGGCGCAATTGCCGGTGAAGGCGGGGACCAGGGTGATGCCGGTTTGACCGTAGTCGAACTTGTTGCCCTTGATCGTGTTGCCGCGGCTGCCGCGAAGCACCAGGCCGGTGTTCCCGATCTTCAGCAACTGGTTGCCCAGGACCTGGTTGCTCCCGCTCCCGTCCAGCAGCTCGATGCCGTAGTCGCGGATGCCTTGCAGCGTGTTGTTCTTGAGCAGGTTGTCGGAATTGGCATGGCCGCAGATGAAGATGCCGCCGACGCTTTCCAGCACGAGATTGTCGCTGATGGCGTGTGCGCCAAGCACCGGGCGGCTGGCGCCGGCGGCGAGAAGATAGACGCCCCAGCCATCGATGTTGCGGAAGTCGTTGCCTTGCAACCGGGTGCCGAGCGTGTCGCTGGCGATGACGCCGGCGTTGCCGCCATCGAAATCCACGCCTTGCACGGTGAGGTAATCGGCGGCGGTGGCATTCACCCCGGTCCAGAAGCCGGTGATCCGGCCCGGGCCGAGGATGCGGACATTGCTGGCGCGGAAGATGGACAGGCCTTCCAGGCCGATATCGCCGCTGAGGGTATGGCCGTTGAGGCGCAGGGTCACGCCGCTTACCGGCAGGTACAGGGCGTTCCAGCCGGTGGTGCAGTGCAGGTCGGCGGTGAGGGTGACGTCGCTTGCGACGGTGTCGCCGCAAGCCAGGGCGCGGGCGTCGGGGTGCCACGCGAGCATGGCAGCCAGGGCCAGGGTGATGAATGCTTTCATTGGTGCTCCTTGTGGGAACGCGGGTGGGGGATGTGCGCCTCCGAGGCAAGCGCGAATGCATGGCGGGGGATCCGGCAATACGCAGGCAGCCCGTTACAGCTTGACCAGGTCGGCCAGCCCCCAGCCCTTGCGTTGGGAACGACCCGTTCCGCTTCTGGCGCGGACCACGAAGGCGATCTGGCCCTTGAAGCCGTCGCCCAGTTTGTCCTTCAGGGCCAGCGAGTAGATGCCCGGCATCTTCTCCTCGCTCAACGCGACCGCGACGTCGATGGCCCATTCCTGCATGCCGCGCCACACGGCGAAGTCCTTGGTGGCCAGTCCCTTGACGGGCTCGTCGTCGGCACGGACCTTGACGGTGAGGAAGATCCGGGAGACGCCATCGGCGGGTTCGTAAGCGTGGTCGGCCCTGGCCTGCAAGCTCAGTTCGGGCATGGGAATACTCCTGTTGCTGTCGGAACCATCGACGGCAGGTCCGGGGCCGGACATCGCGGATCGTGATGTCTTCCATGCCAACGCAGGAAAACGCGGAAAAGTGACATGGCCGCAGGCACGCTTCCTGCACGTTGGCATCGGAATTGCGGGGCGAATCGCCGTATCCGTATTGCTTCAGGTTCTCCGCAACGGGATCCAGCACGCTGAACGAGGCGCAGGCACATCCACTACCTCTCGCGTTCGGAGGGCAGGGTGAGGTGCTTCTGCCATGCCGTGCGCGTGCGCGGGTATCATCGACCACCCCCTGGGACCACTTCCCCCATGCGCAATCCCCTGCAGGAACAATTGCTGAAAGCCGGCCTGGCGAAGAAGTCCAGGCTCGACCAGGTGGCGCGCGACCAGGCGAAACAGCGGCATGCGAAATCCGCGCCCGCGGCCCGCACCGGGCAGGTCGAAGCCGAGCGCGCGCGCCTGGAGAAAGTGGAATACGACCGCGCCTTGTCGGCCGAGCGCAACGTGCAGGTACGGTTGCAGGAGCTGCGGGCGCAGGTGCGGCAGATCGTGGAACAGAACCGGCTCAAGCCCGAAGGCGAGATCGATTACCGGTTCACCCATGCGGGAGTGATCCGCAGCGTGCTGGTCACCGACGTGGTGCGCCGGCAGCTGGCCAACGGCAGCCTGGTCATCGCGTGCCACGACGCCGGCTACGCGATCGTCCCGCGTGCGGCAGCCGACAAGATCGAAGCACGCGATGCCTCGATGATCGCGCTGGACCATGGTCGCGATGCGCCGGGTTCACCCGATGCTGCAGGTGATGACGAGTACTACAGCCGGTTCAAGGTGCCCGACGACCTGGTCTGGTAAGCCTTCGCGAAACCGGCCCTGCGAAGATCAAGCCGCCTTGCGCCCCTTCATCCGCGCCGGCACCAGCGCCCACAGCCATTGGCCGACCGCCGCGCGCAGGCGTGGCTGGTGCATGGCCACGCCGCCGAGCAGGCCGACCAGGCAGCCGGCAGCCCGGTGGCCAGCCCCGCCGCAACCGGCATCGGCCAGCGACGACGGGTGGGATGGAACGTCGACAGGTGCCGCCACTCGGCACGCAGCCAGCGCCCCAGCGCGGCGGGATTGGTCATGCCGTGATTATGCAGAAGCGGGAGCGGGGCAACGATGTGCCTTGCCTGCTCAATCGTGCCGTGTCTGTCCGGGAGATCGTTGCAGCAGCTCTGCGAACGGGGTGTCGCGGCAGGCGCCTTCCATGCGCCAGAGCGCGGCGAGCACGCCATCGCCGCCCTGGTCAAGCAGCCGGACCGATGCCTGCTCCATGCCGACCAGAGCAGCGCGCACCCGCCGGACTTCGGCCCTGCCTTTGGCGGTCAGCGCGATCAGGCTTCGTCGCCCGTCCTTCGGATCGCTTCTCGTCGTGACGAAGGACAACGACGTCAGTTCCCTGATCCAGGTAATGACCAGCGGATGGGCCTGGCGCAGCAGCCTGGCGATCTCGGTAACACCCAGCGGTCCCTGGTCGTCGAGCGCGATCAAGGTGGAAATGGTTCGCGGAGGCGCAATGACGCCCATGGTCGGATACCAGAGGGCGGCTCCCTGCACGAGTTCGTCCGACAACCGCCGCAACAGGTGGGCCAGGAACGCCGGTCCCTGCCTGGCGATGAAGTCGTCCATCTGCTGCGTGCCCGTTCCAGGCGTTGAATGCTTGAGGTTCAAGATCGTTCATGCGCCAGTTTGACCGGGCCGGAAATATACGTAAAATTTTACATAATTTCCAGTGGCGGTTGGGTGGACCCATGAATCGTGGATATGCAATCGGGTGCATGCATGCGTTCTTGCTGTTGGGCCTTGCCCTGTTTCCCGCGCCGGTGTTGGGCCAGGAAAACGCGACCGGCAGGCAAAGCGCCGACGATTGCCTTGTCGGGAGCTATCGCCTGGTTGATGGAGCCGAGGTCGACATCGGACACGCCGATGAGGGCAGGCTGCGCTGGCGGCGCAAGGACGGTACGACCGGTGAGCTCGCGCGTTCGCCCGAGGGTCGCTGGGACAGCACGTTGGGGTGGACCGGTCGTCCGGACGGCATCCACGTCTCGTTCGCCGACTGCGAAGCAGGGACGATCACGTTTGCGGGCGTTGCCGGCAGGAAACTCGAGTTCGATGTCACCGAAACCCGCTTCGAAGGGTCCGGCGTCGCCCTCGCCGGACGCCTGACGTTGCCGCCCGGCAAGGGGCAGGTGCCGATCGTGGTGCTGGTCCATGGATCCGAACACAGATCGGCGCTGGACAGCTACACCCTGCAACGGCAGTTCGCGAGCGAAGGGATCGGCGTCTTCGCCTACGACAAACGCGGCACGGGCAAGTCGGAAGGGCATTACTCGCAGGACTACCTGGTATTGGCCACCGATGCGATCGCCGCCCTGCGCGAAGCGAAGCGACTCGCGGGTCCGCGTGCGGGACGCGTCGGTTACCAGGGCGGCAGCCAGGGCGGGTGGGTGGCCCCATTGGCGGCCCGCATCGAGCCGGTCGATTTCGTCATCGTCGGTTTCGGGCTGGCCGTTTCCCCGCTGCAAGAGGACCGCGAAGCCATCGCATTCGACATGCAGCGCCAGGGATATGGCGACGAGGTCGTGGCGAAAGCCATGGAAGTCGCCGATGCCACCGCCGCCATCCTGCTCAGCGACTTCCGCGAAGGTTATGCGCAACTGGAAGCGGTCAAGCAGAAATACTCCGGCGAACCATGGTTCCAGCACGTGCATGGCAACATCACCTTCTACCTGCTGGAGCAGCCCGAGGAAGTGGTGCGCAAGCAGGGGCCGCTGCTGTTGGCCGGCGTGCCCGCCCAGTACGACCCGATGCCGGTGCTGCGGAATCTCGACATGCCCCAGCTGTGGATCCTCGGCGAACAGGACACCGACGCCCCGTCCGCGGAAACCCTGCGTCGCCTGTCGCAGCTCAAGTCGACGGGAAGCCCGATCACCGCCGCCGTCTATCCCGGCGCGGACCATGGCATCTACGAATTCGAGCTGGACAAGGACGGCAAGCGGGTTTCTACCCGCAATCCGGACGGCTATTTCATGATGATGCGCGACTTCATCATCGATGGCCGGGTGAAATCGAAATACGGCGCGGCGCGGTTCGTGGATTGAGGTGCGTCGCGCGGCCCAGGAGGCGTGAAGTGGCGATATGAGTCAGCTGGACAAGTCCTGCGCAACGGAATTCTGGTGGAGCATGGGTTTGGGAGTTCGCATTCCCCGTACCAGGCGGACCGCGGGATTCGCCACACCCACGACGCAGCACCTCATCCGGCTGGTTTTCGCACGGTCTGCGGGCCGCGATGGTGGCCGTTCGCTCCGTTCCCCGCTTCCTGTGTGACACAGCCCCTTTCCCCGGCGTAAGGTAGCCCCAGCCCTGGGGAGGGCGTGTCGACCAACCGCGAACACAGGGGTATTGCGATGATCAAGCCGTTTGGACAGAACGTGGGCTCGGTGCTGATCCAGCCCGACTTCATCAACGTCGCCAGCGAAGCCTTCGACCAGGGCCAGACCCTGCCGCAGATGCTCATCGCGGCCTGCCAGCGCCATGCCGACCGGGCCGCGTTCACCAACCTCGACCACACGCTCAGTTTCGGCGACGTCGAGCGCCTGAGCGGCGACCTGGCCGGCTATCTGCGCAACGGCCTCGGGCTGGAAGCGGGCGAGCGGGTGGCAATCATGTTGCCCAACCTGCTGCAGTACCCCGTCGCCGTGCTCGGCACCCTGCGGGCCGACCTGGTCGCGGTGCTGGTCAATCCGCTTTACACCGCGCGCGAGTTGCGCCACCAACTGGTCGATTCGGGTGCGGCCGTGCTCATCGTGCTGGACAACTTCGGATCGGTCGCCGCCGAGGCGCTGCCAGGCACCGCCGTGCGCCACGTCATCACTACCCGCGTCGGCGACATGCTGCCCTGGCCGAAGTCGCTGCTGGTGGACACGGTGCTCAAGCACGTCAGGAAGATGATCCCGCCGTTCCACATTGCTCGCGCATTGCGCTGGACCAGGGCGCTGGCCGAAGGCAGGCGCCTGCCGCGAGTGCAGTCGCAGGCAGTGGCCAGCGACACCGCGCAACTGCAGTACACCGGCGGCACCACCGGTTTGTCCAAGGGCGCGGTGCTGCCGCACAGCGCGCTGATCGCCAACGTGGCCTCGGCCGAGCAGTGCTTCGGCCATTGCCTGGATGCGGCAACGGACGTGGTGATCATCTGCCTGCCGATGTACCACATCGCCGCCTACAGCAACCTCACCTTCGACATGACCCACGGCTTCCACTCGGTGCTGGTCACCAACCCGCGCGACATCCCCGCGCTGGTCGCCACCTTCGCCAAGGTCAAGCCGGCGTTCTTCTCCGGCGTCAACACGCTGTACGACGCGCTGCTGAATTCGCCCGACTTCGCCAGGCTGGATTTCACCGGCCTGAAGCTGTGCCTGCAGGGCGGCACCGCGCTGCGCCGGGGCACGGCCGAACGCTGGAAGGCGCTGACCGGAATAAACGTGGTCGAAGGCTATGGCTTGTCCGAGACCAGTGCGGCGATCACCTACAACCGCTGGGACGCGCCCAATCCGGTGGGGGCCATCGGCCTGTCGCTGGCGGAAGTGGAAATCAGCTTGCGCGGCGAAGACGGCAACCTGGTCGCCCTGGGCGAGCCGGGCGAGCTGTGCGCACGCG
>Ga0307414_10000403_pt1 | contig 23458 bp, 28 predicted proteins | sample DK1Ometagenome_FD_203804 | JGI IMG/M metagenome (GOLD analysis project Ga0307414, IMG submission 203804) | Maize rhizosphere microbial communities from greenhouse at UC Davis, California, United States - DK15-O-3 | ecosystem: Host-associated > Plants > Roots > Rhizosphere > Soil | place: USA... | reverse complement strand
GCGGGGTATAGCGGAAAATTGCCAATTCCGGCCTTTCCATGAAACTTCCTTTGGTTACTATGCGTTCAGGGTTTTCTAACTCTGACGTTCAACCAATTGGAGAATGATTGATGTCGCCTGCGAAGCTTTTCGCCACCCCCTTGCTTGCACTTGCCACATTGGCGCCCGTTTATGCGCAGGAAAATGCACCGGTCGAAGCCACCATCGGAGCTGATGTCGAGGATTCGGCTGATGCCGTTGCCGATGTCGCGGGCCCCGCACAGCCAGCCCCGGCGGAACCGAGCGGCATCGCCGCCGAAATCGCTACCGCATCGCCCGAGCTTCAAAAGCTGGCCACCGCCATGACCACCGCGGGTGTTTCCGACAAGCTGGGCGCTGGCCCGTTCACGCTCTTCGCGCCGACCGATCAGGCCTTTGCCGCGGTGCCGCAGTCGATGACCGACTGGTTGATGAACCCCGTGAACTCTGAATCGCTGGCGAAGGTGCTGAGCTATCATGTCGTTCCCGGCCGCGTGACCGCCGAAGATCTCTATGCCAAGATCAAGGCCGGCGGCGGCAAGGCGACGCTGACCACCGTTGCTGGTGAGACGCTAACCTTCACCGAGGTGCAGGGTAATATCAAGATTGACGGCACGCAGGGCAGCAGCGGTTTTGTCACCCAGCCCGACGTCGAACAGTCGAGCGGAATGGTGCATGTCATCAATGGGGTGCTGATGCCGACCCTCGGCTGATCGGCTGTCCACGTAAAAATTGGACCGGGCTGACCGGTCTCGCGACATTTTATGTCCCGAAGGGGCCGCATTTATCACCTTGTGTGACGCGGCCCCTCTTTTTTGACCGCTTAGGAGTCGACAGGCCCTCATCATGGCGGCAAGAGGTGCGCTCGCGGAATCAGCAGGGGAGCGCGCGTGGATTTCATCGCCATTTTTTCGATTTTCGTTTTGGCCTGTTTTGTCGGCTATTTCGTCGTCTGGTCGGTGACCCCGGCGCTGCACACGCCGCTGATGAGCGTCACCAACGCCATTTCGTCCGTCATCATCGTCGGTGCGCTGATCGCCAGCGCCGCTGCCGGTTCGGCGACGTCGAAATGGCTCGGCCTCGCCGCCGTCGTGATGGCGAGCATCAACATCTTCGGTGGCTTCGCCGTCACTGCGCGCATGCTGGCCATGTACAAGAAGAAGGTGCGCTGAGATGGATATCCAGTCGATCCTTTCGGCCGCCACCGGCGAGCATGGCCTTGCCGTCAATCCGTGGGCCGCTGTCGCCTATCTGGTAGCGGGCGTCCTTTTCATTCTCGCGCTGCGCGGACTGTCGAGCCCGGCGACCGCGCAAAGCGGCAACCGTTTCGGCATGGCGGGCATGGCGATTGCGGTCGTCACCACCTTGTTGACGCATGCGCCGGTTGACGCCACCGGCGGCCTCGACAGCATCGGCTTGATCGAAATCCTGGTCGCGATCGGGATCGGCGCCGTCATCGGCATCGTGATGGCGCGCAAGATTGCGATGACGGCGATGCCGCAGCTCGTCGCGGCCTTCCACAGCCTCGTCGGCCTTGCCGCGGTTGCCGTGGCGGCGGCGGCTTATCTCAATCCCACTGCCTTTGGTATCGCCGATGCCGCGGGCCAGATCTTCACGGTCAGCCGCGTCGAAATGGGCCTTGGTATCGCGATCGGCGCGATCACCTTCTCGGGTTCGGTCATCGCCTTCCTGAAACTCAACGGCAATATGTCGGGTTCGCCGATCATGCTGCCGGGCCGGCACATCATCAACCTCGGCACCCTCGCCGCCATCGTGGCGCTGACGGCCTATTTCACGCAGGACCAGTCGCCGTGGGTGTTCTGGACGATCACGGGGCTCAGCTTCGTCATCGGCTTCCTGCTGATCATCCCGATCGGCGGCGCCGACATGCCGGTCGTCGTGTCGATGCTCAACAGCTATTCGGGCTGGGCCGCAGCGGCGATGGGCTTCACGCTGGGCAACACCGCGATGATCATCACCGGCGCGCTCGTCGGTTCGTCGGGCGCTATCCTGTCGTACATCATGTGCCGCGCGATGAACCGCAGCTTCATCAGCGTGATCGCGGGCGGCTTTGGCGCCGACGCGGCGGCTTCGGGTGGCGGTTCGACCGAACAGCGTCCGTGGAAGCCGGGCAGCGCCGACGACGCCGCCTTCCTGATGAGCCAGGCCGAAAACGTCATCATCGTTCCGGGTTACGGCATGGCGGTCGCACAGGCGCAGCACGCGCTGCGCGAAATGGGCGACCTGCTGAAGAAAGAGGGCGTGAACGTCAAATATGCGATCCACCCGGTCGCAGGCCGCATGCCCGGCCATATGAACGTGCTGCTTGCCGAAGCAAACGTCCCCTATGACGAGGTGTTCGAACTCGAAGACATCAACGGCGAGTTCGCGCAGTGCGACGTCGCCTTCGTCATCGGCGCCAACGACGTCACCAACCCGTCGGCGAAGACCGACAAAACCTCGCCGATTTACGGCATGCCGGTGCTCGACGTTGAAAAGGCGAAGACCGTATTGTTCGTGAAGCGTTCGATGGGCGGGGTTGGCTACGCCGGCGTCGACAACGACGTCTTCTATATGGACCAGACGATGATGCTGCTCGGCGATGCCAAGAAGATGGCCGACGACATCGTCAAGGCGCTGAACGGCGGCGGGCACTAGACAATAAACGTCGCCCCTGCGAAGGCAGGGGCCGCTGGCGGCTTTGTGCCGCCTCGACAGCGGCCCCTGCATTTGCGGGGGCGATGTGTTTTTGGACAAGGGACCTTATGCGCAAAATCGGCCTGATCGGCGGCATCAGCTGGGCATCGACCGAGCTTTATTACCGGCATCTCAACAAGGGTGTGCAGAAACGCATCGGAACGTCCTGTTCGGCGCCGATCCTGCTGGAAAGCCTGAATTATTGCGAGCTGTCGCGGCTGAGCACTCCCGAACAATGGGCGCATGCCAAGGACGTGCTGATCGCCTCGGCGCAGCGGCTTGAGGCCGCGGGCGCGACCGCGCTGATGGTCGCCGCCAATTCGATGCACAAGATCGCCGACGACGTCGCCGCCGCAATCTCGATCCCGTTGCTGCATATCGTCGATGAAACCGGCGAGAAGATGCAGGCCGACAAGGTGAAGTCGGCGGCGGTGATCGGCACGCGCAACGTGATGACCGAACCCTGGTTCCGGCAGGCGCTGGTGCGCCACGGGCTGACGCTCGCACCGTTCGACCCGGCGCGCGTTGAGGAAATCGACCGCATCATCTATGACGAGCTGATGCAGGGCAAGGTGACCGAAAATTCGCGCCGCACGATGCGGACCTTCATCACCGATATCGCGAAACAGGATATTCAGGCGATCGTCCTGGCCTGTACCGAGCTTGTCATGCTCGTCGATCCCGACGCCAATATCCTGCCGATTTACGACACGACGCGCATCCATGTCGCGGCGGGCGTCGACTGGATCCTGGGTGACGCGCCTTAGGCTAATTTGAAATCCGTTCGCATCGAGCGAAGTCGAGATGCCCATCGGCAGGGGATGCCTTCCGGGTGTCTCGACTTCGCTCGACACGAACGGAGCCAGAAGGGCTTATTTCATCCGCGTCCAGGTGATCGTCTTGCAAAAGACCGAAACACACCCCTTCAACGTCAGCTTGTTGCCGTTGGCGCGCAGATTCGCTTTGTAATAGCGCCCATCTTCGGGGCTGTAGCCGCGACCTTTCCACACCGCGCCGTCGGGCGCGAGATCCCAATAGATTTGCATTCCCTCGACCTTACGGCTGCGTTTCGCCTTGTCGGGGTTGCGTTCGTCGCGCTGACCGCCGGGGGGTTCCTTGATCAACAGGCGGACGACACGCCCGCAAATATTGGCGCCACAGGGCATGATTTCGACGATCGCCTTGCCGTCGTCGGTGGACCAGCGCCCGGTGATAGGCTGGGGCGCAGCTATTGCCTTTGCAGGAAAGATAGCTAAGGCTAGCAAAATATATGCGAATTTCTGTACCAAGCAACCGCTCCTTATTTTCATTATTGACATGAATGTAAGTGGTCCACTTGGCATCCATTCAGTCATGACGCATGTAGGACAAAAATATGGGAGAGATACATGCGATTCTATGACGTGCCGCGCGCGACCTGCCTGTCCCTGGTCGCAGCCATGCTTGCAGCGGCGCCGGCGACCGCCAAAACGATCAGCGTCAGTGCAACAACGCCCGACGCCAATGAAAAGCTGCAGGAGGCGCTCATTCTCGCCGAACCGGGCGATGTCGTCCAGCTCGGCGCCGGAACATGGAAGCTGACCGACGGCCTGTCGCTCGACGTCGCCAATGTCACGCTGCGCGGTGCAGGCGCCGGCTCTGACGGCTCGATCCTCGATTTCTCGGGCCAGCAGGGGGCGGGCGAGGGGCTTCTGGTTACCTCCGACGATGTGTTTCTGACCGATTTTGCGGTGCTCAATACCAAGGGCGACGGGATCAAGTCGAAGGGCGCCGACCGCATCGTCTATCATCAGTTGCGCGTCGAATGGACTGCGGGGCCGAAGGAGACGAACGGCGCCTATGGCATTTATCCGGTCGAGAGCACCGACGTGCTGATCGACAGCGTCTTCGTACGCGGCGCTTCCGACGCGGGAATTTATGTCGGTCAGTCGAAGAATATCATCGTCCGCGAATCGACCGCGATCGAGAATGTCGCGGGGATCGAGATCGAGAACAGCTATGATGCCGACGTTCACGACAATATCGCGACCAAGAACACCGGCGGCATCCTCGTCTTCGATTTGCCCAGCCTGCCGATGCAGGGCGGGCATAATGTCCGCGTGTTCGAGAACGACGTCCGCGACAACAGCACGCCGAACTTTGCACCGAAAGGCAATATCGTGGCGAGCGTTCCGGCAGGCACCGGCGTCCTCGTGATGGCGAACCGCAATGTGGAGGTGTTCGACAATATCTTCGACCAGAATGGCACCTCGAACGTGTCGATCATCGGCTATCGCTATGCCTATACCGACGCGAAATACCAGCCGCTGCCGCGTGCGATCGTCGTGCGGGGCAACCAGCATGGCAAGGCGGGCTTTGCCCCGGCTTTTCCCGGTGGCGCCGAAATGGCCAAGGCGATGGGCGGGTCGATCCCGCCGATCCTGTGGGACGGCACCGGCGACGCGGTGGTCAATGAAGATGTCGGCGTGCTGTCGCTGAACCTGCCCGACCTCAAAATGCCGCAGAGTGCGGCGAAGCCAAGCCTCGTCAGCCTGAAGGGCACCGCTCCGGCGGCCTTGCCCGGCGTCACGCTGCCCGCGAGCATGGAGGCGAAAGTCAAGTGAAACGCATAGCCGCAGCCCTTGCCGCGGCGATGCTGTGCGCGAGCGGTGTCGTCGCCGTGCCCGTTGCCGCGCCCGATCAGGCGGTGATCGACGGGACGGCGATGCCCGCCAAATTGTCGGAATTTGCCCTGTTCCGGGCAGGCACGGCGCAGCCGATCGAAACGATTGCCCCCTATATGCTGAACACACCCTTGTTCAGCGACTATGCCGACAAGCACCGCCTGCTGTGGATTCCGGTGGGCAAGAAGGCGAGCGTTGCCGAGGACGGCACGATCGCCTTCCCGGTCGGGACGGTGATCGTCAAAAGTTTCGGCTGGTCCGACTTCAATGGCGGGCATCCGGTCGAAACCCGGCTGCTGATCCACCGCGCCGACGGCTGGCTGGCGCTGCCCTATATCTGGGACGCCGACGGGAAGGATGCGACGCTCGCCGTGGCGGGTCGACGCGTGCCGGTGAGTTTCAAAAGCCCCGACGGGCAGGCACACAGCATCCGCTATGCGGTGCCCAACAAGAATCAGTGTAAGGAATGCCACAGCAAAAGCGGCGTTCTCGAACCGATCGGACCCAAGGCGCGCAACTTCGTGCTGCCCGCGAATTTCGCGAGTCGATATTTCGCCGACCCCGCGGCGCTGAAGCCCGTCATGCCGCGTTGGGATGACCCCAAGAGCGGCACTGTCGCCGAGCGCGCGCGCGCCTATCTCGACGTCAATTGCGCGCATTGCCACAATCCGGCGGGCAGCGCGTCGAACAGCGGGCTGTTCCTGCGTTGGACCGACGATCCCGCCGGGGTCAATTATGGTATCGGCAAGCGTCCCACGGCGGCGGGGCGCGGCAGCGGCGGGATGGATTTCGCGGTCGCGCCGGGCGACCCGGACCACAGCTTCCTGATCTATCGCATGGAAAGCCTCGACCCCGGCATCGCGATGCCCGAGGTCGGGCGATCGACGGTGCACAAGGAAGGGGCGGCCTTGCTGCGGCAATGGATTGCGGAGATGCCCAAAGCGTCGCATTAGACGGCGCCATGACCCTTCCAGCGCCCCAACTCGTCCTCCACGATTATTTCCGCTCCTCGGCCAGCTTTCGCGTCCGCATCGCGCTTCAGCTTAAAGGGCTGGATTTCGAGCGCGTCGAAGTCAGCCTGATCGCGGGCGAGCAGAAGAGCGACGCCTATCTTGAACAGAACGCGCAGGGCTTCGTCCCGATGCTGGTCGTCGATGGCGAACCGATCATCCAGAGCATGGCGATCATCGACTGGATCGACCGCACCTATCCCGAACCGCGGCTGATCCCCGACGAAGCGATGCCACGCGCGGTCGCGCTGGCACAGGCGCAGGTGATCGCGAGCGACATTCATCCGCTCAACAACCTCCGCGTCCTCAAATATCTGACCCGCGATCTCGGCCTCAACGAACAGACCAAGGACCGCTGGATCGCGACATGGATCGCGCAAGGGTTCGAGGCGCTCGAGGCGATGGCGGGCGAGGGGCGCTATCTCGGCGACGAGGCGCCAAGCATCGCCGACTGCTGCCTCGTCCCGCAAATATACAACGCGCGCCGCTTCGAGGTTCCGCTCGACGCCTATCCGCGCCTCGTCGAAATCGATGCGGCGTGTATGGAACTGGAAGCGTTCCGCAAAGCCCACCCCGACGCGGTCAAGCCCGCGTGATCCGGTTCCTGATTGGAACCGCCGCGCTGGCGCTGCCGGTGGCGGCGATGGCGCAGGAAGGCGCGCAGGACGAGTCACTGCAGATTATCGTCGCGTGCACCCGTCTGGACCCGGAGGTCATTGTCGTCACGGGCGCTGGCGCTTTGGCGTTGTCGGACAGCGACCGCGTTCAGGGTGTTGCTTTTATTCGCGATGTCGAACCCGGTCTCGGCGCGCGCATAGAAAACCGCCTCCGAGATGAAGCTGGCATCGTTCAGTTCCGCCGATCTGATGGCCGTAGCGCCCACCCGACGAGTCAGGGGATCACGCTGCGTGGCCTCGGCGGCAATGCGTCGAGCCGCGCGCTGGTGACGCTCGACGGCGTCCCGCAGGCCGACCCCTTCGGCGGCTGGGTCGCGTGGTCGGCCTATGACGCGATCAATCTTGGCGGAATCGTCGTCGCGCGCGGCGGTGGCAGTGGCACGGATGGCGCCGGTGCGCTCGCCGGAACGATCGGTCTCTATTCGGAAATGACCGACGGTGCCGAAGCAAGTCTCGCCTACGGCAGCCGCAAGAGTTGGGACGCCTCCGCATCGGTCGGTGGTGAAATCGGTAGCGGACAGGTCGCCGTTGATGGCCGCTACAGCCGCGGCGACGGCTTCATTCCGGTCGTGAAAGGCCAGCGCGGCAGCGTCGATCGCGCCGCGCCCTATGAACAGGGCGGCCTCGGCCTGCGCCTGCGCTTCGATGCGGGCGACAACAGCCGCATCGCAGCAAGCCTGCGCGGCTTCTCCGACAAGCGCGATCGCGGCGTCGATTTCACCGAAAGCCAGACCGACGGCGTCGATGCCAGCCTGCGCTTCGTCCACACCGGCGGCACCCCGTGGATCGCGCTCGCCTATGTCCAGCTTCGCGATTTCAAATCGGGCTTCGCGAGCGTCGCCGCGAACCGCAACAGCGTCGCCTCAGCGCTCTATCAGGAGGTGCCTGCGACCGGCCTTGGTGCGCGTTTCGAAATCCGTCCGGAGATGGACGGCAACACCCCGCTTCGCATCGGTGCCGACTGGCGGCGCACAAGCGGGCAGACCGAGGAGGATTATTTCTTCGCCGGGCTGGTTCCGGGCCGCCACCGGATCGCGGGCGGCAGCAGCGACACCGTCGGCGCCTTTGCCGAATGGACCTCGGGCGACCGCTATGACGGCTTCCTGTGGACGCTCAGCGGCCGTGTCGACCGTTGGTGGATCGGTGAAGGCTTTCGGAACGAGCGCAATATCGGCGGCAGCACCATCACCGACCTTCGCTTCAACGCGCGGCAGGGGTGGGAAGGCAGCGGGCGCGCCGGCGTGCGCTGGACGTCGGATAGCCTCTCGCTGCGCGCTGCCGCCTATCGCGGCTGGCGCCTGCCGACGCTCAACGAACTGTATCGCCCGTTCCGCGTCGGCGCCGAAACCACCCTCGCGAACGAGCTGCTGAAGCCCGAGCGCCTGTGGGGCGGCGAAGTCGGGGTCGACTGGGACAATGGCGCCACGAAATTGTCGGCGACGCTCTTTGCCAACCATCTCACCAACGCCATCGCCAATGTGACCCTCGCACCGAACCTCAACCAGCGGCAGAATCTGGACGCGATCGACAGCAAGGGGGTCGAGGTGAGCGCCGAACAACGGATCGGCCGGGCGACGCTGCGCGCGACCTATGCTTTCACCGATGCCAAGGTCGACGCGTCGGGCATCGCTGTGGGGCTCGACGATCGCCGCCCGGCGCAGATTGCCAAACATGGCGGCAGCGTGTCGCTGCGCAGCAATGCGAATGGCCCGTTCGGCGGCTCTGCGACGCTGCGCTATATCGGCAAACAAAATGAGGATGATCTGGGACTCCAGCAACTCGGCGACGCGCTGACACTCGATGCAGGCCTGTCGTGGCGGCTTGCTCAGGCGATCAGCATCGAGGCGCGCGGCGAAAATCTGTTCGACGAACTGGTTCCCGCTGCGATCTCCTCTTCGGGCATCGTCGAACGCGCGACGCCGCGGACCTTGTGGGTCGGCGCGCGCTTCTCTTTCTGATGGTGACGCCTTTCTGACCTTCACAGACGACGAACAGGCGATAAGGATAAGCCATGGCCGCCAAGAAACTGAACCTCGACAATTTCCTGCCCTATCGCCTGTCGATCGCGTCGAACGCGCTGTCGGAACGGATTGCCGCCGAATATCAGAACCGCTTCGGGCTGAAGATTCCCGAATGGCGACTGATGGCGGTGCTGGGTGAGGGGCAGCCCAAAACCCAGCGCGAACTGGTGGCCGCGACCCGCATGGACAAGGTCACGGTCAATCGCGCTGCCAAAGCGCTGGCCGACCGGCAGCTGATCGCGCGTCAGGCGCACGAAGCCGATGGGCGATCGCATCATCTGGAGCTCACCGAAACCGGCCGTTCGCTCTATGACGCGATCGTGCCCGCAGCGCTTTCGAGCGAGGCGCAGCTTGAGGCGGATCTCAGCGCCACCGAGCGCGCGATGCTGCTCGCCATTCTCGCAAAGCTGACCGCCGCCGCCGAAGATTATGCCTGATCGCGCCTATCGCGCCGCCTCGCCGGGCGCGTTGCGCGTCGAGCCGCTGGGCGAACTGACCGCCATTTTCGACCGCCGCTCGATGCAGACGCATCTGGTCGTCTCGCCGATGCCCGAAATCCTCGGGCTGATGGACGATGTGCCGTGCAACGCCGCGGCGCTGACCGCGCGGCTCGCCGCCGCTTTCGACCTCGATGGCGAAGGCGATACTTGCACGATCATCGCCGAGCGGCTCGGCGAACTTGCCGCGATGGGACTGGTGGAGCGGGCGTGAGGCACAGCACGCGGATCGCCGTCGGCCCGGTCCAATTCCGTATCGGCAGCGATTGGGCAGCGCCGATCGCGGCGCTCGATCAGCTGTACGCCAACTATCCGCAGGACGATGCGCGCCCGGCCGACGCGACGGTCCGGCTGTTCGCGGCGCGGCCATGGCGGCGCTGGCTGCGGCCTTCGGTGCATATCGGCGGCGACTTTGTCGTTCCCGACGCGCTGCCGCTACCGCTCTCGATGGGGCTGCTCGCCGCCGAAATGGCGATGAATCTGCAGGTCGCATTGGGCTGGCGGCGCCACATGCTGCTCCATGCCAGCGCGGTCGCAAAGAACGGCCGCGCGCTGTTGATGTCGGGCGAATCTGGATCGGGAAAATCGACCCTCGCGGCGCTGCTCGGGGAGGGCGACTGGCGGCTGATGGGCGACGAATTCACGCTGATCGATCCCGCCAGCGGCGACGCGCTCGCCTTTCCGCGCGCGGTCAGTTTGAAGAATGAAGCGATTGCCGAGGTAGCCGCGCGCGTCGATCCGGCCCGGCTTGGCCCGTTGCTCGGCGGAACGCCCAAGGGCGACATCCGCCACCTGATCCCCCGCCCCGAAGCCATCGCCGCGATGCACGAGCCCGCGCGTCCCGCACTGTTGCTTTTTCCGCGTTTCGGCGGCCAAACGGCGGTCGAGCGGATGGGCGAGGGCGAGGCCTTCGTCCGGCTGACCGAGGCGTCGACCAATTATGTCGCGATGGGCGAGGCTGGCTTTGCCGCGCTCACCCGGCTCGTCCGCGAGACGCCGGCATTCGGCATCAGCTATGCCGACAGCGCCGCAGGGATGGCGCTGGTCGAACAGCTTTGGGACGAGGCATTGCGGTGAGCGGGGTCCAGACCTTCGTCGATCTGCTCGCCGGACGCCGCGATGCCGCGTCGCTCGCTTCGCGCGACTGGGACGCTGTTATAGGCGTAGCGCGGGCCGAGGCGATGCTCGCGACGCTCGCCTGCCATCTGGAGGCCGCCGATCTGCCGCCGCATGTGGCATCGCTGTTCGCCGATCAGCGCGCCGCCGCGAAGGTCGCGACCGCGCAGGCGCTGTGGGAGGCCGAAATGGCGCGCCGCTCGCTCGACCCGGCGGGGGTGGAGTTTGTGCTGCTCAAGGGCACCGCCTATGCCGCCGCGCAGCTGCCCTGCGCCTCGGGGCGTCAGATCGGCGACCTCGACATATTGGTGCCGTGGCACGACATCGGTCGCGCCGAAAATCTGGCGCTGCTCGACGGGTGGGAATGGGTGAAGCAGGACGCCTATGACGACGCCTATTACCGCGATCATATGCACGAGTTGCCGCCGCTGATCCACAAGTCGCGCGACCGGATGATCGATGTGCATCACACGATCCTGCCGCGCACGCACCGCGTTACGCCCGATGCGCTCGCGCTGGTCGGCGATGCGGTCCAGACGCCGGACGGCTTCCGGATTCTCAATCCCGCCGACATGGTGTGCCACTGTGCCGCCCATCTGATCGCCGATGGCGATTTGCAGGGAGGATTGCGCAACCTGTGGGATTTTCATTGCCTGACGCGCGATTTTTCTGCTGCCGATCCGGGGTTCTGGAGCGCGCTGGACCGCCGCGTCGCCATGCACGGGCTGGGCGCAGCGGTGCACCGCTCGGCGCGCCTTGCCCGCGACATTTACGGCGCGCGGTTGCCTGCAGGTTGGGACCGGCACGACCCGACCGACATCTGGTTTCGCCGCCGCCTGCTCGCGCGCGACGATTGGGGGCGCGCGACGCATTTCTTCCTGCAACAGGCCTTCTACATCCGCTCGCACTGGCTGCGTATGCCGCCCGTGATGCTCGCGCGCCATTTGTGGACCAAGTGGCGCAAGCGCTGATCGCGGTGGCGAGGGTGGCGTAGGACTAAAGCCTTTCGAGCAGCGGGATCAGTTCGTCATAATGGTCGATCACATGGTCGGCGCCCAGTTCCTCCACCGGCTGGTTCGGGAAACCGAAACTGACCGCGATGCTCGTCACGCCGGCATTTTTCGCGGCCATGATGTCGTAAATGCTGTCGCCGACGAACACCGCCCGCCCGCCGCCGCATCGCTCGATCATCGCGTGGATCGGTGCGGGCGAGGGCTTGGCGTTGCCCGGTCCCATCGTGTCGCCGCCGATGATCGTCGCCATGCGGTCGGCAAGCCCGAGTGCGCCGAGCAAGGGGCGCGCCAGCCGCTCGACCTTGTTGGTGACCACCGCCGCTTTTACCCCCAGCGCGTCGAGCCGGTCGAGCGCGGCGGTCAGGCCGGGATAAGGGCGGCTGTGTACCGCGATATGGGCTTCATAATAGACGAGCAGCGCGTCGTAGAGCTGCTGGAATTCATCCTCCGCGACTGTGCCGCCCGCCGCCAGTCCGCGCTCCAGCATGTGCCGCGCGCCCAGCCCGACCATTGCGCGCACTTCGTTCGCGACGACCGGCGGCCGTCCGGCCAGCCCCAGCGCATGGTTGAGTGCGGCGGTGAGGTCGCCCAGGCTGTCGACCAACGTGCCGTCGAGATCGAAGCCGATGATGCGGAAGGGGAAATCATTCATGCACCGCGCATGGCGCGATGCTCTGGAAACCGCAATGATTTGCTGGCATGGCACGCGATATGAGCAATCCCATCGCCGCCATCATCCTCGCCGCGGGCAAAGGCACCCGCATGAAGTCCGACCTCCACAAGGTGCTGCACCCGATCGCGGGGCGGCCGATGCTGCTGCATCTGATGGCAAGCGTCGATGAGCTGAACCCCGCGAAAAAGGTCGTGATCGTCGGCGACAAGGCCGACCAGCTCGAAGCCGCGCTGGCCGGCACCGCCGACCTCGCGGTGCAGGAGCCGCAGCTTGGCACGGGCCATGCGGTGCAGCAGGGGGAAGGGGCGCTCGCGGGCTTTAATGGCGATGTGCTGATCCTTTATGGCGATGTTCCTTTTGTGCCTGCCGCGACGATGCAGTCGATGATCGACCGTCTTAATGCGCCCGACGCGCCCGCAGTCGTCGTTCTCGCTTTCCACACACATTATCCGCATCACTATGGTCGGGTTATCGCAAGAGACGACGGCCAGATCGTCAAAATGGTCGAATATAAGGACGCAACCGAAGAAGAGCGCGGCTGCCAAATCTGCAACTCGGGCCTGATGGCGGTAAGATCGCAGGATTTGTTCCCATTATTGGCGCGCGTGACTGACGATAATGCCGCGAAGGAATTCTACCTCGTCGATATCGTCAACCTTGCCATCGCCGATGGACAGCCTTGCGCGATGATCCTGACCGACCAGGAAGAGGTTCAGGGCATCAACAGTCGAAGCGAATTGGCTGGCGCCGAATATGGCTGGCAGGCCGCGCGCCGTATGCAGGCGATGACCGACGGCGCCAGCCTGATCGCCCCCGACACCGTCTGGTTTTCATGGGATACACAGTTGGGCCGTGACGTGACGATCGAACCCAATGTCTTCTTCGGACCCGGCGTGACCGTCGCTGACGGTGTGAAGATTCGCGCCAACAGCCATATCGAGGGTGCGGTGATCGGCGCGGGCTGCGAAATTGGCCCCTTCGCGCGCCTGCGTCCCGGTACGGTGCTGGAGGAAAAGGCGAAGATCGGCAATTTCGTCGAAACCAAAAAGGCGCATCTGGGCAAGGGCGCCAAGGCGAACCATCTGACCTATCTGGGCGACGTGACCGTCGGCGCGCGTGCGAACATTGGCGCGGGGACGATCACCTGCAACTATGACGGCTATTTCAAATATCCGACGGTGATCGGCGAAAATGCCTTCATCGGATCGAACAGCGCGCTCGTCGCGCCGGTGAAGATCGGCCGCGACGCGATCGTTGCCGCAGGCAGCGCGGTGACGCGCGACGTCGCCGATGGCGAACTGCGCCTCGTGCGCGGCGAGCAGCTGATCAAGCCGGGCTGGGCCGATCGCTTCCACGACGCGATGCGCAAGAAAAAGGCAGGGAAATAAAAACATGCCTGTGCCGACGCTGACCACCGAACGCCTTGTGCTGCGCCAGATCCGCGAAGATGATGCCGCCGCGTTGTTCCCCGTATTGTCCGACCCGGAGGTGATGATCTGGTGGTCGAGCGGGCCGCACCAGTCGCTCGCCGAGACCGCCGAATATGTCAAAAGCAACGCGGCCGAGGGGCAGGGCTTTGAATGCTGGGCAATCACCGCTGGCGACGATGTGGCGCTCGGCTGGGTAATCCTGATCGACGGCAAACCTGCGGTGAAAGAAATCGGCTATATCCTGCACCGCGACCAATGGCGCGGCGGCATCGCGCGCGAAGCGGTCGCACGGGTGATCGAATATGGTTTTGCCGAGCAGAAACTGCGCCGTGTCTTTGCCGACACCGATCCCGAAAATACCGGCTCGATCGGCCTTCTCGAACGGCTGGGCTTCCAGCGCGAAGGCTATTTGCGCAGCGAATGGGAAACGCACATCGGCGTGCGCGATTCCCTGATTTTCGGACTGTTGCAGAGCGAGTGGCAAACGGCGAAGTAAAAGGGGCGGCGATGGGGAGAATATTGGCGACGATCACGGCAGCAACTGCCTGGTTCGGACTGGTGCTGCAACTCATCCTGCTGGTCGGCCAATTTGTGGAGACGGGGCAATCGACCTCCGCCGCGATCTGGCGTTTCATCGGCTTCTTCACCATTCTCACCAACCTGCTCGTCGCCGCCGTAGCCAGCATCGCCGCGCTGGCGCCGCATCACCGGCTCGCGTCGGCGCGGATGCGGTTTGCAACGCTGGTGACGATCCTCCTCGTCGGCATCACTTTCTCTCTGGCGCTGCGCCATCTTTTGCAGCTCGACGGCTGGGATGCCGTCGCCAATCATGCGCTCCATGACGCCACACCGCTGCTGTTCCTCTTCTTCTGGTTTGCCACGCGCGACGGGACGCTGCAGTGGCGCGATATCGTGTGGGCGCTGGTTCCCGGTCTCCTCTATTTCCTCTACGCGCTCGCTCGCGGCGCGTTCGACGGCTGGTACGCTTATTATTTCCTCGATCCCGCCACGCTGACGCTCCCCGAGTTTCTGCGCAACGTCATCCTGCTCCTCGCCGCGCTGTCCGGCATCGCCGCGCTGTTCGTCGCCATCGACAAGGGGCTTGCACGCTGGCAGGGCAAACCCATCTAAGGCCACCGGCCATGATGATGGAGATATAAATTGACCGACCGCTACACCGACAAGCCCTTCCTGCGCTTTGTCGACGCCTGGGTGCTGAACGCGATCGGCCATCTCGACATGCCGACTGCGGATTATTGCAAGGCGATGGAGCCGCAGCTTCATCAGAGCTTCAGCACGACCGGCAGCTGGACGCAGATCGTCGAACAGCAGATGAAATTCACCCCCGAACTTCCCGCGCAGATCCGGCAAATCTGGGAAGACGGCAAGGCGCGGTTCGAGGCGGGCAATGGCCAGGCTGCCGATCCGGTGCAGTTCGCAATGATCTTCGTCGATCGGAACCTCCAGCGGGCTTGAAATGATATCACGACATGATATCAGTGTCCCTCTATGCGAATCCTGACCGACATTCCCGACGACGATCTTGAGAAACTCGACGCGCTCGCGGCGAAGTCCAAGCGCTCGCGTGCGGCGGCCATCCGCGATGCGGTAAAGCTCTATCTCGTCCATAATGCGGACAATAAGGACTGGATTGCGCGCGGCGCAGGCTATTGGAAAGGTCGTGCTGATATCGACGATGCCGTGGAATATCAGCGGACTTTGCGCGAAGACCGCACGCCACACGAAGAACTTTGAGTCGTGGCGGATCCGTTTTTCGACACCAATATTCTGATGGATTGGTTGTGGGGTCGCCCGCAGGCCATTGCCGAACTGTCGCGCTATCCGCGCCATCGGATCAGCCGCATCGTGTGGACCGAGATTCTGGCAGGCGAGCCGCTCGAAAAACGCGACGTCATACAAGGGATATTGTCGCCGTTCGAGGTGGTCGAGATTGATGCGCGCATCGCTTTGACCGCTGCCGATATTCGATTCCGGTCGAAAATGAAGCTGATGGACGCCTATATTCTCGCGACGGCTCAGGTAAATGGCGCCATCCTGATTACACGAAATACAAAGGATTTTCCGGCCAATTTGCCGGGTATCCGCGTCCCTTACACGCTCTAAGACGAAAGCCTGACCACATGTGCGGAATTATCGGAATTGTCGGCATAACCCAAGTCGCGGACCGGCTGGTCGATGGCCTGAAGCGCATGGAATATCGCGGCTATGACAGCGCCGGCGTATGCACGGTTCAGGACGGACAACTGATCCGCCGCCGCGCAGAGGGCAAGCTGAACAATCTGGTCAAGGAACTCGCCGGCAATCCCGCGTCCGGCCTGATCGGCATCGCGCACACCCGCTGGGCTACCCACGGCGCGCCCACGACCAGCAACGCGCACCCCCATGCGACGGGCGAGGTCGCGCTGGTCCACAATGGCATTATCGAGAATTTCAAACCGCTCCGCGAAGCGCTGACCGCGCGCGGCCGCAAGTTCGAAAGCGAAACCGATACCGAGGTCGTCGCGCATCTTGTCAGCGAACAGGTCGAGGCGGGCCTGTCGCCGCAGGACGCCGTAAAGGCCGTACTGCCGCAGCTGCGCGGCGCCTTCGCGCTCGCCATCGCTTTTCGCAGCTATCCCGACATGCTGATCGGCGCGCGCCTCGGCTCGCCGCTGGTCGTCGGCTATGGCGAGGGCGAAACCTATCTCGGCAGCGATGCGCTTGCGCTCGCGCCGCTGACGCAAAAGATCGCCTATCTGGACGAGGGCGACTGGGTCGTCATCACGCGCGAAGGCGCCCAGATTTTCGACAGCGAAAACAATCCCGTGACGCGCGAAGTGACAACGTCGGGCCTCACCGCCGCGACGATCGAGAAGGGCAATTACCGCCACTTCATGCAAAAGGAGATTTTCGAGCAGCCGACCGTCGTCGCGCAGACGCTCTCCTCCTACATCCGTCCGCTCGAACAGACGGTCGCGCTGCCGCAGATGGATTTCGACCTGAGCAAGATCGACCGCATCACCATCGTCGCATGCGGCACCAGCTTTTACGCCGGGATGGTCGCCAAATATTGGTTCGAAACCTTTGCGCGCGTCCCCGTCGACATCGATGTGGCGTCGGAGTTCCGTTATCGCGACCCGGTGCTGCAACCCGGCGGGCTGGCGCTCTTCATCTCGCAGTCGGGCGAAACCGCCGACACGCTCGCGGCGCTGCGCCATTGCAAGGCAAATGGTCAGACGATCGCGGTCGTGGTCAATGTGCCGACCAGCAGCATGGCGCGCGAGGCCGATTTGCTGCTTCCGACCCACGCCGGTCCCGAAATCGGCGTCGCCTCGACCAAGGCCTTCACCTGCCAGCTCGCGGTCCTCGCCGCGCTCGCAGCACATCTCGCGCTGAAGAAGGGCAAGCTCGATGCCGCGCAGGAACGCGAGATCGTCAAACATCTGATCGAAGCGCCCGCCGCACTCAACGCCGCGCTGGCGCATGACGAGGAAATCGCCGCGATGGCGCACCTCGTCGCCCCGGCGCGCGACGTGCTGTATCTGGGCCGCGGTCCCGATTATCCGCTCGCGTTAGAGGGGGCGTTAAAACTTAAGGAAATCAGTTATATCCATGCCGAAGGCTATGCGTCGGGTGAAATGAAGCACGGCCCGATCGCGCTGATCGACGAAGCCGTCCCGGTGATCGTCCTCGCGCCTTCGGGGCCGCTGTTCGAAAAGACCGTCAGCAATATGCAGGAAGTCATGGCACGCGGCGGCAAGGTCGTGCTGATCAGCGACGCCGAGGGTCTTGCCGAAGCCGGCGACGGTTGCATGGCGACGATCGAAATGCCGAAGGTCCACCCGCTGATCGCGCCGCTGGTCTATGCGGTGCCGGTGCAGCTGCTCGCCTATCATGTCGCGGTCGCCAAGGGCACCGACGTCGACCAGCCGCGCAATCTGGCGAAGTCGGTGACGGTGGAGTAGTGCAGCCTCTGGTCGCCCGGAATTCGCGTTGGCGACTCTTGTTGATGGTGCTGGGCTGTTTTGCTTTCGTGGCAGCGGGTCTCTGGATTGCAGGCGTGTTTGGTGAAGCTCCCGAACCGGGTCGCGAGTGGGTTGGCTGGCTTTCGGCTGTATTCTTCGGTGCGTGCGGAGCGGTGGCCTGCAGCCGGCTGTTCGATGACGATGTTCAGCTTAGAATATCCGGCAGCGGTATCTATTACAGCCAATGGTCAGAGCAGACGATTCCGTGGGGCGCGATTGCTGAAGTTTCCGTCGTGGAGTTCAAAAGGCACAAGTTTCTAAACCTGCATCTCGTGCGACCCGCACTCTATCCTTCTACAACTCTCTCCGGGAAAATGGCAAAAGCGAACCGGATGCTGACCGGCGGCGATATCACGATAAATTTGACCGGTATGGATTGCGGGTTCGATGAAGTTTTCGCCGCGATTGAATATTTCCGTCGCGTGCATCAACGACCGGCCGTTTTGGCGGAGCAGTCGTACAGGGGCTTTGGCCGTCGGGGGCTTTGAGTTCCTCTTCTCAATGTGACGACTAAAGCCGGCTCTTAGTTTACTCCGCCCCGTTTACCTGCGCCAGAATCGACGCCGCAATATCCTCCAGCTCGCCCGCGACGAGCAGCGGCGCGCCGCCGACCATGCCGACTTGCGTCTGACCATTTTCATAGGCACGGAGCCAGGCGACATTCTCCGCGACGACCAGATAGTTTCCGCCGCGCGAGGTAAGGGAAATGAACTTCATGAAATGCTCTCCTGCCACCCGACCCTTTGGGCCCAAGATGTTGCATATGCATAAACGGGGTGCGTTTTTGTGAGTTTCGCCGCGATCATTTTCGACTTCGACGGCGTCGTCGCCGACAGCGAGGTGCGCGCGAACAAGACGCTCGCCGAAAGCCTGACCGCGATCGGGATGCCGACCAGTTACGAAGATTGTTTGCGCGACTATTGCGGGCATAATTGGCAGGAAACCGAACGCCGCATCATCGCGCGTCTGGGTGGGCCCTTGCCCGCCGATTTCCGCGAGCAACACCGCGAACGCGCGATCAGAATGTTCGCCGACGGTTTTGCACCGGTCCCGGGCGCGCCCGAATTTCTGGATACGCTCGGCACCCGCTCGCGCGCCATCGCCTCGTCGAGCAGCCCCGTCTATATCGCCGCGTCGCTGGATCGCTTCGGTCTTGCGCATCATTTCGGCGAGCATGTCTACAGCGCCGACGGCTGGGATCGTGGCAAGCCGTATCCCGACATCTATCTTGCCGCGGCGAAAGGCCTTGGTGCCGATTCAGCGGCGTGCCTCGCGATCGAGGATTCGCCGACCGGCGCACAGGCGGCGCTCGCGGCGGGGATGACGGTGATCGGTTTCTGCGGGGCGGGGCATATTCTCGATCGGGCGGCGCATGGCGAGGTGCTGCGCAAAGTCGGTGTGCATCATGTGGCGCTGGCCTTCGACGAAGTCGCAAACTTGATCCTGCCTGTCGCGTAGCGATGGGGAGGGGGACCGCGCCCGGCGGGCGTGGTGGAGGGGCCGCAAGGGCAGCGCCGCAGCCCCTCCGTCAGCGCTCCGCGCTGCCACCTCCCCATGGCTTCGCCACAGGGAGGATTGAAAAATCCCTGTCCTACAACAGGCGGCTGCGTTAGCTTCGCTCCATGCCAACAGTCCGGTCTCTTCGCATCCCTCGTGCTGGTACGCGCAATGTTGGTGCCGTCAGTGCAGCGGCCCGCCCTGCATGCGAATCCCGAATGAAGTTGCGTAGTTTTCCGCCACTTTGCGAAACGCACTCTCTTCCTCGTCATCCCGGACTTGATCCGGGACCTGTCTGCCTTTCGAAATCCCGAGGTGACGACAGGGATAGATATCCGCTCGCGTCGTCCGCAACGCGAATCGCGAATGAAGTTGCCCAGTTTTCTGCCATTTTCCAAATCCACCCCGTCCAAGGAGAGCCCCCATGTGCGATGAAAATACCGAAGCCGAACGCGACCGTGCAGGCATGCCCGTCGCGCGCCGGAGCTTCACTGCACTCGCGGGCGCGGGCGTGCTCGCTGCCTCACTCCCCGCCCATGCCATGGCCGGTAAGCCGGTGAAGGGCCGCGACGTCACGATCAAAACCGCCGACGGCACCGCCGACGCCTATTTCGTCGCGCCCGCGACCGGCAAACATCCCGCCGTGCTGATCTGGCCCGACATCCGCGGGCTCCGGCCCGCCTTCCGCCAGATGGCCGACCGGCTGGCGGGCGAGGGCTATGCGGTTCTCTGCGTCAATCCCTTCTACCGCTGGGAAAAATCGCCCGTCGTCACCGCGACGAGCGATTTCAACGATCCGCCGGTGCGCGAGCGGCTGTTCGGCTATCTGAAACAGCTGACCAAGACGCTCGTCGATACCGACGCCAGCGCGCATCTCGCCTTTCTCGACGCGCAGCCGGAGGTCGATACGACGCGCAAGATTGGCACCAGCGGCTATTGCATGGGCGGTGCGATGACGATCTTCACCGCGGCGCTGAAGCCCGATCGCGTCGGCGCGGCGGCGAGTTTCCACGGCGGCGGGGTCGGTACCGACAAGCCCGACAGCCCGCACTTGCTGATCCCTGGCACCAACGCCGGCTATCTCTTTGCAATCGCAGAGGATGATGATCAGAAAACGCCAAATGAAAAGACGCTGCTCAAGGCGGTCCTCGAACCCCGCAAGCAGTGGCACGAGGTCGAGGTTTATGCGGGAACGATGCACGGCTGGTGCCCGCCCGACGGCCGCGTCTATAATGAAGCAGCGGCCGAAAAGGCATGGGCCCGGATGATCGACCTGTTCAAGGCCAGCCTCTAGGCGCGGGGCCTCTATGCGCGGGGCAGGACGGCGGCGCCGCGCTCAGTGCGCGTGCGCGCCGCCGCTCGCCGCATAGCTGGCATAAACGCGCTGCCCGCCGGGGCCAAAGCTGATGACCTGATAGGCTTCGCGGTGGTCGCCATGCTCCATCCCGGGCGATCCAATCGGCATGCCGCCAACGGCAAGGCCCTTCACCCCTTTGGGCTTTTCGCGCAGCAGCCGGGCAATCTCCTTTGCCGGAACATGGCCCTCGATCACATAGCCGCCGACGAGGACGGTGTGGCACGAACGCAATGCTTCGGGCACGCCTTGCTTGTCCTTGATCGCGGTCATGTCGGGCGAATTGATGACGACCGCCTTCTGCCCGAACGACGCCTTCACCTGTTCCAGCCATTTGAGGCAGCACCCGCAGCCCGCATCGCGAAACATCGTCGGACTGGCAGCATGCGCGGCACTGACGGCCCCGGTCAAAGCGGCAAAAGCGAAAAGGGCGCGGCGGGTGGGGGACATGGGAACTCCATTCGTGCGGTCGGGTACGGAAAGGATTATAGGCCCATATCATGAAAGTCCATTTCATCCGATCAGGCGAGCGTCGTTATGGCATGCGGATCGAGCGTGCCTCGGGGCCGGCGCTCGTCATGAATCCCGCGCCCGGTTTTGACGCCGATCTGCCGCACGATATGGTGCATCTGGTCGTCGAAGCCGCGCTGGGATTGAAGGGCGGCTTGTTCGGCCAGCTCGCCGCCGGCGGTGATGGCGGGACGTTTCACGTAGAGGTTGCGGACGGCAAGGCTGCGGCGAAGGAGCGCCGACGCACCGCCCGGCGAACTGCGGCACAGGGCCAGAAACTGGCCAACGATCAGGGGCGCGACGGCGAACTCTCGGAGCTGGCTGCCTTCTGCTTCGACATCGAATGGCGCCGTCGGTCGAGCCCGGACAGTGCGGCGCAACGGGCGGCGCTGGGCGAAGCAGACCGGACGCGCCAATCGCTCAGCATCGACGAGCGTGCGCGGTTCGACGCTGCGGCGCCAAGGATATTCGACGCCTTTGCTGAACTGTCGGCGGCATGGCGGGCGTTGCGCGTTGGAGAGGCGCTTACCCTCGAATGGCCGTCGCTTCGCTGGGCGAGCCCCGGTCAGCCCATCGGATAGAGGATGTCGCGGCTGACCCGGTGGAGCGCCGTCATTACATCGCGGTCCAGCACCAGATCGGCGGCGGCGAGGATCGGATCGAGCTGATCGTCGGCGCTGACCCCGACGATGGTCGAGGCGACGAAATCATGCTGCTTCGACCATGCGGTCGCCATGGTCACCGGGTGCAGCCCGGCTTCTTCGGCGATCGCCAGATAGCGTTCGGTCGCGGCGAGGCTGCGTTCGTTGACGAAGCGGAGGCCCATTTCCCTCTGCCGTCCCTCCATCTTCAGATATTTCGAGAAGCGCGCGCCGTCGGGGATCGCGCCGCCCTGATATTTGCCCGACAACACCCCGCCGGCGAGCGGCGAATAGGGGATCAGGCTGACGCCTTCCTGCCGGCACACCTGCTTCAGCTCATCCTCGAAACGGCGGTTGTTCAAGCTGAAATTATTCTGGATCGTCTGATAGCGTGCGGCACCCAGCGTGTCCGATGCCGCGAGCGATTTCATCAGGCCCCAGCTCGTTTCGTTCGAACAGCCCAATATGCGGACCTTGCCGGCGCGAACCAGTTCGTCGAGCACGTCCATCACCTCTTCATAGGGTGCGCCGGGGTCGGGCCAATGGGTCTGGTACAGGTCGATATAGTCGGTCTGAAGCCGCGTCAGGCTGTCGTCGATCGCCTTCATGATATTGTGGCGATCGAGCGCGGTCATCCCGCCGCGGCACGGCGATCTGAACCAGAGCTCGCTCGATCCCGACACTTTGGTCGCGAGGATGATCGCATCGCGATTCTTGGTCTTCATCCAGCGGCCGACGATCTCCTCGGTGCGGCCCAACCATTTGATGTCGGGCGGCACCGGATAGCCCTCGGCGGTGTCATAGAAATTGATCCCGGCGTCGAAACAGCGGTCCAGCACGCGAAAGGCGGTCGCTTCGTCGGTCTGACTGCCGAAGGTCATCGTCCCCATGCAGATATCGGACACATGGATGGCGCTTTTACCCAGGCGGCGGTTCTTCATGGCTCTTCGCTCCGGTCAAGAAGGGGAAGTGCCGTGCATAGGTTGCGCGTTCCAACCTTGCAATCAGATGAGCAATGCCAGCGACCCCACGAGCAAAGCCGCCATCGTCCAGTTGAAGACCCGCAGCCGCGCGGGGCTCGACAACCAGCCGCCCAATAGCTGTCCCATCACCGCCCACAGGCTGGTCGAGGGCAGGTTGATGATCCCGAACACGACCGCGACGAGCAGCACCGCAGCGATGTTGCGGTCGGGCGCATAAAGCGCGATCGCGGTCAGCGCCATCGACCAGGCCTTGGGATTGACCCACTGGAAAAGCACCGCCTGCATAAACGTCATCGGCTTGCCGCCGCTGCTGCCCGAAGTGTCGGGCGCCGCCGCGTTGGCGATCTTCCATGCGAGCCACAGAAGATAGACGACGCTCACCACCTTCAGCACGGTGTTCAGGATCGGGAACAGGTCGAACAATCCCATCAGGCCGACGCCGACCAAGATGATCATCAACGTAAAGCCGATCCCGACCCCCAGCGCGTGCGGCACCGTTCGGCGCAGGCCGAAATTGGCGCCCGACGACATCAGCATCAGATTGTTCGGTCCCGGCGTGATCGATGAGACGAGGGCAAAGGCGGAGAGCGCAAGAAGCGTGGTCTGGTTCATTCGCGCAATATAATGCGGTTT